>JAAUYI010003152.1_pt1 | contig 10735 bp, 11 predicted proteins | sample 7278041 | NCBI WGS metagenome assembly JAAUYI01 (sample SAMN14350216, study PRJNA611818) | marine sediment metagenome | isolation source: surface marine sediment (0.6m) | place: French Polynesia: Moorea | collected 2018-08
CTTCCACCGCGTGTCGTTCCGCCCGGTCGACATGCGCGCCATCCCCGACGACCTGACCGACTTCGACTTCGTCTGGTCGTCGTGCGCGCTCGAGCACCTGGGCGACCTCGCCGCCGGGCGCCGCTTCATCCACCGGGCGATGGACTGCCTCCGTCCGGGTGGTGTCGCGATCCACACCACGGAGTTCAACGTCAGCAGCGACATCGAGACGGTGGAGGTCGGTGAGACGGTCGCCTACCGGCGCCGTGATCTCCAGCGCATCGTCGACGAGCTCCGCGCCGACGGCCACGAGATCGACATCACCTTCGCCCTCGGCGACCGCGACGCCGACCGACACATCGACGTCGTCCCGTTCACCAACACGCACCTCAAGGTCGTGCTGGACGGCCACGTCATCACGAGCTTCGGTCTGATCGTCCGCAAGGGCGTCGACCGCTGATCGGGATCAGAGTCCGAGTCCGCCCGTGGCACCGACCACCTGGCCGGTGACCCACCCGGCAGCCGGCGTCGTCAGACAGCCGACGACACCGGCGACGTCCTCGGGTCGGCCGACCCGACCGAGGGGCGTGACGGCGGCCATCGCGTCGATCGCGTCCTGGTCGTTCACCGATCGGAGGAGCGCCGTGTCGGTCGCTCCCGGCGAGACGGCGTTGACGGTGATCCCGCGGGGACCGAGCTCCTTCGCGACGATCGGCACCATGGCCTCGACCGCGGCCTTCGACGCCGCGTAGAGGCCGGTCCCGGGGGTGTGCATGACCGTGCGCACGCTCGACAGGAGCACGATCCGTCCGCCGTCGCGCAGGACCGGGCTCGCCGCCTCGAGCAGGTCCCAGACGGCCCGGACGTTCGCGTCGAAGATGCGGTCGTAGGTGCCGGCCTCGGTGCCGCCCACGGGTGAGCGACCGGTCTCGCCCGCGTTCGCGACGACGATGTCGAGACCACCGAAGCGCTCCACCGCGGTCTCGACGATCTCGGCCGCCACGCCGGCGCGGGCGTTGTCGGCCTGCAGTGCCAGGGCGTCCGGTCCGAGCTCGGCCTCGGCTGCGGCGGCTCGCTCGGCGTCACGGCGGTAGGTGATCAGCACCGAGGCCCCGAGACCGACGAGCGTGGCGGCGACGCTCCGTCCGATGCCTGCGGTCCCGCCGGTGACCACCGCCACCTTGCCGGTGAGGTCGATGTCCACGATGTCTCCCTCTCGCTGTAAGTGGTCGAACACCTTACAGCGCCGAGTACGGTGCTGAACCCCTTACACTCACGGCATGTCCACCATGGGCGCCCGCGCCGGTGAGATCGCCCTGGGCCTCGTCGCCACCGTCCACCAGCGACGCGACGCGGCGACCGAGCTGATCGGCACCGCCGAGGAGGTCGCGGCGTGGTGCGAGGCGGTCGGCCTCCCCGGACCCCATCCGACGTCGGCGGAGATGCAGGCTCGCCTGCGCGAGCTGCGCGAGGCGATCCACCGGTTGGCCACGACCGAGGACTGGGCCGGCGATCCCCGTGCCGTGGATGCGCTCGCGGTCCTCAACGACGGGGCCGCCGTCACGGCCGTCCCCGCGCTGGCCGTGGACCGGTCGATCAGCGCCGAACCGACCGACGACGGCTCGGCGGCGATCGCGGCGATCGTGCTCGACGCCATCGAGCTGTTCTCGTCGAGCTCGGCCGCGCAGATCCGGGAGTGCGCGAACGAGCCGTGCACGACGCTCTTCGTCGACCGGTCGCAGGGGCAGCGACGCCGGTGGTGCTCGATGCGCACGTGTGGCAACCGCGCCCACGTCGCCGCCCATCGACGGCGACGTGCGCAGTCGGCGACGGCCTAGGGTTCCGGCGCATGGATCTGGGGTTGCAGGGGAAGCGGGCGGTCGTCGCCGCATCGTCGGCCGGTCTGGGGCTCGGCACGGCCGAGGCGCTGCTCGCCGAGGGCGCGACGGTCGTGATCAACGGTCGCGACCCCGACCGGCTCGCTGCGGCGGCCGAGCGGCTCCCCGGGGCGATCCCGATCGCCGGCGACGTCGGCACCAGCGACGGCGCCGGCTCCTTCGTCGGCGCGGCGATCGAGGAGCTCGGTGGCATCGACGTCCTCGTGACCAACGCCGGAGGGCCGCCACCCGGCACCTACGAGTCGACCCCCCTCGGTGCCTACGCGCCGGCGCTCGAGCTGAGCCTGCTCTCGGTCGTCGCCATGTGCACGGCGGCGGTGCCGTCGATGCGGGCGCAGGGCTGGGGCCGCATCGTCGCCATCACCTCGGTGTCGGTGCGCCAGCCGATCCCCAACCTGATCCTGTCGAACACCGCCCGTGCGGGCGTGACCGGCTTCCTCAAGACGTTGGCCCGCGAGGTCGCCGGCGACGGCATCACGGTCAACTCGGTCCAGCCCGGCACCCACGACACCGACCGCATCCGTTCCGTCTTCGGCACCGATCTGACGGCTCTCGGCAACGAGATCCCCGCCGGTCGGGTCGGCGACGCGGCCTCGTTCGGCAAGGTCGCGGCGTTCCTCTGCTCCGACGCCGCGTGGTTCGTCACCGGCGCCGCGCTGCCCGTCGACGGCGGCAGCTACGCCGGTCTCCAGTGACGGCTGGACCAAGAAGAAACGCACGGGAAACACCAGCCGCCTAGGTTGTGCGGCCGATGGTTGCGCGGAGGCTCATCGCCGGACTGGCGCCCGTCTTCGCGGTGACCGCAGCGCTCGCCGTCGGGGCGGTGCTCCTGCTCGCCCTCGACGCCAGCCCCTGGGAGGGATTCCGGGCGCTGTTCGACGGCGCCTTCGGCGATCGTGAGGCCATCGCTGCGACGGCCGTCAAGGCCGTGCCGCTCCTCCTCGTCGGTGCAGGTATCTGCATCGCGTTCCGCGCCAACGTCATCAACATCGGCGGCGAGGGCCAGATGGTCGCTGGGGCGCTGCTCACCACGATCCTGGCGCTCCAGATGCCCGACGGTGGTCCGAGAGTCCTGATCCTGCCGCTCGTGCTCGTGGCCGGGGTGGTCGGTGGCGCGATCTGGGGCGCCATCCCCGGTGCGTTGAAGGCCTACTACGACGTCAACGAGATCCTCTCGACGATCATGCTCAACATCGTCGCCGTGCAGGCGATGAACTACCTGCTTCGGGGGCCCCTCATCGATCCCGGCGAGAAGGAGCGGGGCACCAACATCCCCCAGACCGAGCGCCTCCCCGAGTCGACCGACCTCCCCATCATCCTCGGTGGCACCCGCCTCCACCTGGGTGTCGTCATCGCGGTGGCCGCCGCGGTCGCTGCGTGGTTCCTCCTGTGGCGGACGCCGCTCGGGTTCCGGCTCCGGGCCGTCGGTCTGTCCCGCGACGCGGCCCGCTACGCCGGCATGCCCGTCGAGCGCAGCGTCGTCCTGTCGATGACCTTCGCCGGAGCGCTCGCGGGTCTGGCCGGGGCCATGCTCGTGATCGGCAGCGAGTCGCACCGGTTCGTCACCGATGGCTCGTCGACCGGCTTCACGGGCAGCGCCGGGTTCAACGGCATCGTCGCCGCCCTGTTCGGCGCGCTGCACCCGCTGTGGACGATCCCGTCGTCGTTCCTCTTCGGCGGCCTGCTCGTCGGTGCCAACGAGATGCAGCGGGCCGTGCAGATCCCCTCGGCGCTGGTCATCGCCCTCAACGGCATCGTCGTGCTGTTCGTGGTGTCGAGCGAGCGGTTCCGTACCCGCATGGCACGACGGGCCCGACTCGACCGCGACCTGCGCGAGCTCGAGGAGCAGGCCGCCGCCGAGCCACCGGTCACCGACGACGAGGAAGCGAGAGCGCCGACATGAGCGAGTTCTTCACGACCTCCGTCCTCGTCGCGACGATCGCGTCAGGGGTCCGACTCGCGACGCCCTTCCTGCTCGCCTCGCTCGGCGAGGCGCTCGGCCAGCGATCCGGCGTCCTGAACCTCGGTGTCGACGGCATCATGCTGCTCGGCGCCTTCTTCGCCTACTGGACCGTCCTCGAGACCGAGAACCTCGTGCTCGGCGTCGTCGTCGGCGCCCTCATCGGCGTCGCCGCGGGGATCGTCACGGCGTTCATCTCCGTGACCCTCCGCGCCACGCAGGGCATCAGCGGCATCGGCGTCTACCTCTTCGGTCTCGGCATGAGCGATCTGCTGTTCCAGCGGATCATCGGGACGCCACGACCGATCAAGAGCTTCGGTGAGATCGACGTCCCCTTACTGAGCGACATCCCCTGGTTCGGCGAGATGTTCTTCCAGCACTCCGCGGCGGTCTACCTCGCGTTCGCCCTCGTACCGCTCATGACCCTGCTGCTGACGCGGACGCAGTTCGGCATGAACGTGCGGGCCGTCGGCGAGAACCCCGAGGCGGCCGACAGCCTCGGCGTCAGCGTCACCCGGATCCGCTACACGACCGTGATCTGCGGCTCGATGCTGGCCGGCGTCGCCGGTGCCGCCCTGGCGATCGACCTCGGCATCTTCCAGCAGAACCTCACCGCCAGCATGGGCTTCATCGCCATCGCCCTCGTCTACTTCGGGGCGTGGCGCCCGATCGGCGTCATGCTCGGCTCCCTCCTCTACGGCCTGGTGAACGCCACGGTCCTGCAGTGGAAGACGCTCGAGATCATCCCGCGGGAGGCGAGCGACCTCGCTGCCATGGCGCCGGCCGTCATCACGGTCATCGCGCTGGTCGTCGTCGCCAACCGCTTCCAGGCGCCGGCGGCGCTCACCAAGCCCTTCTCCCGGAGCGGCTGAACCGTTCTCGCACCACCCCTGACCATGACATCGGAAGGATCCACCATGAGAGGCATGCGCACCTGGAGGTTGCTCCTCGCGCTGATCGCCGTGCTCGCCCTGGTCGCCGCTGCGTGCGGTGACAGCGACGACGACAGCGGCGATGACACCGCGGCACAGGCCGACGACAGCGGCGATGCCGCGACGGACGACGCCGGCGACGACGCAGCAGAAGGCGGCGACGACGCAGCCGAGGGCGGCGATGCCGGCGGTGGGGACGGTCCGTTCCGGGTCGCCTTCGTCTCGCCCTCCGCGGTGAACGACCTCGCCTTCAGCCAGTCGATCTTCGACGCCATGACCGCGGTGCAGGAGACCTACGGCGGCGAGAGCGCCTTCGAGTTCGCCTTCAGCGACGGCCTGTTCGTCGTCGAGGACGCCGCGGCGGCGCTGCGGGGCTACGCCGAGGACGGCTACGACCTCGTGATCGCGCACGGCTCGCAGTACGGCGGCTCGTTGCAGGAGATCGCGCCGGACTTCCCCGACACCTCCTTCGCCTGGGGGCCCGCCCTCGACACCTTCGACCTCCCCAACGTGTCGTCCTACAATTCCGCCGCCGACGAGGGTGGCTTCGTGATGGGCGTGATGGCGGCGCAGATGACCGACAACATCGGCGTCGTGGGACCGGTCGAGGCCGGTGAGCCGACCGACTTCATCAACGCCTTCGAGCGGGGCGTCGGCACCGACGCCGAGGTCGCCATCACCTACACGGGCTCGTTCTCGGACGTCGCCCTCGCCTCCGAGGCCGCCAACTCGTTCATCTCCAACGGGGCCGAGGTGCTCACCGGGACCTCGCAGGCGATGGTCGGCGCCATCGGCGCCGCCGCCGAGGCGGGCGTGTTCTGGTTCGCCACGCAGACCAACCAGAACTCCCTGTCCCCGGAGTACGTGGTGGCCAACCAGGTCTACAAGTGGGAGGTCGTCCTCGAGCCGATCATCGACGGCATCCAGGGCGGCACGCTCGGCGGCTTCATCGAGGAGATCGACCTCGCCAACGGCGGCATCGTGATGGAGTTCAACGACGCGGCCGTGGTGGACGATCCGGACGGGCTCAGGGCCCTCATGGACGAGACCGTCGCCGGCATCATCGCCGGAGAGATCGACACGGAGGGCTGATGTCGACGACCGTGCCCGGCCCGGGCCCGAGCGGCCCGTCGAGCGAGCGGATGCGGCGCGCCACGAACGTGGCGCAGAGCATCGAGGAAGCTCGACCAGAGCGGGATGTCGACCCGGGCTCCACCGGGCCGGCGCCGGGCGCGGTCCCCCTCCTCCGGATGGAGGGGATCACCAAGCGCTTCCCGGGCGTCGTCGCCAACGCCGACGTCTCGTTCGACGTGCACCGCGGCGAGGTCCACACGCTCCTCGGCGAGAACGGCGCCGGCAAGAGCACCCTCATGAAGATCCTCTTCGGCCTGTACCAGCAGGACGAGGGCGAGGTGTACCTCGACGGTGAGGAGGCCCGCATCGCGAGCCCGGCGGAGGCGATCGAGCGGCGCATCGGGATGATCCACCAGCACTTCATGCTGGTCCCCACGCTCACCGTCGCCGAGAACGTCGCCCTCGGGCTGCGCTCGAACCGCTGGCCGCTGATGGACCTGGCCGCCATCTCCGACCGCATCCGCGAGCTGTCGGAGACCTACCGGCTACGTGTGGATCCCGACGACGAGGTCTGGAAGCTCGCGGTCGGCGAGCGCCAGCGCGTCGAGATCATCAAGGCCCTCTCCCGCGACGCCGAGCTGCTCGTGCTCGACGAGCCGACCGCCGTCCTCACCCCTCAGGAGGTCGACGACCTCTTCGTGACCCTGCGCCAGATGACCGCCGACGGCCGGGGGTTGATCTTCATCTCGCACAAGCTCCACGAGGTGCTCGAGCTGTCCGACCGCATCACCGTGCTGCGCGACGGTCGGGTCGTCGACACCGTCTCGGGCGCCGACGCCACCCGCGAGGAGCTCGCCCGGATGATGGTCGGCCGGGAGGTGGTGTCGACCCGCCCCGTCCGACACGACGAGTCCGGTCCGGTCCGGTTGTCGGTGCGCGATCTCCACGTCGACGGAGACCGTGGCACCCGCGCCGTCGACGGCGTGAGCTTCGATCTCCACGGGGGCGAGATCCTCGGCGTCGCCGGGGTCTCCGGCAACGGCCAACGGGAGCTGACCGAGGCGATCGCCGGGCTCCGCACCACGATCGACGGATCCGTCAACGTCGACGGCACCGAGCTCACCGGGCGCTCGTCGGCCGAGATGCGCGCCGCCGGCGTCGCCTACGTGCCCGAGGAGCGGATGCGCGACGGCGCCATCGGCGAGTTCACCGTGGCCGAGAACCTGCTCCTGCTCGACCACGGACGCGAGCCCTACGCCCGGCGCGGCGTGCTCCAGCTCGCGAGGATCCAGGAGCACTGCCGTGACCTCGTCGAGCGGTTCAAGGTCAAGACGCCGGACACCTCGACGCCGATCAGCTCGCTCTCCGGGGGCAACATCCAGAAGGTGATCATGGCGAGGGAGCTGTCCGGCTCACCGGGGGTCGTCCTCGCCTCCCAGCCGACGCGCGGCGTCGACATCGGCGCGGCGGAGTACATCCACGAGCGACTCATCAGCCAGCGCGACGACGGTGCCGCGATCCTGCTCGTGTCCGAGGACCTCGACGAGGTGCTCGCGCTCGCCGATCGCATCGCCGTGATGTTCGAGGGACGGATCATGGGCGTCGTCGACGCCGACGTCGCCACGCCCGATCAGCTCGGCCTGCTCATGGCCGGCGTGATCGACGGAGTCGACCGGTGAGCGCGTCGCCCGACGCCACCATGGCTCTGCCCGATCCGACCGACGCTCCCATGGACGCGCTGCTCCGTCGCAGTTGGCACCCGGTCGCCGTCGAGAGCGAGGTCGGTGACGAGCCGGTCGCGGTCACCCTCCTCGGGGAGCAGCTCGTGCTGTTCCGGGGTGGCGACGGCGTCGTGCGCTGCTTCCACGATCTCTGCGTCCACCGCGGCACGGCGGTGTCGTTGGGGTGGCGCGACGGGGACTGCCTCGTGTGCCCGTTCCACGGCTGGGCCTACGACGGCGAAGGTGCCTGCGTTCGGATCCCGTCCCAGGAGGACCGACCGATCCCGAACCGGGCCAGGCTGCAGCCGGTCGACGCCGTGACCCGCATCGGGCACGTCTGGGTCTGCCTCGACGACGAGCCCGTCGTCGACCCGCCCGACTACCCGGAGTGGGACGACGACGAGATGCGAGTCGTGGTGTGCCCGCCGTACGACTGGTCGTGCCACGCCCTGCGCCGGCTCGAGAACTTCCTCGACTTCGCCCACTTCGCCTGGGTGCACCCCGGGATCCTCGGCGACCGCGACCACCCCGAGGTCCCCGAGCACGAGGTCTGGGTCGACGACGACCGCCTGCGCGTCCGCCAGCCCCGGCCCGAGCCCAAGCTCGGCGTCAAGAACGCCGACGTCGACGACGCCGACCTCACCGACGACGGCCGCGTGATGACCGTCATGCACTACGCCGGTTACCCGCCACTCGCCGCGCAGCTCTCGCAGGAACTCCCGAACGGTCGCCGGTACTCCGTGTTCATCGCACCCTCGCCGGTCGACGAGCACACTGCTCGCACGTTCTGGCTGGTGGCTCGCAACTACGACCTCGACCAGCCCGACGACACCTTCGTCCGGTTCCAGGTCGACGTCGTGGCCCAGGACCAGCCGATCGTCGAGTCGCAGCGCCCCGAGCGGATCCCTCCGGAGATCACCGCCGAGCTCCACGTCCGCGACGACAAGGTCTCGTTGACGTGGCGCCGGCTGCTCGCCGAGCTGGGCGACCGGGCGTTGGATCGCGACGCCACCTAAGCTCTCCTGCAGGTGGGACGAGGGGGACCCCGAGGTCCACCGGACGACCGCGCGGGCGGGAGTTCGGAGCAACAACATGAGCGAGTGGAGTCCGTCGGACACCATCACCGTCGTCGCGATCGGCGTCGCGGCCCTGACCGTCCTGGTGAACTGGTACACGACCTGGCGATCCCGCAACAACGCCGAGATCCGCAGCGAGCGGAACCGCTACCTCCAGCGCCGCGACGACTTCGTCGAACGCGCGACGCCCACGCTGCGCGAGATCCGCTCGATCGTCGACGTGTACGGCTCGGCCTGGGCGACGACGACCGCGGCCGATCAGCCCGACGAGCTCGCCGCGGCCCGGACCCGCACCCATCGCGCCGTCGAGGATCTCGGCCACCTGGAGATCGCCCATCCGGGCAGCGCGGTGCGCGACGCCGCGTCCGAGCTGAAGCGCCTGGTCGCGGACTACGGCCGATCGTTGGAGGCGACCACCAGCTACGCCCGAGCGGTGAGCCGGGGGCAGGCCGACATGGGCAACCTCACCGCGGTCGAGGAGCGCACCAGCGACAAGGCGAAGCCGATCCTCGACACCGTTGCCCGCCTGACCGATCGTCTGCACGACGATCCGAAGACCTGGAACGAGCCGACGACCTGAACCACGGGAAGCCGGGCCCAGGTCAGCGCAACCCGTCGGTCAGCGCGTGCTGCGATGCAGGTAGCGCTCGCCCCGGGGCGAGAGCCGGTACCCGGTGTCGAGGCTCTCGGTGAGTCCGAGGCCCTTCAGCTGACGGATGCGGCGCTTCAGTCGGGGCTGATCGGTGCCCGCCTCCGCGGCGAGCACCCGCGACGGTTCGGCCGGACGCGCCGCGATCAGGCGCAGGAGATCGGAGGTCCACGGTCCGCTGGTGCTCGCCGCGTCCCAGCGGTCGAGCTGGTCGTCGATCCGGGCGATGTCGTCGCCGGTGAGGTCGTCGTGGTCGCGGAGCGAGACGCGGGGGTCGTCGCCGACGCGGTGGAACCGGATCCGGAACAGGGTTCGTCCCTCGCCGTCGTGCAGCGCGTCGAGGACCTCGTCGACGTCTCGGCACCCGGCAGCGACGGCGTCACGCGCAACGATGTCGGTCTCGTCGATCGCGGTGAGCTCGTCGACGTGCAGGAGGCCGCCCGGCGTCTGCAACGTCCCGCCCTCGCTGACCGTGGGGCGCTTCCAGCGACGGAACGCCACCGTGACCCTTCCGCTGCGGATGGGTTCGTGGAGCCGCTCGGGGAACAGCACGGCGGTCACACGACCGGAAGGGCGGTCGGGACCGTCACCCCTCGGCGAGCGCTGACGCCTGGCCGACCCAGTCGTCGCGACGGATCCGCCCGGGGAACTCCTCGAGCTTGGCCTGGAGCTCGTCGATGCCGGCATCGTCGAGCGCGGCGATCTGGGCGAACGTCGTGACACCGTTCGCGTGGAGGAGCTGCTCGAGGTACGGGCCGACACCCGAGATCTGCTTGAGGTCGTCGGCGTCCGCGACGGTCTCGAGGGGTCCGTGGTCGGCGAGCTGGCTCTCGAGCGCGGCCACCGTCTCCTCGAGCTCGGTCGCCCGGGTCTCGCAGTCGGCGAGCAGCGAGCCCAGATCGTCGCCCGGCGAGGCGCCACCGCCGCGGACGCGGGGCGAAGAGCGTGGCGGTCTCGAGCTCACGCTCGAGTCGGGACTCGGTCGCTCGGAACGAGGCGTTGTCGCGGCGCAGCGACTCGAGCTCGGCCGTCGTCGCCTGCCACCGGGCCCGCGGGACGAAGACCCGGGCGAGGCGTCCGGCACCGAAGCCGACGGCCAATCCGATCAGGAGCGTCGCCACGCACAGCAGGAACCACCAGATGTCGTCCACGTCACACCTCGCCGGGTCGTCTCGGCGAGGCAACGTAGCAGGGCGTCCCAACTCCGCCGGTCGCCGAGCAGGCCTCGGGACAGGGGGGTAGCGTCGGCGGCGCGCACCGGTGGGGCCCGGTGCGATCGACACCAGGGGGAACGGTCATGACGATGATGGAAGAGCGCGCGGCGACGCACGTCGGCACCCGCCGGCTCCGCAAGGAGGACCCGGCGCTGCTCACCGGTGAGGCCCGCTACGTCGACGATCTCGACGTGCCCGGGGCGCTGTGGATGACCGTCGTGCGGTCACCCCA
>JAAUYI010019953.1_pt1 | contig 10734 bp, 13 predicted proteins | sample 7278041 | NCBI WGS metagenome assembly JAAUYI01 (sample SAMN14350216, study PRJNA611818) | marine sediment metagenome | isolation source: surface marine sediment (0.6m) | place: French Polynesia: Moorea | collected 2018-08
AGAATCCTCCGAATATCAGCGGCCCTGCTGAATCCAGTCCTAAGATTCCAATTTGCCAAAGACACTACTTAAAGGCGTAACCCGATCCGCCATGCACGCGAATATACGCGAGCGCAAACTCCCGCGCCTGCCGCAAATGGATGATGCTGGCCGACCAACCAAGGCGCGGGACCGGCCGTGGACTGTCGGTCGAAAGACCGAAGCAAAGTGTAACGATGTCGAGTTGGAGCGCCGTCGTGGCTGGGTGCTGGTCCATCGGGTGGCAGAGGCGACCAAGCATCCCGGTGGCTCAAGCTCTGGGAAGCGATTCCCTGCTCGCATAAGCGGGCGGATCGGCACGGCGCAGCAGCCGGCAGCAAGTCTCTTGGGCACGGGAATGAAGCGCGGCCTTAGGGCCGGACGCCTGGTTCGGGATCGGCTCAGACTGACGTGACCTGCGCCGCGGCTCTTGATCTACTCGAACAGGATGAACAGAGAGAGTCACGCTTCACGCCGTCGTGGCCTGACGCGGCCGAACGATCAAGGATCGCGTTCGTAGTTCCACAGGCGCTCGCGATAGCCTTCGCTTTGGCGCTTTTCCTGGTTCCGCGAGTCCTGGCGCCGGGCCTTCGCGCTCTCGCTGCCGGGGCCGGCCAGCGCTTGCTGGGAGTCGAAGCTCTGGACCGGGATCGGCAGCCAGGTGAGACGCCGGGCCGCGTCGGAGGTGGCATCGGGCGCCAAGGTCCAGGTCCGACCGGTCGCCGTGTCCAGCAGGATCGTCTGGGGCCGAGGCTTGCCGTTGCGATCCGTCATCTGGGCGCCGGAGATCACCTGGTAGCGGCCGGCATCAGGAATTTCGTCATCGGCCCAAGCCGGCGCCTGGATCAGCAGAGAGGTCAACGCGAAAACAGATAGGTAGCGGATCATCTTTCGACAGCGCTTCAAGCTGGTTCCAGTATGCGAAGGCCGGACGGCGCCGGCATCAGAGCTTCAGTATTGGCGCCAAGGATTGCCAAAAAGTGAAGTAGGTCACAGGTCGGACGGGCCGCGATTCCGGCGTGCCGGCGCAGCCCGAAAACCGGGCAGGCCCCTGAGGTAAAGCCAGAGCCAAGGGACCCCGATCGCGGCACCGACCGGCGCCAGCCACCAGAAGTTGCGAAAGGCCTCGAGGCTGCTCGACATCGGGATTTCGCCGAAGACCAAGCCCTCGACCGCCGCCTCCAGGACGACGATCGCGTTGTTCGAGACATGGACGAGGATCGGACCGATCAGCGACCGGGTGCAGGCGAAGACGATCGAGAGAACGACGGCGAAGACGAAGCCGCCCAGGACGTCCACGTGACCGACCGCGAAGATCAGCGAGGAGATCACCGCCGCCGGCTTGAAGCCGTACCTGCGCCACAGGGCGTTGAGGAGGAAGCCGCGAAAGAAGACCTCTTCGATCACTGGCGCGACCAGGACGATGATCAGGGCGGTCAGCAGGTCGGCCAGAATCGCCTTGGCCTGCGGCTCCAGGAACAGGATCGGCTCGGCGTCCAGGATCCAGGCGGACACGAACTCCGGGTAGAGGACGGAAAGCGGCAGGAAGAGCAGGTAGAAGCCGGCGATGCCGACGCCGACCATCGGAATCCCGAGCAAAAGATAGCCTCGGACCTCGCTCCCCGACGGCCGCTCGCCCAAGGTGAAGCCCCACCCGACGCCGGCCCTGCAGCAGGCCAGCCAGAGCAGAAGTACCAGCAGGCCGTAGAAGGCGAGATCAGCGCGCAGAAGGGCAAGCGTCAGGTCCGGCTCGGAGAGCGGCTGCGCCGTCTCGCCTGCGAAGATGTACCAGTATTGCAGGCCGGCCACCGCCAAAGAGATGAGCAGGATCAGGACCAGTCGGGACGCACCGACAGCCGCAAAGCCCGGCGTGAAGCGCCACTCCGGCCGGTGCCCAGGAGGAACGGGGGTCGACATGGGCCGCAGACCTAGACCGCCTGTCCCGAGCGGTCCACCAAAAGCACGGGCCGGAGGGCCGTCACCCCGGACGGGCCCGGCCGCGATAGTGATAGGTCAAGACCTTCGGGCCCTTGACCAGGTGGCCGGTCTCGAGCTCCTCGATCCGGAAGCCGGCATCGTCGATCATGGCCGCGATCGGACGGTTGAGGTTGCAGCCGCCCGCCAGACGCCCCCAGAACCCGTTCAGGCGGTCCTGCCAGGCGACCACGCCCGGCGCCTCGGCCCGGCCGTGCTCGATGAAGAGCAGCTCGCCATCCGGCTTCAGGACGCGGCGCAGCTCGGCCAGGGCGCGCCGGGCGTCGGGAACCGAGCAGAGGGTCCAGGTGGTCACAGCGCTGTCGAAGCTCCCGGCTTCGAAGGGCAGCGCCTCGGCGGAACGGGCCTGGAGATCGATGGCGAAGGGCGCGCCCTGCAGGCGTCCGCGCGCCAGGTCCAGCAGCTCCTCGGAAGGATCGACTCCGACGACGCTCTCCACCTCCCGGCCGTAGAAGGGCAGGTTGAGGCCGGAGCCGATGCCGATCTCCAGCACCCGCCCGCGGGCCGCCGGCAGCAGGCCCTGCCGGTGACGCGTCGCCTCCTGGTTTTTCATCGCCAGGTCGATGAGGCGCGGCAGCACCCGGCGCTCGTAGAAGTTCATGGTGTTCCCTTGGTCGTCCCCCATGCCGATCGCCTTTCATCTGGGGAGGCGACGGCGTTCTTGCCAGCGCAGCCAGCTTCCAGCTCTCGCCCGCAAAAAAAAGAGACGGCGCCGCGGGTGGCGGCGCCGAAGTTGCAGGGAGGCTTCAAGGGTCAGAGCCGTGGACGGCCCGCTCAGCGCGCCGGGAGGGTCCAGGCCGTATCGATGACCGCGAGATGGCTGTCGAGTTGAAAGGTCCTGGTCCTTGGAGTCGGATCGAGCCGGCAGCGCCCCTCGAGCCGGACCTCCTGACGCAGGGCGACGCGCGCGCTCTGGGCATTGCCGCCCTGGCCGAGCTCGTCGCCTCGCCAGGGCCCGCCCAGGGCCAGGCCGGCCCGTTCGCGGATTTGCTCCGGCGTCCAGGGCTGGACCACGATGGTCTTCGCGAAGCGGCGCAGCTCGCGGCCACCTTCGGCGCTGTAGACTTCGCGGCCCCGGCCATCGGGGAAGACCAGCCGAAGACCCTCGACGGTATCGCCGGCCGCGCAGGCGAAGCTGATCCGGGCGGCGAGCTTAAGATCCATCTGGTCTTCGGCCATGTCGTAGGTCCAGCAGTCGGCACCGCAGCGGGCGTGCGCAAGGTAGGCCGTGGCGACGAAGCCGTCCTTCTGGGCCAGGCGCAAGCTCGTCCCGGTCTCCGCCGTGAGTCCGGCGTCGATCAATCCTTCCGGACGCTCGGCCGTCGGGACGAACTTTCCGGTGCCGAGGCTGGTGAGCGATCCTGCGTTCTGCAGCGCCGCACCCTCCTGCGCCGAGGCCGCGGTCGCCGCGCCAAGCACGCCCAGGAAGATGATCAACGCTGTCTTGGAAAGTCCGGTCCGCATCCTGCGATTTCCCCCGTTGGCTTGAGCCCTCGGTCCGGCCGCCTGCGCCGACCGCTCGACCATGAGTCGGAGCCGCCGCACCGAAGGTTCAGCCCTTTTTTGCCGGGGATTCGCCGGCGGTCGTGTGGCCAGAGTCACACTGGGCCGCTCGGGAGCGCCGCTCACTCCCCGGCCGGTGTCTCGACTCTGGACGGACCGCCCCGCCTGGAGTGAACTTGATCCAGGCTGTACGATTCCCCCGTTCCGAATCCTAGCGTGGAGAGGCCTCGCAGGCATGCCCGAAACATATGATGTCGTCATCGCCGGCGGGGCGGTCATGGGCAGCTCCACCGCCTACCACCTGGCCGCAGATCCGGGCTTCCAGGGGCGAATCCTGGTCGTCGAGCGGGACTTCACCTTTTCCCGCTGCGCGACGACGCTCTCCGCCGGGTCGATCCGGCAGCAGTTCTCGACCCGGATCAACATTGAGATCTCGCTCTTCGGCATTGCCTTCATCCGCGGCCTTCCGGAGACCCTGGCGGTCGACGGCGAGCCGGCCGCCTTGCCCTTCCACGAGGGCGGCTACCTCTTTCTGGCGAGTCCGGCCGGCGCGGCGCAGTTACAGAAGAACCATGCCCTGCAGATCGAACTCGGCGCCGACATCCTGTTGCTCGAGCCTGCGGCGCTGCGGGATCGCTTCCCCTGGATCGACTGCGCCGGCGTCGCCGCCGGCTGCTGGGGCCGCAGCGGCGAAGGCTGGTTCGACGGCTATACCCTGCTGCAGGCCTTCCGGCGCAAGGCCCGCAGCCTCGGCGTGACCTACCGGGAGGCCAGCGTGACCGGCCTGGAGATGGACGGCGGCAAGGTATCCGCGGTCAGGCTCGACGACGGCGCGCGCATCGCCTGCGGCGCCTTCGTGAACACCTCGGGCGTCAGCGGCGCGGCGATCGCCCGAATGGCGGGGATCGAGATCCCGGTGGTCAACCGCAAGCGCTGCGTCTTCACTTTCGACTGCCGGGAGGATCTGCCCGGATTCCCGCTCTTGATCGACAGCAACGGGGTCTACGTGCGGCCCGAGGGCCGGGGCTTCATCTGCGGCACCGCCCCGCCGGCCGATCGCGATCCGGATTTCGAAAACTTCGAGGTCGACTACTGGCTGTTCGAGGAGATCATCTGGCCGAGCATCGCCGCCCGGGTCCCGGCCTTCGAGGCGATCAAGCCGGGCCGGGCCTGGGCCGGCTTCTACGACGTCAGCCTCTTCGACCAGAACGCGATCGTCGGTCCGGCCCCGGGGGTGACGAACTTCTACCTGGCCAACGGCTTCAGCGGCCACGGCCTGCAGCAGTCGCCCGCCGTCGGCCGCGGTCTCTCGGAGCTGATCACCTATGGCGCCTACCGCAGCCTCGACCTGTCGCCGCTCGGCGTTGAGCGCCTGGCCGAAAACCGGCCGCTGCTCGAGAAGAACGTCGTCTGACGCCGCCGCCGGTCAGGCCGGCGCGGGTTCTCCGGCCAGGGTGCCAAAGGCACCGCGCCCCGCCCGGGGGAGCGGGGCGCGGCGGGCGCCGGCTAAGTGTCCGGAGCTGCGGCTCCGAAGCAAGGGTCAAGCCGCCGGCACCCGATCGGACACGAGGCGCAGCTTGGCCGTACTCCGCCCGGGCATCGAAAGCGGAGCGATCTTGGCCGCTTCGGCCTCGAGCGCCCTCTCGGCGCCGATCGCGTCGAGCAGACGCTCGATTCCGGCCATCTCGTCCTTGACCAGAAGCTTGCGCTTCTTGATCCGCCGGATCAGGTGCTCGTCCGGCGCCGGCCGGCCCGACTCGGCGTCCAGCTTCTCCTCCAGGCTCCGGTGAGTCCGGGCCAGGGCCCGGTAGCGGTTGAAGACGCTCGCGCTCGAGGCCCTGGCGGAAACCCTGCGCAGATGGTCGGTCATGGCTGCACTCCTCGTCCTTTTTTGCTCGATCGCGGCGACCGCTCCGGCTTGGCCCACGACTGCAGGCATCGCGTGCCGCTGTTCGACAGGTGGGACGACGGACGCGACCGCACCAATCGATATCGCCCGGTCGGCTGATCGGCGTTTCGGATCACCGGCCCGGGGGCCGCAAGCGCAGGACGACCGGCCCTCGCCATGGAGTGCCGGCCGTCCCATGCAGTTGCGGATCGCGAGGCCGATCCCCGTTCCCGGATCACTCGGGCAGAATCACCTTGTCGATGACGTGGATGACGCCGTTCGAGGCCATGACATCGGGCTGCGTGATCGCGGCCTTGTTAACCTTGGCGACCCGACCGGCGGCATTCACCTCCAGCTTGCTGCCTTCGAGGGTCTCGTAGCCGGACATCTTGCCGGAGATCTCCGCCGAGGTGATCTTGCCGGCGACGACGTGATAGGAGAGCACCTTGACCAGTTCCGTCTTGTTCTCTGGCTTCAGCAGCTCCTCGAGCTTGCCCTCGGGCAGCGCCGCGAAGGCGGCGTCGGTCGGCGCGAAGACGGTAAAGGGCCCTTCGCCCTCGAGCGTGCCCGCCAGGTCGGCGGCGGTCACCGCCTGTATCAGGGTGCCGAAGTTTCCGGCCGCCTGGGCGGTCTCGACGATGTTGGCGGTCTCGGCCTTGGCACTCCAGGCCGCGACCGAAAGCGGCAGGGCGAGGACCGCCGCCGCGAGAAACTGACGAAGACGAAGCATGACGTTTTCCTTTCGAGGGTCGTCCGAATGGCTTTCGGCCTCTCGGCGGGCTGCCCGCGCGGCGGCCGGCGCCCGCCTGGCCTTGGAGCAAGGATGGGAAGCCGAAGGCTGCCCAACTAATTGCCTCCCTTCCGGGTTTTGATAGGAATCACCGATCAGCACCCCTGCCGCGCCGCCCGGTGCCGCGGCGCCTTGAAAGCGCGCCGCGGCTTCCCGATTTGTCTGAGGGTCGAAACAAGAACCGCCTGCCGCTTCCTGGCGGCCGGCCTGATCGGAAGCCCTCGTGCCCACCCTGAAACAGCTTCGATACCTGGTCGCGGTCGCCGAGACCCTCCACTTCCGGCGCGCCGCCGAGATGAGCCACGTCAGCCAGCCGACGCTCAGCGGACAGCTGCGCGAGCTGGAGGACCGGCTCGGCGTACAGCTCGTGGAACGCAGCCGCAGCAAGGTCGTGCTGACCCCGCTGGGCCGCGACATCGCGGCCCGGGCGAAGACCGTGCTGCGCGATGTTCAAGACGTCATCGAGCTCGCCAAGCAGGGCCAGACGCCCCTGGGCGGGACCCTCCGGGTCGGCGTGCTGCAGTCGGTGGGGCCCTACTTCCTGCCGCACATCCTGCCCGAGCTGCACCGGCGCTATCCGGACCTCAAGCTTTACGTGCGAGAGGGGTTGCCGGCGGTGCTGCTGGAGCGCCTCGACGACGGCAAGCTCGACCTGCTGTTCTTTCCCCTGCCGGTCCAGGGCGCCGAGTTGCGAAGTGTCCGGCTGTTCCGCGAGCCGCTCTGGGTCGTGGTCCCCGGCGAACACCGCCTTGCGGAACGCGAGGTGATCCAGAGATCGGACCTCGAGGGCGAGACGTTCCTGACCCTGGAGCGCGGCCATCGGCTGCACGACCAGGTGCGCGAGCTTTGCGAGCAGTACGGCGCCGCGCTCTCGCTCGACTACGAGGGCACGAGCCTCGATACCCTGCGACAGATGGTAGCCATGGGCATGGGGCTGTCCCTGCTGCCGGCGCTCTACGTCCGCTCCGAGGTGCTGCATGACCGCCAAGTGGTCGCCCGCGAGATGAAATCGCGGGCGCCATACCGCATGATCGGCATGGTCTGGCGGCGGCAGTCGGCGCGACAGGAGGAGTATCAGGCCCTGGCCGACGAGATCCGCGGCATCTTGAAGGACCGGGGTCTTCCCATCACCGTAATGTCCTAGCTCCGGCGGCCCTCGCCCTGCGGAGAACCTGTGCCGTCGCCCGCCGAGCCGGCGGCCGCCGGTGGGCGCCCCAGCTCATCGATGGTCGTGCCCTTCCACAGCGGGACGCCGGTCCGATAGGCCGCCCGGCCGATCATGTGGGCGGCGACCGGCGCGGTCAGCAGCAGGAACAGGATCGCGGCCAGCGCGCGGGCGACGATCGCCGTCTCTCCGAAGTGGGTCGCGGCGGCCAGCAGGATCAGGCCGCAGCCCAGGGTTCCGGCCTTGGTCGAGGCATGCATGCGGATCAGGACGTCGGGCAGGCGAAGGACCCCGAGCGCCGCTGCGAAGGCGAAGAAGCCTCCGGCCAGGATCAGGACCGCGGTGATGATCTCGGTCATGGCTCTCCCGGCTCCTCGGTCTTGGGTTTCTTGAGCTGCGCCTGGCGCCGCTCCGCATAGCGGGCGAAGGCGACCGTGGCGAGAAATGCGACCAGCGCCAGGGCGATCGCGACGTCGAGGAAGGCCGGCTCCTCGGCGGCGATCGCGAAGAGCGACGAGAAGGCCACGGCCAGCACGGTCAGCAGGTCCAGGGCGACGACTCGGTCGGGCAGGCTCGGCCCGCGGGCCAGGCGCAGGACCGCCAGGACCATGGCCGCCAGCAGCAGCGCGAAGGCGATCTCCACCGCCCAGGAAAGAAAGGGTCCGGCGTTCTCCATCATTCCAAGGCCTCGATGACCCGGCGTTCGATTCCCTGTTTAAGCTCGAGGCGCAGCGCCTCCGGGTCCTCGACGAACATGGCGTGGACATAGAGGGTCCGCAGGTCCGGGGACACGTCCAGGCTGAGACTGCCGGGGGTCAGCGAGATCAGGTTCGAGACCAGCAGGACCCCCCCGTCCCCCTTCACGTCCAGGGGCAGAGCGATGATCCCGGGCCGGCTGAGGTGCGCCGGGGTAACCACGTCCCAGACCACTCGGAAGCTGGAGACCACGAGTTCGTAGACGAAGAGTCCGGCCAGGCGCAGAACCCGAAAGACCCGTTCGAAGTAGCTGGTGCGCCCGAACAGCGGCCGCGCCACCCAGAGCGCGAGGTAGCCGAGGCCGAAGCCGAGCGCCAGGCTCGACAGCGTGAAGCTGCCGACCAGGGCGGCCCAGCTGACCGCGAGAAGCATGTTCACGACCAAGGGGTTCACGAGTCGCCTCCCAGGACGGCTTGGACGTAGATCGAGGGATTGAAAAGCTGATCGGCGGCGCGCTCGGCGAAAGCCAGGAAGGGCTCGGGCGCCAGCCCGATCATGACCGTGAGCGCTGCCAGGCCCAGGACCGGCCCGAGCAGGACCAGGAGCTCCCAGCGCTCCAGCCCGGCGAGCGCCGGCGAGACACCGGCCGGGTGCGGCTTCCAGAAGGCCTCGGCCCAGATCTTGGTCATCGAGAAAACGGTCAGCAGCCCGACCGCCAGGGCCACCGCGGCCACGATGTAGGCTCCGCTCTCCAGGCTCGCCTGGATCAGCAGGAACTTCGCCCAGAAGCCCGAGAGCGGCGGGAAGCCGGCGAGGGAGAAGGCCGGCACCAGGAACAGGACGGCCAGCATCGGGCTGGACTTGTAGAGCCCGCCGATCGCATCGAGGTCGAAAGAGCCCGTCAGGCGCTTGGCGACGCCGCTGATCAGGAAGAGGTTGGCCTTCACGATGATGTGGTGGACCAGGTAGAACACCGCGCCGAGCAGCGCGAGCGGCGTATAGAGCGCCAGCCCCAGCACCATGTAGCCGATCTGGCTTACGATGTGGAACGAGAGGATCTTGCGGAACTCGTTCTGGGCCGCGGCGCCGAGGACGCCGGTCACCATGGTCAGGGCCGCCACCACCAGCAGCAGACCGTGGGTGAAGGCCAGGTCGTGGGTGAAGACCAGGGTGAACATGCGGATCAGGGCGTAGACCCCGACCTTGGTCAGCAGGCCGGCAAAGACCGCCGACACTGCCACGGCCGGCGTGTGGTAGGCGGCCGGCAGCCAGAAGAACAGAGGGAAAACCGCGGACTTGATGCCGAAGGCGATGATGAAGAGAACCGCAACCACGGTCAGCAGGCCCCGGTTCTCGACCCCGGCGACGGCACCGTGCAGGTCGGCGAGGTTGAGCGTGCCGGTCATGCCGTAGAGCAGCCCGATTCCGGTCAGCAGCATCACGGTGGAGACGAGGTTGAGGGTGACGTACTTGATGCCGCCGTCGAGCTGCGCCTTGCTCTGCCCCAGGACCAGCAGGCCGAAGGAGGCGATCAGCATGACCTCGAACCAGACGTAGAGGTTGAAGAGGTCGCCGGTCAGGAAGGCGCCGCAGACCCCCGCGAGCAGCACGTGGAAGAGCGCGTGATAGCCCAAGGCCTCCTGCCGGGCGTCGATGTCGGTCAGGGCGTAAATCGCCACCGCGAAACCGGTCACGGCGGTGATCAGCACCATGACCGCACTCAGCAGATCGGCGACCAGGGTGATGCCGAAGGGCGCCGGCCAAGCGCCCATCTGCACCGCGAGCAGGCCCTGACGCCAGACCTCGGCCAGCAGCGCGGCGGCGACCGCGAGCAAGGCCAGGCAGCCGAGGAGGCTGACCCAGCGCGAGGCGGCCCGCCGGTTGCGCAGCAAGTAGGCCAGGATCGCCGTGGCCAGCGGCAGCAGGATCGGCAGGGAGAGAAGCCAGCTCACGCCTCAGGGTCTCCCCCGCTCCTCGGCTCGGCCTCGCGCATGGCGTCGCTGTCGAGCGTGCCGAGGGCCGTGTAGCCGCGGTAGACCAGCACCAGGGAGAAGGCGAGCAGTCCGAAGCCGATCACGATCGCCGTCAGGACCAGGGCTTGCGGCAGGGCATTGGCGACCGCGCCGGCTGGCGCCTCCAGCCCCTCCGGGATCAAGGGCGGCGTCGCGCGAGCCAACCGCCCGGCAGTGAAGATGGTCAGGTTGACCGCGTTGCTGAGCAGCACGAGGCCGAGCAGGAACCTCAGGACGTTGCGGGACAGCATCAGATAGACGCTCGCCGCGACCAGGAGTCCGACCAGGACCGAAAGCGCCGTCTCCACGTCTCAGAGTTCCTCTTCCAGGGCGAAGACCAGGGTCAGCACCGCGCCGATCACCACCAGATAGACACCGATGTCGAAGATCAGGACGCTGCTCAGTGGCAGGCCCTTGCTGTCCGCCGTGCCGCCGAGGAACCACCACTGGCCGGTGAAGAGCGGATCGCCGAAGGGTGCCGCCCCGAGGCCCGCCAGCAGGGCCAGCGCCAAGCCGAACATGCAAAGCGTCCGCGGATCGATCCGCAGCGCCGCGCGGGCGGCCGCGGTCCCCTGGGCGATCGCATAGAGGGCGAAGCCGATCGCCGCGATCAGGCCGCCGATGAAGCCGCCGCCGGGCTGGTTGTGGCCGCGCAGCAGCATGTAGA
>JAAUYI010026595.1_pt1 | contig 10732 bp, 9 predicted proteins | sample 7278041 | NCBI WGS metagenome assembly JAAUYI01 (sample SAMN14350216, study PRJNA611818) | marine sediment metagenome | isolation source: surface marine sediment (0.6m) | place: French Polynesia: Moorea | collected 2018-08
GCAATGTTTGATGACTTTAAGGGTCTGAGCGTTCCGTTACTCGACAAACAACCTGAATCAGATTGGGGTTGGCTAGCTCTGATGCAACATCACGGACTAGCAACGAGGCTACTAGATTGGAGTGTAAATCCTTTAGTGGCTCTCTGGTTTGCAGTCAATAAACCACCAGCCGAAAGCCAGTCAGGTGTCCTTTGGGTGTTTCAGCCTGGCAATCTGGATTATTTTACCCCTTTAAAAGAGGATAGTCCCTTTGCTTTGGAGCGAACTCGCTTGGTCAAACCTAAAGTTGTTACTAAGAGAATCGGAATCGGCTCGCAGTTGGGCTGGTTCACCGCCCATTATTTTGACTCGGAACTAGAGCAGTTCATTCCTGTGGACAAAGATCCCGTTTATGCGTCAAAACTGACAAAGTTGATTATCCCCCCAGAAAAATTTGCCCAACTTCGTTTTCAGCTAGATCGATTGGGGGTAAATGCAGCGATGATTTTTCCCGATCTTGATGGTTTATGCGCCCACCTTGAGTGGTTTTATTCAAATCTAGCCGATGAAAATGACCCCAAGCTTCAAAAAATTTTCCTGCTCGAACAGAAATAATTTAGCTATTTTTCAGTGAGTGAATTGACTGTTACAGCAAAACAGAACATAGACAATTAGGAGAAACGCCAATGCCAATTCAGAATTTGACTCAATATCTGCCTGCTTTTGTAGACGGTATCACAGCCTGGGTGCTGTTAGGACTACGACTGATTTGGGGAGCAATCCTGATTAATTACAGTTTTCCGATGATTAAAAATCCTCTGCACTGGATGGATCGAGGTGGCGAATCTTCGGGATTTCCTTCCTTGTTACAAGCTTTGGGCGCACTGTCGGTTTTTGGTGGAGGGGTGGCAATCTTAGCTGGTTTTCTCACCCCTCTGGCTGGTTTGGGTTTAGCAGCAGCAATGATGGTAGCTTTGGCTCTCCATCTGTCTCATGGAACTCCTTTTGTTAAATCCGCACCCGATGCACCAGGAGAATCCTACGATACTTCTCTTTTGTATTTAGCGATCGCTCTTCTCTTTGTATTTCTCGGTTCGGGAAGATTATCTCTGGACTATTTACTTTTTGGCTAATAGCCTCATAGATAAAATTTTTTGTTGGTGTTCAAAGTGCGATCGCCCGTCAGTAAATAATTTTTTTTTAAATGACCTAGCTTGAAAATAGAAGCTGAAACAAATTAAATTCCTAGATTGTTCTATTTTGACTAATGGCATGAGCCTGGATTTATACTCCATATACTAAACCAGGATTATCGGATCTTGCCCCCGCAGCATTGACATTATCCCTAACGCTTAAGGCAGTAATATCAATTAAAACCAGGCGATCGCGAATCTGTATCGCTTCTAAAGTTAATTGTTCAGAAAGTTGGTCATTCCACCACTGTAAGGCTTGTTCCATTATCGAGCTTGTGATTGTGACAGAGTACTAGGTCGATACCTAGGAACAGGGACACAGCTATCGCGATGTGTTAGAGTCAAGTATCGTCGAAGTAGGAAGGCTATCCCCTTTTAGCATGGGTAAGTCACCTAAAGATATCTAGGGGATTTTGCCCCAGCATCTAGCAACATCTATAGACTGGAGACTGATGTTTTTTACTCTGTAAACGAGATACATTAACAATTGCAAATCTTCCCGTCGATCCGATAACAAGGAGTATTAATGTTAGAACTATATCAATTTGAGTTGTCTCAGTATTCAGAAAAAGTTCGCCTCATCCTAGATTACAAACAGCTAGAATATCGTAAGATTGAAGTCACCCCAGGGATCGGACAAATTGAATTAATGCAAAAATCTGGCAGTCGTCAAGTGCCAGTCCTGAAAGATGGCAGTACTTATGTTTCTGACTCTACAGAAATTGCTTTATACCTAGAACGCAAATATCCCGAACGCCCCATCATCCCAACGGATTCTTTGGCTAAGGGACAATGTTTGCTGATAGAAGAATGGGCAGATGCTTCTATCGGTTTACAGGGTCGCAAAGCTTTTATTGGGGCATTAAATCAAAATCAAAACTTTCGGACTTCTGTATTGCCAGCTAACACTCCAGATCTGGTCAAGACAGCTGTAGGAGCAATTCCAGGAGAATTATTAGATGCCCTGGGTACTGGCGTTGGTTTTGGTGGTGATGCAGTCAAAGAGGCAAAAAAAAGACTGACTCAAGACTTAGAAGCTTTGTGTCTAATTCTGCAAAATCAACCGTACCTGACTGGCGATACACCTACTCTTGCCGATCTAGCCGTAGCAGGATTGAGTATCTTGCTAAAATTTCCCGCAGGTACTTATCTCGATATTCCCGACCCCTTAAAAGGCAAAGGCATTCCAGGACTTGCGGATAATATTACTTTTGAGCCATTTTTTGCCTGGCGCGATCGCCTTTATAACGATTTTCGTCAAGGTTCTAGTATTCCTACCAGTACTGGAACTAGTTCTGCTCCTACTTCAATTGACATCGAATAGGCACTTCGAGCATTATTAATTGAAATAATTTCATGAGGGATTTATCCAAGTCCCTCTTGTTGTTGTTTACAGGAAATACAAATTCAACCAGTTTTGAACTGCTACCTAGCTAGAGAAAGACGCATCAAATACAAAAATTTCAGACAGCTAGTTCAGCTAATGCGATCGTAAAAATTAAAGAACCATCAATTAAAAAATTACACCCAGTGAAACAATACTTTTTATTACTCAAATTATTAATAATTCTGGGATCGTTTGGTTGCCAAAATTCTGCTCAAACTGTTTCCTCTACTTCTAAAAGTTAGAAATTAAAAAAAGTATTGAGATAAGCATTAATAATCGTATCCCCGAAAAATAGACTCAACGCCCCGCCCAAGGCTAAAAAAGGGCCAAAGGGCATTGGTTGCTTTTTACCAATAATACCTAGAGCGATCGCACCGCCACCAACAACTGCGCCAACACCACAGGCGACAAAGCTCGATACCAAGACATATTTCCAGCCGATCCAGGCCCCGATGGTAGCCATTAACTTGCCGTCAGCATCTCCCATTGCTTGTTGTCCGAGCATAATTGAACCGAGTAGCGCGATTATTTCCAATAACCAGATGCCCAAGACTGCACCACCGATACCAAACATCAATTGATTTGCTATGCCCTGTCCTTGCCCCAGTTGCCAGCCCAAAACAGCTTGAAATACTAACCCCAAAACCAAGCCTGATTTAGTTAGAGGAGAAGGTAAAGTCATGGTGTCGAAATCGATCAAAGATAAAGAAAACAACCAAGACAAAAAAGCACAGTAGCCGATAGTTTCCAGACTGTAGCCAAACCGCCAAAAAACCAAAACAAACATCAATCCCGTAATCGCTTCTACCGTAGGATAACGACTTGAGATTTTAGTTTGGCACCAGCGACAACGCCCCCTCAACAACAACCAACCAAATACAGGTATGTTTTCTGTCATCTCCAGAGAATGCAGACATTGAGGACAACGAGAAGGAGGATGAATTAGAGATAAACCTGCGGGAATACGATAGACGACGACATTTAAGAAACTACCGATACAAGCACCAAAAATAAAGGCGAAAATAAAGACAAGTGCTGTAACCAGCGTATCCATAATTTAGCTTTTAATTTAAATAGATATGTAGAAATAAGTAGAGATAATAGTTTTAATAGGTTTCGGCTTCAATTTGCTTCAGCGGAATAAAACATTCTCTAGGTAATAATATTGGCTTGGGTTTAAATGCTAGTTGTCCTCGGTGACTATCTCGATTAATTACTACTCCCATTGGCTTGAGATCTGCTGGCACATTTAAACTGCAATAATTGCGATAAATATTCCTAGCTGCTTTGATTAAAGTGGGATCGAAAAATATCATACCAGACTCTTTGGTTTTAGCTGAATTAACGTTGCGCGTAGACGGTGTAAAATTCACTTTCTAGCTCCCTAAAAAGACAACTCTAAATTTAACCTAATTTTTTTCAGAACGAAGACCAGAAAGATAAATTTATGTTACAGATATTGGTAATTGTTAAATTATTTGACTATTGAGAAATATTTACCCATGAACGATTGGGATTTTCAACCGCCACCCGAATCAGACCTTGGCGATCGCCAAGTTGAGCTAGAATCAAATCATCTATTAAATAAACGCATTGCTTTACTGGTAACAGGTAGCATTGCAGCCATAAAAGCTCCTTTAATTGCCCGTACTCTCCGTCGTCAAGGTGCTGATGTCGTAGCTTTTGTTTCTCAAGAAGCGTTGAGATACACTACCATCGATGCTTTAGAATGGAGTACTACTAATGCTGTAGTCACAAAATTAACGGCAAATGCAGAACATCTTAGCGACGAACATCCTTTTGCTGCTTATCTAGTTGCACCTGCAACTTACAATACTATTAATAAGATGCGTTTTGGTCTTGCCGATGGGGTAATTACCTCGGCATTGGGTTCGGCTCTTGGCAGAATGGAACGGGGCAAAACCCAGATTCTGATTGCACCTACAATGCATGGTAGCTTACATAATTCGATCTTAACCCAATCTCTACAGGAGTTAGCTCGCTTAGGTGTAAAGATCGTTCCCCCCAAGGTGGCAAACGGTAAAAATAATCTACCAGATGAAAAAGCGATCGCCGTTGCTGTATGTCGCGCAGTTAGTTCGTCTTCCCTCAAGGGTATCCCAATTTTAGTTACTGCAGGCCCAACACCCGTACCTATTGATAATATACGTCGTCTAACCAATCGCTTTACAGGCAGATTGGGTGCTTGTATCGCCGAAGAATTGTATCTGCGAGGGGCAAAAGTCAAACTCATTCACGGACTGGGTAGTTATTCTCCCCCTAGCTATCTTCCCCACAAGATTGTAACTACCTACGATGAATATTTAACTGAAGTCATCACAGAATTACAGCAGCATCAATATAGTTATGGTATTTTCTCGGCTGCGGTTGCTGACTATCAACCAGAGCGAGTATTTCCTGGCAAAATACCCAGTGGTGCTTTATCTAAAATTGATTTAATTCCTACTAAAAAAGCGATCGAGGAGGTAAAAGCTAAATTTCCCAGTTTGGCAATGATTACTTTTAAATATCAAGAAAACATTTCCCACGAAGAATTAATTACTATTGCTAACAATAGATTGCAGCAAGGTTATCAAATGGTCGTGGCAAATCGTGGCGAAGAACACCAACAAACAGGCGCGCAGGTGGCTTATTTAGTAACTAAAGAAGAGCAACCCAAAAAAGTAGTAGGAAAACAAGAGATAGCTAAAGCGATCGCGAATTATTTGGAAGTATTAGTAAGTAACTAATCAATAGCAAGTTCTGTAAAATTTCTGTAAATGTCAGTATATTCCTAGCAGTAGCTCAATAATTTTGACGATTAAAATAAAAGGGAAACTCATTGTAAAATCAGCAGCACTGAGTTTCTGTATACCTAAATACGCGACTGATTGTTAAAAATTCTTGTCCCTTATCTCCAATTTACTGAGAAACAAAATAATATTTTTTCTTTACTTTCAAGAGAAAAATAAGTATTATTACTAGTAATTAAAAAAAATAAATTTTTTTACAGTTGAGGAAGCGAAGTCGCTTGTCGATTCGTCAACTAGCCAAATCTTTTTAAAATCAACTTCCAATACCTGGAAGATCTTTTCCGTTGATTCAATTGATTCAATTGATTTAACTTGGCTTGAGTTGTTGATAATATTCCGTCCTTATTATTTTTGGTAATAGAACCCAATATATGTCTTTAAGATCTCCAGTATCCATTTCCCGTCCTAAACTTACAAGCAAAAGTGCTGTACGTCAAAACCGTAAAATCCATCGTTGGCTCGCGATCGTTATCTCCTTACCAATGCTTTTGGTGATTCTCACGGGAATTTTTTTACAGCTTAGAAAACCCGTTGATTGGATTCAGCCCCCTACCCTCAAGGGTAGTCAAAAGTACCAACCAACAATTGTCTTAGAGCAGGTTTTAGATCGGGTAAAGACTATTCCCGAAATGCAGGTAAGCGATTGGTCAGACATCAAATTGTTAGATCTGCGTCCCAAAAAAGGCATTATTAAAGTTCGCAACCATACTGGACTCGAAACCCAGGTAGATGCAAGTAACGGAGACGTTTTACAAACTGCACAACGTCGCAATGACTTCGTTGTCAAAATGCACGATTTTTCAGCCTGGAATGCTAGGTTGTGGTTGGGTTTACCCGTTAAATTAGGCTTTTTAGCTATTTTTCTCACTGGACTTTATCTCAACATCAAGATGTTGCCAGCTCGTCTTAAATCCCTCCCTCTGTGGCGAATGCTTCGAGGAAAAACCGACAAACTAGATGCTCCCAAGAATACACCAGCTGTTGAAGACTCCAAGGCTTTGCCCTTGAAAAAAAAGGATGGGCGACCCTGGCGTTTGCGTCTCAAATCTTGGATGTTGAATTATCATTACTGGCTGGGCTGGATTATAATTATTCCCTGGGCTTTTGTCATTAGCAGTGGGCTATTATTGCAAGTGCGGTATGAAGCGCCTTGGGTGATGCCCGTTCAACAGCAGGGAGAGGGAACAGTGCCTAAAATAGAATTTGCCCAGGTACTAGAAAAGGCTCGACAATTTCCCGAACATGGTGTTCGAGACTGGGAAGATGTCTGGCGACTTTATGTTTATCCAGATAAAGGCATTACAACCATTCGTGCTGAAAACCGTCAGGAATTCCAAATCGATTCCTCTACGGGAGAAGTGTTACAAGTGGCTACTCGCCGTACCGATTGGTTAGAAGATATCCATGAAGGTAAGTGGATGGGACTCAATCTATGGTTATTTTTACCCGTGCATATCTTGTCCTTGGTATTGTGGCTAACAGGTACTGTTGTTGCTTATAGCCGATAAGGAAAAAATAGGATCGATTTAGGACTTGCGCTTGAACCAAAATTTAAGGTTATGGCAACGCGATCGAGCAATCCAAAAAGCCTAATTTTCTCGCGAGTGCCTGGCGTAAGTCCTATAATCTGATTAGTTTGGAGCGTTATTTTTTGAGCAGAGCTTCTTCTGCTAATTCAGCAATTTTGTCCATACGAAACTTTTCTAGCCAATCGTCTAATCCTACTGCTATTTGACTATATTCTTGCTCTATTTCTGCGATTAATTGTTTTAAAACCTGATAGTCGGCGATTCGAGCAGCTTCGTAGATTTGGTTTAGCCATTCAGCAGTCATTATTTCTAAGATTTCAGAAGTAAGTTCGACTTGTGGAGAATTGGTCTGGATTGAATCAAAATTGGGGTTAAATGTATCTGACGAAGTCCAAGCAGGCTCCGTCGTCTTACGGCGGAGTACCTTGGACTCTTGGTAGAGATAGCGAACTTGTAAATGCTCTTGAAATTTCTCCAGTAACTCAGAAAGATGAACGGGTTTGCGTAAACAATCATCACAACCAGAATCGGAAATAATAGTGGTGCTGTTCTCAAAAACATTAGCAGTCAAAGCGATGATAATAGTCTCTTTTTTTATATCCAGAGATTTAATCTTTTTAGTGGCTTGATAACCATCCATAATAAGCATTTGTAGATCCATACAGATCAAATGAGGTTGCCAATCTTGCCAAACTTCTAGAGCCTCTCGACCATTTTCAGCTTCTTTAACCTCAAAACCAATAGATTCGAGAAGTTGTAACAACATCTGACGATTTTCCCAGCGATCGTCTACCACTAAAATACGGTAGCCGGGTTGATGGGCTTCTAAACCAATAACTTTTCTGGTAACTGTGTCCTCTTGTGCTAATTTTTTTTCAAGTGCTGGTTCGGCGAGAATATCAAATTTAAAAACTGTTCCTACTCCTAACTGACTGCTAACTTGAATATCGCCCTTCATTAGTTGCACAAATCTACGGCTGATAGACAAACCTAATCCCGTTCCCTGCTTCGATCGCCTTCCACTTTCAGTTTGGGTAAATGGTTGAAACAAAGATTTGAGTTCGCTTTCGGCAATACCCGTGCCAGTATCTTCGATTTCAAATATGAGTTTATAAATATTATTTGTATCTGATTTGACTCGGACAGTTACACTGCCGTTGGTAGTAAATTTAAGAGCATTATTGAGGAAATTAATCAGTACCTGACTGAGTTTGCGTTCATCGGTACGAATATATTGAGGTGTATCCCGATGACACTCAAATAAAAGCTCTAGACCTTTCCGCTCGGCTTTTAGTTTCAGCAGCTCTTGAGTATTAAGTAAGAGGCGATATAAATCAAAGTCTTTGGCATTAAAATCAATCTTTCCCGCTTCAATTTTAGACAGATCCAACACTTCGTTAATTAAAGCAAGTAAATGTTCCCCACTACGATTAATAATTTCTAGATTTTTAATTTGCGATCGCGTTACCCCTCGATCTTGCTGCATGATTTGGGTAAATCCCAGAATAGCGTTAAGAGGAGTCCGCAACTCATGACTCATATTGGCAAGAAATGCACTCTTGGCTTTATTTGCTATCTCAGCTAATTCTTTAGCCTGTTTTAATTCTAGTGTACGAGTTTGAACTCTTTGTTCCAAAGTTTGATTGTAGTCAAAAATTAAATTAGACAATTTAGCATAGGTATCGATCATATAACCAATTTCATCGTCTTTTTGCCCTTCTACTGGTTGATAAATTTGGTTGTAGTCTGTACGAGATAGACTACTAGCTTCTAAAAAGTTGGTAAAGCGTACAATTCGACGTATAGGATCGGTTACGGCCAGGATCAAAATGCCAGAACCAGTTAAAATTATTACCAAAAGTCCACCAGTACTAACAATTAGAAAATTTTTGATATCTCTTCTGTTATCTTCTAATAACTTTTGTCTGTCTTTTCTAATTTGCCCGATTACTTGGGTTAATTCTTCTCCAACTTTACCGCCATTGCCCCTAACAAATCGATCGCCAGCTGTATGATCCTTTGTCTGTTGAAAAATTTCGATACCTTCTAAATAGATATTCATTAATTGCTGGTGTTTACTGACAAATAAATCTAGATCGGCTTGATAAGCTTCTGACAAAGGGTTTTGCTTGATTTCTGCGATTTTTGTTTGAATTTTCTCGGTCATCTCATTAACACGACCGAGATATTTCTCTAGATCTTTCTTTTTATGTCCTCGTAAAAATAAATTTTTTCGATCTTTTGCCTGACGGATAAAATAATCGTTAACGATTTCTATTTCGCGACTAAGTTCGTCAAATTCTAAAGCAGATTGATGTATCGTTTCGAGGTTTCTGGCAATATAGTAAACGGCAACCAAAATCATCGCAATCAAGAAAACTGTATAACTACCCAAAAACCAAAAAGTTTTCCTTAGTACGCTAGTTTTATGAGCAGAATTATTCCGTATCATTATAAATTTATGTTACAAAAGTTAAACTTATTTGTTATAGCAACCATTTCCATAACTACGATCTACAATCATAGATTTTATTGAGCTAAACTTTTATCGATTTAAGCAATAAATAGTTTAACCAGCGGTGACTTAACAATATTGTTCCCGAAATGATGAATAAAAATAAATGAGGTTACTGCTAATCAGAAAACGACTAAAAACTATAAAGAAAAATAAGATTTTTAGATTTTAAATCTTATTACTAGGGACTGGTTGAGAAATTAAGCAACCTGGTTCAAAAAATGAAGAGTTAAGTCCCAAAGCACTTTCCGCTCGGATCGCCACTCTAGTTATCCCTGTTAGAGTGACTCCTGTAAAGCGATCGCCAATTCGTTAAGCTCATCTAACCAGAACGATCTTAAGAAATACTAACCTTGATGTTTTTAGATTAAGTATTCTTTTACTCTAATGCGATCCGAGCAAAAACCGTGAAAATACGGATGAGTAAAATTACAGAGATTAATACAATGTGCGAGTTGATACCCCATTCTTCCAGGAGAGTTTATACGTAAGGAAATTCTTGGATTGCGATCTCTGTAAGCTAGAAATATTTGCTGTCAAATCTTTTCATTTGTCTCGATTGTGGGCTAAATATTCTCACCAAAAAACAATGCTAAACTGCGAATTAACTGGCAAAAATCTGATTCCAACGCGGTTGCGGTTATGCACTTTAACCCATCAAAAGAAAATTTGCCACTAAAATTTGAAGATTTACATAGTAACCAGTTCTATCTTAGGCGCAATAACTCAGTTTTTCTTATTGTCTCTTTCCAATGAATAGTGACAGAGCCAGGCTAATTATGAACAAAATTACTTATCAAGCTAAACTCAAAGATCTTGCCCTTTTAATTGTTACAGAAAACTACAGTAACCCCGAATTGGCAGAGAATTTACTACAGTTTGGCGTTAAAGACCCGATTGTTTTTACCACGGATGGTGCAAAAAGTCGATTTGGTATGAAAAAACTCAATGTCAAGGATGGTATGAAAAGATTAAACTTGGCAGCTTCTCATCCTGAAATTGGCGAGTTGGTCGCTCGTGTAATTTTAATTGAAGATACTATTGCCAAATTTATTCCCTCTGTGGAGGTAAAATCTTCTGTACAAGACACAGACAAGCACCTGTATCAAAATACCTATAGCTGGAAAAACGAAAAAAGAAATATTTTTGAACATTGTACTGCTACAGAACTAGGCAGCAAGTATGGCATCAGATTGCAGTATCTCAAGACTGTAATTCAAGGTAAGGTAAAATGTTCTAGAGGCTGGAGTCTAGTCCAATCTTAATTTCTTAATCGGGAAGCAGGGGAGCAGAGCAAGAAATGACTAACTCCGAAC
>JAAUYI010000519.1_pt1 | contig 10729 bp, 9 predicted proteins | sample 7278041 | NCBI WGS metagenome assembly JAAUYI01 (sample SAMN14350216, study PRJNA611818) | marine sediment metagenome | isolation source: surface marine sediment (0.6m) | place: French Polynesia: Moorea | collected 2018-08
CTATTAGTTCATCTCTTTTATTTTGTGTTTTGGGCATTTCCTTATCCTTTTTTTGTCAATTCTTTATTTTCTTTCCTTTTGTCTTTTACACACTTAAATTTACTGACTCTACTTTAACTTTTATTAATTAGCACATTGGCCACCGTTTGAAGTGCAATTTTCAAGACTAACAGTTTCTGTGGATAAGTTGAGTACATCTCCTCTTCTATAATATTCATCAGTACTGACCCTAGAGAAGTCAACTCCATTTTGCCTTCTTCTCCTATTGGGTGTTCCAGTATTCGTTTCATCAACAGCGAAAGTGGGTCTCATTGCTACTGCTCTTGCCCTTATACTCACGTCACCTTCAGTTATAAATCTTACTGGTGCTAGTGTTTGTCTTGGTCCAAAGTTCAGTCCAGTTAAAAATGGTAATCCTCCGGCAATAATGGGGTCTAATCTTGCTCTAATAACCGCTTCAACACAAAAGTCCTTTTCATTGTTGATTCCTTGGTTATCTCTGGAAACTCTGGTACAAGGTGCCTGTGATCCATAAGCACCGACCTCAAAATCCCAATCCAATTGAGTTATTGGACTAATTATATTTCCAATTGAACCGGAGCAGTTGGGAGGGTTATTGAATTTCATAAACCTTGTTTCACCAGCTGGTGTATAACATTGGTTTTTAGTAAGATCCGTAATCTGGGAAGCGTCGTTGATTGGTCTTCTTCCATTTTTTAACTGAAACAGCAAGATTTGTGAAGCATTAATACATTCAAGGAAATTTGAGCATTCATCGTTACCTGTAATATTGACAACGTTTTGATTCACTTGAGTACAACCCCTGTAATCCGGTGCTGCACATTGTCTGGTTCTTGTCGTTTGTGCAAAGTTGATTCTATAAGCTCCTCGTCCCATCCCTGCGGAAGCTAATTCCCCCATTTCATTGTCGCGTATTTTTACTATTTCTCTTGCATATGCCATTGCACCGGCTTGAGCTGCAGTTTGGATCCTAGACATGGTCACCCATTTAACTAGTAACTCCACGGCGATTAGCCCAAAAATTAAAATGAGCCCGAATGCTGCAAGTATTAATAAAAATGCAACTATGCTTCCTCTTTGAGACCTTTTGTATGTAAAAGCGTTTGAGCTTTGCTTATTAATCTTCATTTTTATAGATATATTCTGTTTTCCCTATACCCAAACTATTCAATATTCAAAAATGGAAAACACTTGAATCTCGATAGTTTCTTTGTTGAGAAAAATGGGTAATTAATAAATACTGTTTATATAAAATTAATCATGTTCAGTAATAAGCTAGTGGGGAGTATTAATCAAAACAAAAAACGTTTACACTTAGTAGCGATTTTTATGTTTTTAATCTCAATTTTTTCGATTTGTCTATTGTTTAATGTTAAAGGGGAGTTGAATTTGCTCAGCATAATGATTTTTCATACGGTTAGTCTTTTAGCCGGTTTTATATTCGTGTTTATGGAAATTTCTTTATTTAAGCTTAAACAACTCAATAATGCGATCATTTTAAATAAGAAGAGCAAAATGAATTCATCTAAATATAGACACAGTAGTTTGTATGAAAGAATATATTGAAGAGCTTTTAGATTCTGTAAAAGATAAAGCAAATAGAGTAATTAATGGAGACAAGCTAACGAGGTGGATTGGTTCCGTTAGCAAAATTGTAGGTTTGATGATTGAATGTCGTATTCCTGGTGCGACTATTGGTGAGCTTTGTGAAATTGTTACGGATAGCGGTGAAAAAAGGCTAGCTGAAGTAGTAGGTTTTAAGGATGAGACTTCAATACTGCTACTTTTAGGTGCAGGAGGTGGGCTTCACCAAGGAAGTAAGGTTTACCCTACTGGAAAGACTTTACAAGTCCCAGTAGGAAATGGACTGTTGGGTAGGATACTGGATTCATTGGGACAGCCCTTGGATGGTAAGGCTTTGAGTGGAATTAAAGAATGGAGGGGAATAGACTCAGATCCTCCGGAGGCTTTTGGAAGACCAAGAATTGACGAAGTCTTTTCCACTGGAGTAAGGGCTATTGATGGACTTTTGACTCTAGGAGTTGGTCAACGTGTTGGACTCTTTGCTGGTTCAGGAGTTGGAAAGTCGACTTTGATGGGAATGATTGCTCGTTACAGTGATTCCGATGTTAACGTAATTGCACTTGTTGGTGAACGTGGTCGTGAAGTTCAAGATTTTATAGAAGAAAGCTTGGGCGAAGAAGGAATGAAAAAATCGGTTGTAATTATTGCAACCTCCGATCAGCCAGCAATGTTCAGGCTCAAATGTCTCTATACTGCCACCACTATGGCTGAATATTTCCGAGATAAAGGCAAAAAAGTTTTACTTATGGTCGATTCTGTTACCAGAATGGCAATGGCTGGTAGGGAAGTTGGTCTATCAATTGGTGAGCCTCCAACCATGAAAGGTTATACACCGTCAGTATTTGCAATGTTGCCGAGAATTTTAGAAAGAGCAGGTCGTTCGAAAAGGGGCTCAATTACTGGTATTTACAGTACATTGGTAGATGGTGATGATTTTAATGAACCTATAGCGGATACTGTGAGAGGTATTTTAGATGGACATATTTTATTATCCAGAGATATTGCAGCAAAGAACCATTTCCCAGCAATAAATGTACTAGGCTCAGTAAGCAGATTATTCACTGAGCTAGCTGATCAAGAGCATCAACAAGCAGCTGGTGATATTAGAAATATGATGGCCACTTATCAAAAATCTGAGGATTTAATTACAATTGGTGCCTATCAGAGTGGAAGTGATCCAAATTTAGATCGCTCAATTACTCTTCAAGATCCGATAAACAACTTTTTAATACAAAAAACTCACGAAGCAACTGAGTTTAAAGATTCAATATCTCAACTTAATCAAATTTCTTCTGGCCTTTAATTGGTTTTTGAGAAGCATGTGAATTTTTGTATTTTCAGTCTTCATTATTTATAGCTGTTTAATTTGAGCAAAAAGGTGAAATGTTTATTAAAGATAAATTTGTATTTATTGATGTGTGTTAGTTTGTATGAACTTATTTTGAAGCTAACTCCCTATGAAAATCGAACAGTCATCAATACAGCATTTAGCCAGGCTACACACAAACTTTATTAAACCTCATCCATTAGCTCAGGATTTAAAGTGGAAACTGGAAAATGTTCAGTTGATTCAAGATGTTCAGTTGAATAAATTACTTGAATCTTTAGAGAACTTGAGAGGAATTCCTTACAAATCACTAAATTTATTGTGTAGGGTAATTTTGCCAGGAGGAGACGAAGTCGAAATTACAAGGAACAATATAGGAACATTTTTTAATAACGATTCAAATAATGCTAGTTTGACTGTAAAGAATTCTAATGTTGATACTCATATCGCATATCATAATTTACAAAAACTAACTCGATATGTAGAAAGTGAAACAAAGAGAAGAAATGAAAGAAATTATGAATTGTTGAAAGGATTAGATTTTGTGAACTTTCTTAGTTCTCCTGGTAGAAGAATCTCATTTGACAATATTAGAGAAGCTGCTATGTTGAGACAGACTCAAAGAAAAACACCTGAAATTTCTGAGGGTGAACTTGATACAAAGATTGGTGAGCCACAACAATTGAATGAAAAAGAAATAAGGTTGAATCAATTGAAGTCAAGTTTTACAGATTTTAATATTGAATTCATAAATGTTTTACAAGCAGCTAAAGAAATTAGTGAAGCAGTTAAAGCGCTTCCTGATTACCCAAAACAAATTTATGATTCAAATGATCAACTTACTAGTGAAGCTCAAGAATTTAGTGATAAATTAATTAAAAGAGCAATATTTCCAAAATTTGGAAGTCAAACCACATTACAAGGAAATTTTGACAATCATAGCGATTCCAATAGCCTAGGACCTCTTCATGTTCTTGATGCAGTTTTATTAGGAAACTTTACTAATGAGGTAGAAGCATCAATGTTAACAAACAAAAAACCTCTCACTATACTTTTGAAGTATTTAGTCGACTACTTATCCAAGGAAATAAAAGATTAGAGTCTTAAATCTTTTTGTATTTTCAGCCTTCATTATTTGAGTGTTCCAAACTTTAGTAAAAAGATGAAACGTTTATTAAAGATAAATTTGTATTTATTGGTGTGTGTTAGTTTGTATGAACTTATTTTGCAGCTAACTCACTATGAAAGTTGAACAGTCGTTAATACGGTGTTTGGGTCGGCCACATACAAACCTTATTAAAGATCCATTAGCTCAGGATATAAAATGGAAATTAGAAAATGTTCAGTTGATTCCAGATGATCAGTTGAATAAATTACTTGGATCTTTAGAGAACTTGAGAGGAATTCCTTACAAATCATTGAACTTATTGTGTGAGGTAATTTTGCCTGGAGGTGATAAAGTCCAAATTACAAAAGATAATGTAACAACATTTTTTAATAACGATTCAAATAATGCTAGTTTGGCTATAAAAAATTCTGATGTTAATGCTCATATTGCTCATCATAATTTACAAAAATTAATTCGATATATTGAGAGTGAAATAGGTTTAAGGCAAAAAAGAAGTGATGAATTAGTTGATGGAATAAAGTATGTTAGCTTTCTTAGTTTTCATGATGATAGAAGAATCTCATTTGAAAATATTAAAGCAGCTGCAAGAAAGAGATTATCTAAGCGGAGAGAGTCTCAAGAGCAAAAGAAAATAATTGAAGAAGAAAAAGTTGCGAATCGTGAAAAGGATAAATTGTTAAAACTATTCAAAAGGTTGCATGGAATTTCCCAAAGAGAGTTTGGTACATATCAAGTATGTAGAGAACTTAGCAGGATGTGTTCGACATTGAATGGTTTCCCAAGCGTAGTTGTTGATGAGAGTGGTAATTTTACTGATGAAGCGATTGAATTTATAGTAGACCTAGCTTCTAAATCAGTTGGAGAAAAATTTTCAAATGACTATAGCCGCCAAGAGCATTGGTATGATACTTATATCCCATGGAAAGGTCCAAGACAAACTGAACTGTTTCTTTTTACAGCAGACAGACCAGAAAATTCAGTAGGAGATCCACACTCAGATTTTGATCAAACTTTCAATGCTATTTTAAAAGCCCTGCTTGGTGATTCTTCGAAAGAAGTGGAATCATATATTAACAATAATGAAAAAAATGTCCGAATCTTATTGAAGCATATAATCAACTATATGGAGTCTTTAGTTTAATAGATGAATCAAAGAGAATCTTTGATTCATTAGGATGTGAATAAATTGTATAAAAGTGATTGAATTTATCTGAAACCACCTTGCAATTGAATGTCAACTTCCATAGTCTTCTTTCAGTTTCTTATCAAAGTATTCAATCGTTTTGAGAAGTCCAGCGTCTATATCAACTTCGGGCTCCCAGCCTAAGGTGTTTTTAGCAAGAGTAATGTCTGGTCTTCTTCTTGTTGGATCGTCGCTGGGTAATTCTTTGAAAACTATCTCTGACTTTGAATTACTCAACTTAATTATCTTTTCAGCGGTTTCCAGAATAGTTCTTTCATTCGGATTTCCTAAATTAACAGGTCCAGTGAAAGAATCTGGTGTATCCATCAAGAGAAGAAATGATCTTACGAGATCATCAACATAGCAGAATGAACGTGTTTGACTTCCGTCTCCATAAACTGTTATTGGTTCATTTAATAAGGCTTGTACAACAAAGTTAGAAATAACTCTTCCATCATTTGGGTGCATTCTAGGACCGTAAGTGTTGAAAATCCTACCAACTTTTATCTTTAGCTTATGTTGACGGTGATAATCAAAGAATAAAGTTTCAGCGCATCTTTTGCCCTCATCGTAACAAGCCCTGATTCCATTGGGATTAACATGGCCTAGATAGTCTTCTTTTTGTGGGTGTACTTTTGGATCACCGTAAACTTCACTAGTGGAGGCCTGAAAGACTTTAGCTTTAACTCTTTTCGCTAATCCTAAAATATTAATTGCTCCATGAACACTGGTCTTTGTTGTTTGAACAGGGTCAAACTGATAATGGATTGGAGATGCTGGGCAAGCTAGGTTATAAATTTCATCAACCTCAACGTATAAAGGAAAGTTCACATCCTGCCTGAGACATTCAAAATGTTTGTTATTTATTAAGTGAATAATATTGTCTTTTGTTCCAGTGAAAAAGTTGTCCACACACAGAACATCGTTTCCTTGTTCTAATAAAGCTTCGCACAAATGCGAACCTATGAAACCAGCACCACCAGTTACTAATACTCTTTTTCTATTTTTTCTGCTCATTATTTGCCCATCCCTTCGTATACGAAACCTTGATTTTCCATATTTGTTCTAGTGTATTGATTTCTTCCATCAATAATTACTGGTTTTTTCATCAATGACTTTAATAGAGCAAAGTCTGGATTCCTAAATACTTTCCATTCTGTGACTAAAACCAATGCATCAGCATTCTCTGCAGCAGTGTATGGATTGCCGACTAATTCAAGACTTCCATTGTCGTAAACCTCTTTATCAAAATATTTACGGCTAACTTCCATTGCAGCAGGGTCATATGCTTTTACGGTTCCACCAGCTTCAATTATTTCTTTGACCAATGTTATGGAAGGAGCTTCTCTCATATCATCGGTCTCTGGCTTAAATGATAATCCCCATACAGCAATAGATTTATCTTTAACTTCATTGTTTAAGCTTTTTGAGAGTTTTTTAAATAGAAGTTTCTTCTGATTAAAGTTTCTTTGCTTTACGGATTTTAAGATTTGAGGGTCAAAACCATTTTGTTCAGCAAGATATATTAGAGCTTCAACATCCTTCGGAAAGCAGGAACCACCGTATCCACAACCTGGATAGGTGAATGAGTAGCCAATTCTTTCGTCTGAACCCACTCCTCTTCTTACATCTTCAACATCAGCTTTGAGTAACTCGCAAATATTGGAGATTTCATTCATAAAAGAAATTTTGGTTGCAAGCATTGAGTTAGAGACATACTTGGTCATCTCAGCGCTTCTAATTGACATGAAGATTATTTTGTGATGATGAAGCGTGAAAGAACGATACAATTCGATCATTTGCTCTTTAGCTTCTTCTGTTTCATAGCCAACTACAATTCTGTCAGGTCTTAGAAAATCGTTTACTGCAGAACCTTGTTTTAAGAATTCTGGATTACTAATAACGCCGAACTTTATTGATGAATCTCTTTTTCTTAATTCTTCACTAATGGTTTCTTTTACTAAATCACCGGTTCCAATTGGTACTGTGGATTTATTCACAACAGTAAAATCTCTTTTTGCATTTTTCCCAAGTTGTTTTGCAGCCTCAATAACATATTCCAAGTTAGCTGAGCCATCTTCAGAAGAAGGAGTACCAACGCATATAAAGAAAATATCTGCGTCAATTGCTTCATCTAATGAGCTGGTAAAGCCGAGCCTGTAGTCATTCTTATTACTTTCTATCATTTCAAAAAGATAAGGCTCGAAGATTACTCTTTCGTTGTTATTCAAGCGGTCTATCTTATTTTGATCGTAATCGTAACAACAAACTGTATGACCCATATCAGCAAAGCATGTTCCTGTACTTAAGCCTACATAGCCTGTACCGATGATAGTTAATTTCATTGCTTAAAGTTAATAATCTGTTTATATAGAGAAAGTACCTCTGTAATTAAGTAAACACCTAATGGTTAACCCTTAAATTCATTTAATTTTGTTTGTGCCTATTCAATATTCATCCCTGAACTCTAAGCTAAAAGTCTGTTTAATTTAGTTCTACTAAATAACCAGTGAATTTATAAATGATTACTTTTAATTATTTTTATTGGTTCAAAGGAGAAAGCTGCTTGGTTTTGTATTTTTTGAAATGGCTTAAGTAAATAAAGAATTTACATTTAATGAGTTTTAGTTTAGTTATTTCAAAAAGCTTGAACACTTTATCATCAGCTTGTTGTGTCTTATAAACCACACAGTTAATTGTGTTCCAATAATTTAATAAAACTTCGAAGTCATTATTTCTTTCTTTGTAAAGCTATTCTCTATTCCCACGTTTGAGCTAAGGGTTGTAAAGTTTGACCCAATGAAAGAAAAATAATTTCTTTTGTGAATTTTTACTTTTGTCCAAAACAAACAAAAGAAAAAACAAACTTGTATGACTTAATGTCTTGTGAATTTAGCTATTGAGCAAGGACTATCCAATATTTTTTTCTCCGATATTTATTCCATCTTCTGTCTTTCTATTCTCTTTTTGTGGATTATGTAATTTAGACTCGTGTTTTTAAACTTTTTGGTATTAGCTAATAAACTTTTTTAGTTACGTGAGCAAGCATAAAAAAATTCTATTTCTTTCAAATTCCAAAGGCTATGGTGGCGCTGATAAGAGCTTGGAGGAGCTTATTCGAGTAGCTGTTAATGATTTTGCAGCTTGTGTAGTTGCGGAGAATCAGGAGCATTGCAGAAAAATAGAAGAAATCTTCGAAACTTATAAAGAATCTTCTTCTGTTTTTAGGATGAAACCTTCCAATTCGCCAATAAATATCTTATTTAATGTATTAACTTTAAAAAAACTAATTAAGTCTTTTAAGCCTGATTTGATTTTGGCCAATAGTAATAGAGCCGCAACTTATTTGTCCTTAACAAAATTAATTTCTAGATTGAACAATGCGAAAATATTTTTGTTTATAAGAGGATTTGACTGGAAATTCACCAATTTTATTTTAAATACCCTCAAGGATTCGATAAAGCTGGTTCCAACAAAGGCAGTTATTGAAAAAGAAAATTATGTTTCTAGTAATTACAATTTGAATGGCTTTCGAGTCTTGAATAACCCTGTGAGACTGCCTGAGAAGATAGAGAAACAACCTTTAGATGAAGCTGATTTCAATCAAAATGTTGATACTAATGAAGAGAATTCAAATTATATTTTGTGTTTAGCCAATACAAGTCGTTGGAAAGGTTTGGATTATCTGATTAAAGCTTATTCAAAATTACCCGATGACATAAGGTCTAAGGTGAAATTAAAAATTTATGGTTCTATTTTCCCAAACCAGATGGATCACTTTAACGAGTTAATGGAAATCGTAGATTCAGAGAGCTTGACTGAGCAGGTTGATTTTTGTCCATTTGAATCGAATACCACTGGAATTTATGAAAAATGTCTTTTCTTAGTGAATTCATCAATATCTGATTTTGGTGGACCTGAAACATTCGGTAGGACAATAGCAGAAGCCTGGACATTTAAGAAACCGGTTATTTCTTTTAGCTGTGGTGGACCCAAGTATTTAATAGATGATGGTGTTGATGGATTCTTGGTTGATGAGAAAAATATTGATTCATTGAACGTTAGGATGAAAGAGTTGATTGAAAATGATGAGATGAGAGTGAGAATGGGAGAAGCCGGTTGTAAGAAAGTTATAGAAAAATTTGCTCCAGAAAAAATTTATAAAGATTTCCTAGAAATTGTAGAAGAGACGTTGAGTGGAAATAAGATTTAAGAAAAATGAAAATTGTAGTTGTTCATAACTATTATCAACAAGCTGGAGGTGAAGAATCCGTTTTTAAAAACGAAACCGACTTGCTTGAATCAAAAGGGCATCAGGTTATTAGGTACACAATCAGTAATGAATTGATCAATGATTTGAATCCTTTAGAAATATTTGTCAAAACTATTTGGAACCACACGGTTTATTCAGAACTAAAAGAGTTGATTAGTAAGGAGAAACCAGATTTAGTTCATTTCCATAATACTTTTCCTTTAATTTCTCCAGCGGCTTACTATGCTGCTAAAAGTGAATCGGTTGCAACTGTTCAAACACTTCATAATTATCGTTTATTTTGTCCTGTGGCAACTTTTTTGAGAGATGGCCAGGTTTGTGAAGATTGTATTCATAAACTTTTTCCTTATCCATCAGTTATTCATTCATGTTACAGAAACAGTAAACTCGCGAGCTTTTTAGCTTCTTTAATGATTTTTGTTCATAAAATACTAGGAACTTGGAACAAGCAAATTGATTTATTTTTGGCTTTAACTGAGTTCTCTAAGCAAAAAGCAATTGAAGGAGGCTTACCTGCCAACAAAATTTTTATAAAACCTAATTTCTCAACCACTCATCATAACCATTCAAACAAAAATGGCAGCTTTGCTTTATATGTTGGAAGACTTGCGAATGAAAAAGGAATACAAACAATGATAGATGCTTGGAATAAGCTTACCTATCAAAACGGATATCAATTTCCATTGAAAATTGTTGGAGATGGACCTCTCGAAGAATTAGTGAAAGAGAGTGTTGAAAAAAACAAAAATATTCAATGGCTAGGAAGAAAAAACAAAACGGAAGTACTTGAATTAATGAAAAATGCATATTGTTTCATATTCCCTTCCATCTGGTATGAAACCTTTGGAATGACAATTATTGAAGGTTTTTCCACGGGCCTACCTGTTATTTGTACGGACTTGGGTGCAGCTGCTTCATTAGTTGAAGATGGTGTTACTGGAAAAAAATTCAAGTCTGGAGATTCAGACGATTTAGCTGATAAAGTTCATTGGGTGCTTGAAAATCCGGCAATAATAGAAGGAATGAAAACAAATTGTAGAAGCGCTTTTCTAGAAAATTATTCAGAGGATTTAAATTATGAGCTTTTGATGGAAGCTTATGTGGAATTGATCCGAAAAAGAGGAGAGAAGTTAAGAGAGATAGTATATTGATTCAAAATCATCTGGGGATAAATAAGAAAGAGAAGAATGTCTTCTATTTCTGTTGAAATAA
>JAAUYI010039326.1_pt1 | contig 10723 bp, 7 predicted proteins | sample 7278041 | NCBI WGS metagenome assembly JAAUYI01 (sample SAMN14350216, study PRJNA611818) | marine sediment metagenome | isolation source: surface marine sediment (0.6m) | place: French Polynesia: Moorea | collected 2018-08
CCGGTCGATTTTCTTTATGAAGCAGTGGAATTTCTTGGTGAAAAGCGCCACATTGAACCGTTTATATGTGAATGCCAAACATTTTTAGAGGGTAGCGGCACTATCGGCGAAGATTTAGCAGATGTCAGAGGGCAGGAACATGCCAAAAGAGCCCTTGAGATTGCAGCCAGCGGCAACCATAACGTATTGCTTAAAGGTCCACCAGGCTCAGGCAAGACAATGCTTGCTAAACGACTTACCACTATACTTCCTCCTCTCAGTTTTGCAGAAGCGATTGAGTCTACAAAAATACACAGTATTGCCGGAACTCTTGATGAGAAGGATTCACTGGTAACAAAGCGCCCTTTTCGTGCTCCCCACCACACCATATCGGATGCGGGCTTAATAGGTGGTGGAAGCTATCCAAAACCAGGAGAAGTATCTTTGGCAACTCATGGTGTTCTTTTTTTAGACGAGTTGACTGAATTTAAACGGCGCGTCCTTGAGATGCTGCGTCAACCGTTGGAGGATGGAAAAGTTACTATTGCAAGAGCCAATATGACTCTGTCATATCCAGCCGATTTTCTTCTCGTTGGCGCCTATAATCCTTGTCCCTGCGGATATTTTGGGGATAGAAACAACAGATGTACCTGTACATCCGTGCAGGTAAACAACTACACGGCAAAGCTCTCAGGTCCACTCCTTGATCGCATGGATATGCATTTGGAAATACATGCAGTGCCGTTTGAAGAAATGGAAGCAAGAAAAAGGGGGGAAACATCAATTGATATACGGAACCGGGTTATCAACGCGAGAAAGATCCAAAGCGACCGCTTCAGTAAAGACAATGGAGTGAGAACCAATGGTAATATGAGTTCTAAAATGGTGGAAAAATACTGTCAGGTCGACAAGCATGGCAGATCTTTGCTGGAAACAAGTGTAGGGCGCCTTGGTCTTTCAGCTAGGGCTTATCACAGAATTCTCAAGATTGCCAGAACAATTGCCGACCTTGACTTTTCTGAAACCATTGAAAGGCAGCATCTCGCTGAAGCAATACAATATCGCAGGCTTGGCTAGGACCAACTTGACGCAACCATTATGAAAAAAGCAGTTCTCTTAGCAATTATTATCACCTGCTTTGCAAGCGGAGCACTTATTTTCCAGCCTTATGCTGGAAGGCAAATTCCAGCTCCAGCAAGATTTCTACCCGAAGATACCTTGATATACATAAATCTTCGTGAACCTCAGAAGTTTTTCCATAATGCTGCCCAATCACAAATGGGGCGGGAATTGCAGTCAATAGACTTTGTTAAACTTGCTCTTGACCTTGAAGTTCCTCTGGAAGGTGTTGCTATTCTCAGAAATATTCGAGAGCAGTTTTCCACAGAGCATGGAGAGCGTCTGTTCACTGAGTTATTCAGCAATGACCTTACGTTGGCAGTTTTACCAAGCGAAAATGAAACAGAAGTGAGTAAATATTTTACCAATAATCTGCTGGTGTTTGCTGAACCTAAACATTCAGCACGTGTCATCCAGACAAAGATGCGAGACATTTCCGATAGCACGGTAGATATAAGTCAATATGGTCGTTATTTCATATATCGCCTAAATACATTTTTAAATTCTCCGATTTCTGTTGTTTTTATTGGTCAACGGCTGATTATCAGTTTCGATGAGCGCAACCTGCGAAGAGCACTTGACAGATATGATGAACAGCAGAGAAACTTAAGTGAGAACTATTTTTTTCAGGAATTCCGCAACAGATATGCGCAAGACAAATTTTATACATTTGTTGATTTGAGGAATTTACGTATTCAATTAAAAAGGTTGTTTCCTGACATGGCTTCTATTTACCCTCAAGAAAGCAATGTGTTTGAAATGATGCAGGGCTTTAACGCTGGAGCATATTCGTTCGGTTTAGAGAATGGCATGCGGCGGGATAAAATTGCAATTCATTACAATGAAAGCGAACTCAAACAGGACATTGGCTACTTCCTTGATATTCAACCCGCCAAAGATATTCATTTTGAAAAATCTCCACGGGATACTCTCCTATATTTTTGGACAAACACGTTTGATTTAAATGCTTTGTGGGATTTATTGACTACAAGAGCGGATATCGATTCGATATTACTGCAAAGCTTCGAAGATAGTATTGCTCTCACCGCAGGCGTCCCTTTTGACGAGTTACTGGGTATGGTAGGAAATCATTTCCATTTTATTTTACGCCCGCCGTCTCCAAACGACCCAGTTCCCCTGCCAAATTTCACGATAATTTTCAACTTGGCCGATGAGCAAAAAGCAAGAACGACAATGCAACAGCTTTTTCTGCTCAATGAAATCCCACATAATAATGATATTTACCGCGGTGTGCCTTTCACTTATTGGGGGCGTGATATGCAGAACGGCTTGCAACCTGTTTACGCATTTTACAACAATTCCGTATACTTTTCAACTTCAGTCCAAACTCAGCTTGAGATTGTCGATACTCTGCATGATCGAAACGGACTTACTTCAACATACGGCTATAATATGGTCAGCAAACCATTATTCAATGTGAACAATTCCCATGGATTTATTCAGATTCCTGAAATGGTGGATGTCCTCAAAGAACTTATCAGTATAGGGGAGGCGATGTATTCACGACAGAACAGAAAAGCGGCTTACAGAACCCAAAAAATCGTTTATTCTTTAGTATATCCGCTTCTGGATGGATTAAAGACATACTCCTCAACAGCCGTGAGAAGTTATAATGAACCAGGGAAACTGATAATAGAAACACGTGCCGTACCAGCTCAAGCTTCAATCCAATAATACTATGGACAAAATCGTTGCCGAATTAAAGGAAATAATTAATTTTAAAGACACTACTCAGCCAGGAGATGTAGTGCTGATCGCGGCAAAAGAGCCGCAAATGTTGGTCTATGCCTATGTCATAGCCATTGAACCAGACCAAAGTCGCAAGGATGAATGGTGGCACATTGAGCTCAGTGTCCTGGCAATCCCTCCTCAAAACATGACCTGGACTTTGCGCACCCCCCAGATGACCGGCATGGAAATTTTCACTATGGGTGGAGAAGAACGTTTTTTCAAGGCCCTTGATCTTAGGACTTCTCCACCGGAGACACCATCTGACAAAAAAGATGGATTTATTAAACGGGTTAAATAGCTTTATCCGAAGTTTTCAATTATCATGGAAGAACGAGCAGTTATCGACAAAATCAAACATCGATATCTTCATCAAGCTGAAGGGTTACTAAAGGGGATCGGAGACGATTGTGCAGTTATTTCTGATTCCGGTTCTCTATGCTGGTTGCTCTCAAGTGATCTGCTGGTCGAAGATACACATTTTAGGTGTAGTTGGCATGATCCATTCCTGCTAGGCAGAAAATCCGTTGCGGTAAATATCAGTGATATCGCAGCAATGGGGGGGACACCAAAGTTTCTGCTCACTTCGCTAGTTCTTCCCGGTCATATATCCGAAGATTGGCTTGACAGATGGCAAGATGGCGTACAGAGCATGCTCACCGAACACTCCTGCCTCCTCGTTGGCGGTGATGTCTCTGGGGGAAAACAGCTTGTCGTTGATATAATGGTAATCGGGCAGATGCATCCCGACAAGGTGGTCTATCGTTCAGGAGCACTGCATGAAGAAGATATCTATGTTTCTGGTAATCTTGGTTCTTCCGCTGCCGGTCTGGCATTGTTGCAAAATGAGGAGTATGATTGGTCGGAATTCAGTGAGTTCATAGCTGCCCACCTAAACCCGCAACCTCAGGTAGAAATAGGGAGGTTTTTAGCTGAGAATGAACTTGCTACGTCGATGCAGGACCTATCTGACGGCATAGCAACCGATCTGAGCCACATCTGTACAGCAAGCAAAATAACCGGAATAATTGAATCAGATTGTATTCCCATGGATGGCAAACTTCCACAGGTCGCCGCCAAACTTTCTTTAGATCCTGTAGAACTTGCCGTGTATGGTGGTGAAGACTATCAGTTATTGTTCACCGCACATCCAGACAACCGAGAAAAAATTCAAAGCGTTGCGCAACAAACAGGTGTCCAGCTGACAAAGGTCGGAACCACCTTTGCAGGTCCTCCCCAGGTTTTTCTTGAATCGAATGGCCGCAGGACCGATATCTCTTTTAAAGGTTATCAACACATAAGCTAATATCTGGCTCAATATGCGATTACATATTCTCCGGTAAACTAAAACTAATACCGAGAGAAGTTCGGGAGGTAACGAGTTGGCGGTAGCTGATATTTGCTGAGGTGTCAAGCATCCTTTTGGAAGCTTTTACGGCATCAGTCTCGGCATATTTGTCGGAAAGATAGATAATCTCTTCGATACCGGCTTGAATAATGACCTTCGTGCATTCGTTGCAGGGAAATAATCCTACATATATTCTGCAACCACGCAGATCTCTGGAGATCGAGTTGAGAACTGCATTGAGTTCGGCATGGCAAACATAGGGATATTTGGTTTGCAGAAACTCTCCATCTCGTTCCCAGGGAAGCTCGTCATCTGAACACCCCCAGGGAAATCCATTGTAACCCACGCCCACAATTTTATTTTGCTTGTTGGCAACACAGGCGCCAACTTGAGTGTTAGGGTCTTTGCTTCGTTGTGCTGAAAGCAAGGCCACTGCCATGAAGTATTCATCCCAAGAAAGATAGTTTGTACGCTTACCACTCATCATTACGTCCTTTTATATTTATGCCGTTTTTCTCGCCAGGTATTTCGTCCGGTGGCTTCATCGGTAAAAGTTTTAATCGTCAGAAAATAGTGTTCGCCACCGCTTGCGATCATACTATTATGGTCGGCTCCGGGGATGATAAAAAACTTTTTCATACGTGCTCCGCAAAAAGCTTGTAGCCTTTCTGCCTGAGGAACAGGAATCACCTGATCTGCGGCGCCATGGAGTATAAGTGTGGGAAGCTTGATCTCGCTTATCTTTTTCAGATTGCCAAAACCATCTTCTTCGGTAAGCTGGCATTTGTCAGGTGCCAGACCCAAGCAATAAAGAAGCGGTAGGGTATCGGCAAAACCACTTTCAATAATCAACCCTTTTATAAGTTCCGGTTGATCTTGACATAGCTCAATTGCTGCCGCTGAACCAATTGATCTGCCCATAACAAAAAGCGGTCCTGCAAGATGCATTTCAGCCGAGAGCTGTTCATATTTTTTATATACTGCATGACAGTCAGATAGCATTGTGCTGACACTCGGAATGCCTGTCGACCAGCCATAACCGCGGTATGTCGCCACCAGCAGGTTTAAGCCAAAACGGCGATAGAAAGGAGCGATATCATTGTAATCGCTTACCGTTTCACCATTCCCATGAAAATAAAGAATAGTAGGGGCAGCAAGGTTTTCCAGAAAAAAGCGGCATCCTAGTTTTACTCCATCTTCAACTATTACATCAATATCATAACTGTTTTCCGGTTTTGCATCTTGCTCGGTGGGGTGGGGGTGGAAAAGATACTGAAGTATTTCAGTATGATCGAGATTTGCATAAGCATTCATAAGTCTGACTCATTATCCAGGTTTATAAGGTCGCAGCGAGTAAATAAGAAAATACGACACGGGAGATGTGGGAAAAACTTATACCATTTCTCAGCGTATTCCGTCAACACAAGCCCGTATTTGAAAATTTCTGCCTTTCTCGTTTCTAGTGTTGCATCAATGAGAGATCATTTTAAAAGGCCTCCTCTGAGAATAAGAGCTTTGCGTCCGCAGAAATACAGCCACCACATCTCAAGAAGCAATCGTAACAACGTTGGAGGTTGTTAAAGACTCATCTTTGTCTTTCAGCTAGAAATCAATACTATGAAATAAATAATATGGTGATGAAAACAGGGGAGAGGTAAAAGAGAACAGCCCAGGGAAGAAGTTCTTGGATGGGGTGGGCGATGGGACTTGAACCCACGACCTCCTGGGCCACAACCAGGTGCTCTAACCTACTGAGCCACGCCCACCATCCAAAGGTAATTTACAATGTTATCAATGCAAAAAAACGGTTACCTTATACTCGTTCAGCTGAAGATTTGCAAGGACAAATTCCCCAGTTACAGATCCTCTTTGCAATGCATACACTTTTTAGCCTGCATTTTGACAAGATCACCGCAATAGGGACATTCTTTCTTGTAATTTTGCTGTAACAATGCTGCTATTGCCTGATTACAGGCCATCTCAAGGGATGAATCGCGAAATGAATGATTACGGATAGGATCTATACAACTCAGATCATTGAGTGCTGTGAGCAGTTCAATTGCAGATTTTCTGTTGTTGATATCTGCTCCCTCATCCAGAATTAGTGTTAAAACAGGTTCAAGATTTTGATCGGCAACACATGTGGCCAGTTTTTCCACTGCCTCTTGTTCTCGACGAAATCGCTGATTCTGCTTTTTGAGCTCTTCAGGATCAATAACGCTTGCCTTGAACGCATCGGCATTGCCTACCATCATCAGATTGCCCTCTTTACTCTCTGGCAGTTCCATATACCGGTATGATGCGTGATGTCCATATTTTTGCTCTATACTGTCCCAGCCCTTGAGGAAGAGGGAGCAATAGTCGTTGAGGCAGATGAAAAGAATTTCGGAACCCCAACCCAGACCGTCGCCGATATGCACGGGAGGTGCTTCACAACAATACATTTTCTGTTTACAATGTGGACAGGTATGTACTTCTTCCATATACCTGGTGTAGTCTCTAATCATTATATCTCCTTAAAATATTTATATACCTTATAACGTTCAGATATTATTAAACGTTCTAGTTAAATCCTGATTCGTTAAGTACCTCATCAACTGCCCTTGCTTGTTTCATTCTGGACGTGAGAAATGCAGGCGGCAGATATTTTCTGTTTTCTTCCATTATATTACAGAGTTGTTCAATATCTTCGCTTTCACTGAGAGCAATAATTTGCTGGAGAGTTTCAACAAAGGTACTGACGATTTTTCTACCATCACCCTTGGTCGCCATAATCTCTGCATAGGTTCTGGGGTTTTGATTATGAACCCGAGCCATGGCTAATACTCCATATATCGAGGTAAGAGTAGAGTGACTGCCAATATCATTACAATTAATGTTATGCTTGCTCAAGGTTGAAGCAAGTGCTACAGATATAATTGTTGGTAACTTCTGACCGACCCCCATTAAAAGGTCATGCTGGCTGGCGCTGTCCTGGTATATTTCGGCACCATGTTTATAGAGAAATGCTTCAAATTCACTGCAGAGGCTGCCACTCCGTTTAGTGCGCACCACCGCAGCATTCTTATCCTTCATAGTGAGTGCCTGAGGACCCCAAAGGTTATGGACGAGCATAACCTCAACTCCTTCATTAGTAGCCTCAAATGCTGTTTTTAAGGTGTTTTCTGATTCACCGGCCAACAGAATTAGAGCCTGTCCATCGCTGAGCAGATGACCATATTGCCTGACAACTTTAGCTGTCACCGAAATAGGCACACAGACAACGACAACATCAACCTCCTGGATCATACTTTCCGTTGAAATCGCTGAACTTCGCCCCGTAAGAGTAGTGGTATACCCTTCACTTTCAAGACGGCTGGCAAACCACTTGCTCATATCACCGGTGCCAATGAAGCCGAAAGAGTTGATCTTTTTCACCCGCATATCAACACGGGGAAAAGAGCCAAGTACTCGTAGAGAGCTTTCTTCCTGGATAACTCCTTTTTCGACGTTATTGAGCGCTTCCTTGATAATCCCGTCTTGAGCGTGGCCTTCGATTTCGATGTAGATCTGCAGCTTCTGTGTTTCTATGTCGTTTTCTGAACGCAGGTCAAGGATGTTAATTCCTCTTCTGGTAAACTCTGCCAGAATATCCACAAGCATGCCAACCCTGTCTTTCAATGGACGGGTTATCACCGCAGTAGCATCATAGCCGGTGGGCTTGGCCATTAGTTTACTGACTATGGCAAAACGAGTTTTGTTGTGAGAAACAACTTCTCTGTCCATGAGAGAAAAATCAAATTTTTTCAACAATTCCTCTGATTCAATAATGCCATGATTTGCCAGCTTGGCATCTTTTATCTCATGCAGTTTTTTTTCAATATCGTGGACGGTAACCAGGGTTGCATCCGGGAAGTTGGCCTTGAGATAATCTTTGCATTGATTAAACACAGAGCCGCGGCCAACGATGGTATCTATCTTGTTGACAGAATCGTTTAAGGTGCCAATGGAAAGATGGATTGGCAGGACGACGTTATCAACCCAGTGATATTGTTCAAGCTCAACTAGCAACTGGAAATATTCTTTTATTTCTCCCTCTCTGGTATTATAAACCGGAATGAGAGCTAGATCCGTCTTACCGGCCTGAAAAGCAGAGACGAGCTCGAATACACTGTTAAAACAAATTGTTTTGGCGTCTGGGTTATACTGTTTTGCAGCCAGATAACTATCTGAACCAACAGGGCCAAGAGTTGCTATTGATACCATGGTAAATAATTATGTATTAATTAATGATGATATTCGTTACGCTCAATCCTCATGCAATCACCTTAACTTGCATTTACAGAAATGAAACACCCAGATAATCAGTCTCAGGAAGAAGAAGTTAAAGATATCTGAAAGTATGCATGAAATCGGTTTTTATCGGTAAAGCTTCCACCTTCCGGGAAAATTATCAAAAAAGAAGGATAAACCTTCTTTTCCAGACAGGCAATACTATTTCCTTATCCTTGTTTTTTACAACCGATGAATTCTCACCAAAAAGAATCTGGAAACCTAATCAAAGAGTATATTGAAGCTCTCAAAAGCTCACCGAAGTTTGGACCACAGGTGGTTTGGCATGAGGTTTTTCCTGAAACTCAGGCATACTACAAGGCGACTATAAACCTCTCTGAAGAGCTCCAGGAGAGCCTTAGAGCATATGGTATTGAAAAACTCTACACCCATCAGAATGATGCCATAAAAGTAGTAGAACAGTCCGAGAGTGTCATTGTTGCCACACCAACTTCTTCGGGCAAAAGCATGATTTATAATCTCCCGGTCTTGGATAATCTGCTCCACTCTCCAGAAAGCCACGCGTTATACCTTTTCCCACTCAAAGCCTTATCACAGGACCAGTTGAATAACCTCAATGAATTGGCTTTATCCCTACCCACAATACGGGAAAAATGGCCTGATGGCATCGCTTCGATATACGATGGTGATACAACTCCTTATAAACGCAGGAAAATTCGAGAGCAGACCACACCGGTACTTATTACCAACCCTGACATGCTCCATCTCTCGTTCTTGCCTTTTCACCAAAACTGGGCACAATTTTATCGAAACCTGAGATATATCATTATCGACGAAGTACATACTTATCGAGGAGTGTTCGGTTCACATATAGCCTGGTTGATGCGCAGGTTAAAGCGTATACTTGCTAACTATAACAACCAAGCCCAGTTTATAATGAGCTCAGCCACCATTGGTAATCCTGACATCTTTTCCAGAAGCTTACTCAATGGTCCGACTACTCCCATTACCACTACAGGAGCTCCCCAAAACAAGAAGAATTTTATTTTTCTAAATCCTTGGGACAGTCCGGCCTATACAGCCTCTCAACTCCTGGAAGCATCTTTAAAAAGAGGTCTGAGAACAATTGTCTACACCCAATCAAGAAAAATGACGGAACTCATTTCTCTGTGGACTCGGCCTCGATTGGGTAATCTAGCTGATAAGTTAAGTTCATATAGAGCTGGATTTCTACCAGAGGAGCGGCGTGAAATTGAAAGCAAACTGTCGGATGGCACATTACTAGGAGTCATCTCAACATCTGCTTTAGAACTTGGCATAGATATTGGTGATCTGGATATTTGTATACTCGTTGGTTACCCTGGATCGATTATGGCCACATATCAAAGAAGCGGCAGAGTGGGGCGAGGAGGACAAGAATCATTGGTCATCATGGTTGCTAGTGACGACGCGCTGGACCAATACTACATGAAGCACCCCGATAATTTTTTTTCTCGTCAGGTAGAGTCTGCCGTAATCAATCCTAAGAACGAAAACATAATCAAAAAACATCTCGTATGTGCCGCAGCTGAGCTACCAATTCAAGCTGAGGAAAAATTGATTGACCACAATCTGCAGAGACGTTGCCTTAATGAACTGGTCGAAGAGGGTGCATTGCTTCAATCTATGCAGGGAAATGAATATCATTCAGCAAGAAAACGTCCCCAACGGACAGTCAGCTTACGAGGAACTGGGACAACCATTACCATTATTGATGGTGATTCTGGAGTGATCCTAGGTGATATCGACAGTTGCCGCGCTTTGAAAGAGTGTCATGAAGGGGCTGTCTATCTGCACCGAAATAAAACCTGGATGGTTGCCAAACTCGACCTGGCAGCAAAAGAGGTTGTGGTCAATGATAAGGCTGCACCATATTATACCCGGGCAATGAGTCATAAAAATACCGAAATCCTAACCACTCAGTCCAGCCGCCAGGTATTCGGAGGACGCCTGAGTTTTGGTAAATTAAGGGTTACAGAAAAAATTACCGGGTATCAAAAACGCAATAAAGGCACCCATAATCTTATCGCTACAATCCCTCTTGACCTGCCTGAGCAGACCATCGAAACTGAAGGATTTTGGTTTGAGATACCTTCAGCAGTTGTCGAATCCCAAGAACAGAAAAAATTACATTTCATGGGTGGGTTGCATGCTTTTGAACATGTGCTTATCTCCGTTTTTCCTCTACTTGTTCTCTGCGATCGTAATGATGTTGGC
>JAAUYI010083717.1_pt1 | contig 10722 bp, 9 predicted proteins | sample 7278041 | NCBI WGS metagenome assembly JAAUYI01 (sample SAMN14350216, study PRJNA611818) | marine sediment metagenome | isolation source: surface marine sediment (0.6m) | place: French Polynesia: Moorea | collected 2018-08
CCTCTGTGGACTGCGTCACCTTCGCCCTGCTGGCACGGCACAGGCCGAAGGCCCTGGAGGGCCTGCGCGTGCTTGCCGAGAGCGCCGAGGCCCCGGGCCTGCCCTACGTCACCGGCGCCGCCGCCAGCGAGGATCTGGTTGCGCGCCTGCGCGACGGCCTCTTCCTGGCGCTCGCCGATCCGGCCCTGGCCGCGGCCCGCGACGCGCTCCTGATCGTGGGGGTCGAGGTCCTGCCCCTGAGCGCCTACGACCGTATCGCCGCCATGGAGGCGGAGGCCGAGGCCGCCGCGCCGCTGACCGCGGGCGTGACCGCATCAGGGCGCATCGCCGGATAGTGACTTGGTTAACCGCCCTGGCGCCGTTGCGGTGCCGAGGCGCCCGCAATCCCAAGGTCAGGGCGGGCCGCGGCCATCGCGACGCGGTTAATTTAAAGGTTCTCGTAATCATTATCTGGTCTTCTCCAACGACGGTGCCGGGTCGATTGCGACGATCCCCGCAGTCCGACCGGGCATCCCGGCTCTCGGCGGGCCGGACGGACCGCCTTTTCACGAGGAGACGACCGCATGAGGCGGGGCAGAGCATCGGCTCTTGGTGCTGTCTTGGGTCTTGCGCTCGCGTGCGCGATCTGGCGGCCGGCGGCTGCCGAGGACGCAACCTCGACCCAGCTGGCCGAGAGCTTTATCCAATCGGTCGGCGATCGCGCCGTCGAGCTCCTGAAGTCCTGCGGCGACGAGAACGAGGCGTTGGATCAGGTGGCTCTCGGAGAGCTGATCCGCTCCGGCTTCAACATCGACCTGATCGGGCGCTTTGTCCTGGGCAAGTACGCCCGGAAGGCCACGCGCGCGCAGCTCAGCGAGTACAAGGCCCTCTACAAGGAGTTCTTTGTCGGCAGCTATTCCCGGCAGCTCTGCGCCTTCCGCGGCAAACTGGTCACAGTGCTCGGCAGCCAGCCGGTCGGGTCGCGGGACATGATGGTCGATACCCGGGTCGACCGCGAGGGTCAGTCGCTCAACGCCTCCTGGCGGGTCCGGCGCAGCAAGGGCACCTACAAGATCATCGACCTCATGATCGACGGGGTCAGCATGGCGCTGAGCCAGCGCCAGGAGTTCTCGGCAATCATCGTCAACGGCGGCGTGGAGCGTCTGCTCGAGGTCCTGCGCAACAAGCTGGAGGTCAACGCGGGCGCCGGGGACCCGGCGCCGGCCGCGGGTGACGTCGCAGCGACGGGGGTTGCGGAGAGCCGCATCGAAAGCGCGGTCGAGGCCGCGCCCACGAGCGAATAGGGCCGACGATGCCGAACAGCCTGATATTCGGCCTGCTCGGAGGCCTGATCGTCGCGGGCATCGTTGCCTTCCTTGCCTACCGGGCCTCAGGCCGCGACGAGGACGACGATTTCGAGGACGACGACGAGCGTCCGATCGAGCGGAAACCCAAGCGCAGCCTGTTCGGCGGCTTCAACTTCAGCTTCGGGTTCGGCCGACGCAAGGCGGCGCCCGAGGTCGAGAAGCGCAGCCAGAAGGTCGCCGGCTGGCGCAAGGACATCGAGGAGGCCTGCGACGCCACCGGTCTGATCAAGTCGGAGGCCGTCACCTGGATCGCCCCGCTGATCATCGACGGGCACAAGCGCGGCAGCGACGATCACACCATTGCCAGCAAAATCTCGGGCTGGGGCAATGCGCTCTGCGAAGACGACAAGGCCAAGCTGGGCGTGCGGGCCGATGCCAAGCTGGGCCGCGAATACGTCGAGGCCCTGACCCGCAAGGGCAAGAAGCGACCGCTGGCGGCCGCCTACTTCGTGGTGCAGCGGGCGACCCACGCCCATTCACAGTCGGAACGGCTGAAGCACCTCTGCACCGATGAGCACGTCGAGGGCGTGGAGATCATCGCGACCGAAGGCGCCTTGACCTGCCTGGCCGCCCAGGACATCGAGGGCCAGATCTTCGAGCCGCAGAAAGCCCCCGCGCTGCCGCTGCGGCGCTGCGACGCCGAATCCTGCCGCTGCGTCTATCAGGGAATCGACGCCTGACCCCTTGCCGGCCGTGCTTCGGCCGGCGCCCGAGGTCAGGCGTCCCGATGCTCCCCTGCGCCTACTTGGGCTGCGGCAGCGCCTGGGTGCGCTTCTCCACACAGACCGGCTGCGCCCGGCCCGCCGACCAGATGTAGACGTAGTCGCAGTCCGCCCCCTTCTGGGTCGCGTCCGACGCCGGCTCTTCAGTCTGCGTCGGCGCCATGGCGATCGACTTGCGCAGCAGGATCTCGGCCCGGCGGTTCTGCGCCGCGCTCTGACCGTCGGGTGTCTCGACCCGCGGCTTGTCCTCGCCGTAGACCTGGATCTCGATCTTCGACGCCGGTAGGCCGGAGTCGACGAACTCGGACGCCACGGCCTCGACCCGGGCCTTGGAGAGGCGCCGGTTGTAGTCGGCGGCGCCGGCGCTGTCGCTGTGGCCGCTGATGACGACCTTGTCCAGGTTCGCCGCCTTGGCGGAGGCGACCGCCTCGGCGACCACAGCTCGTGCGTCGTCGTCGAGCTGGTCGCTGTTGAAGGCGAAGTAGGTGGTGTAGGCCTCTTCCGTGACCTTCTGCTCGACCTGCGGAGTCGGCGCCGCAGTCTCGGCGGCGTCTTTGGTTGAAGGCGCGCAAGCCGCCGCCGAAAGCAGTGCGGCGCAGAGGACCGGACCTAGGAGTCGCGCTTGCGAAGAGGTTGTGCTGACATCCCGTCCCTTGTGACTACCTGTTCTCGTGGTCATGGTTGCTCCCCCTCGAATCGATCTTTGATCGGGCCCACCAGCCTCCCCTTCCTCAGCAGGTCCCGCCGGAACCGGAAAGGGTCCAAGGGTGCCCGGCGACCTCCCCCGTCGATTCGCCAGGCTCGAACCCGGATAATAGCTCTTTTTGCCGGCGGATGGGAGCCGTCTGTTTTGGCTAAGCCCGGTCCGGGCGTTAACCCTTCAGCAGGTCGAAGAGCGCCAGGGCCACGACCTCCGTTGCCTGGTGGAGCGACGCCAGCGGCAGGCGCTCGTCGGCCCGGTGAGCGTTGGCTTCCTCGATGGAGCGCGGGCCGGCGCCGTAGAGCACGCAGGGAACGCCGGCGGCCGCGTAGTGCCGAGCATCTGTATAAAGGGGTACGCCTTTTGACACGATTTCTTCGCCCAAGACCTCGCTGGCCCGGGCGCAGAGCAGCGCGGTCAGCCGCGCGCCACCCTTGGCCGGAACCAGCGGCTCGGCCAGCATAATCCGTCGCCGGGTCACGGTGACCCCCGGAAAGGCCACGGCCGCCTTTTCGATCAGCGCCCAGAGCTCGGCCTCGACGTCCTCGGGCCGTTCCTCGGGGATCATCCGACGGTCCAGGCGAAAGGTCACGCGGTCGGGCACGACGTTGGTGTTGATGCCGCCATCGATCAGGCCGACCGTCAGCTGCGGGCTGCCGATCCCCGGGATCTTGGAGACCCGCGCGCCTAGGCCCTTGCGCCAAGCGTAGAGCGCCGAAAGGATGCCGTTGGCCGCCTCCAGGGCGTCGACGCCGGTCGCCGGCATGGCGGCGTGGGCGGAACGGCCCCGGACCTCGACCTCCAGGTGCAGGCAGCCGTTGTGGGCGGTGACCACGGCGTAGGCGAAGCCGGCGACGATCGCCAGGTCGGGCTTGGAGATCCCTTCCTCGATCAGCCAGCAGGGCCCGATCTCGCCGCCGGCCTCCTCGTCATAGGTCAGGTGCAGCTCGACCGTCCCCGCAAGCTCGGCGCCGGCCGCGGCCGCCGCGTCGAGCGCCAGCAGCGCGAAGGCGTAGGTTGCGAAGTCCGACTTCGAGACGGCGACGCCGCGGCCGTACATCCAGCCGTCCTCGACCTCGGCGCCGTAGGGATCCCTGGTCCAGCCTTCGCCCGGGGGCACGACGTCGCCATGGGCGTTGAGCGCGACCACCGGGCCCTCGCCGAAGCGCCGGCGGACGACGAGGTTGATCGCCGAGACCATGCCGTTGGCGCGCACCCGGTCCTCGGGCACCGGGTGGCGCTCGACGGTGAGGCCGAGGCCTTCCAGCAGGGATGCCGCGGCCTCGGCATGGGCGAGGCAGTCGCCCGGCGGGTTGTCCGAGGGCACCTTGACCAGCTCGGCCAGGAATCGGGCCTCGGCCCTCCGCTGGCCGGCGAGGAAGCGCCGAATCGCCTCCGGTCCCTTGGTCATGCGCCGGGGTTCCGCGAAGCGGTCACGCAAGGAGATCCTCGAGGCGGAGTAGGGCGATCCGCTCGATCTGGGACAGCGCCTCGGCGAACTCGGCTTCGGCATCGTTGTCGAGCCGGCGCTCGAAGGCGGCCAGGATCTCCGACTTGTCGCGGCCCTTGACGGCCATGATGAAGGGAAAGCCGAACTTGTCCTTGTAGGCGTCGTTCAGGCCGGTGAAGCGGGCCAGCTCGTCCTCGGTCAGGGCGTCGAGGCCCGCCGAGGCCTGCTCCCTGTTGGAATCGGCGGTGAGCTTCCCGGCCAGGGCCAGGCGTCCGGCCAAGTCCGGATGGGCCTCGATCAGGGCTTTCTGGCGGTCCCGGGGCGCGGTCCGGAGCACGGCGCAGAGCGCCCGGTGCAAGCCCGCCGCGCTGTCCGCCGTCTTCGGCAGGCCGGCGTCGAAGGCGGCTTCGGCGATCCAGGGCGAGTGCTCGAAGATTCCGCCGAAGGTCGCGACGAAGTCGGCGCGCGCCAGCAACCGCGGATCGAGCCGCCCGGTCATATCGCACCGCCGTGCTGGGCATGCCAGTGGCGGGCGATGTCGATCCGGCGGGTGATCCAGACCCCGTCGTGGCCGGCCGCGTGGTCGAGGAAGCGCGCCAGGGCGGCGGCGCGCCCGGGCCGGCCGACCAGCCGGCAGTGCAAGCCGACCGACATCATCTTGGGCGCCCCCCGGCGGCCTTCCTCGTAGAGCAGGTCGAAGCTGTCCCGCAGATAGGCGAAGAACTGGTCGCCGGAGTTGAAGCCCTGGGCGGTGGCGAAGCGCATGTCGTTGGCGTCCAGGGTGTAGGGGACGATCAGGTGCGGGCCCTTCGGCCCCTTCACCCAGTAGGGCAGATCGTCGGCGTAGGAGTCTGACGAATAGAGAAAACCTCCTTCCTCCATCACCAGGTCGAGGGTGTTGACCGAGCAGCGGCCGGTGTACCAGCCGAGCGGCCGCTCGCCGACGGCCTCGCTGTGGATCCGGATCGCCTCGGCCAGGTGCCGGCGTTCCTCGGCTTCCGGCAGGTCGCGGTAGTCGATCCACTTCAGGCCGTGGGAGGCGACCTCCCACTCGGCCTCGCGCATCGCGGCGACCGCCTCCGGGTTGCGCGCGAGGGCGGTCGCCACGCCGTAGACGGTGACCGGCAGGGCGCGCTCGGTGAAAAGGCGCCAGAGCCGCCAGAAGCCGGCCCGGCTGCCGTACTCGTAGATCGATTCCATGTTCATGTGGCGCTGGCCGGGCCAGGGCTCGGCGCCGACGATCTCGCTGAGGAAGGCCTCGGAGGCGGGGTCGCCGTGGAGGATGCAGTTCTCGCCGCCCTCCTCGTAGTTGATCACGAACTGCAGGGCGAGCCGGGCGTCGCCGGGCCACTTGGGGTCGGGCGGCTGGCGGCCATAGCCGACCAGGTCCCGGGGATAGTCCTCGGTCATCGCTCCTCGCTTCCGCTCGCCCGGACGGGCGAGGCCATTTCACTACGTCCCGCAGATCGGAGTAAACTGCTACGCTACCGACGGGCGATTCGATCGGAGGGAAGAGGCCAAGGCATGACTCAATCCGGAGCCGAAGGGAAGGGCCGGCTGACCACCCACGTGCTGGACACCGCGCTGGGCCGGCCGGCGGCCGGTGTCCGGATCGAGCTCTACCGCGACGAGGCGGCCGGTCGCCGCCGGCTTGGCGAGGCGGTGACCAACGCCGACGGCCGCTGCGAGGGGCCCTTGCTCGCCGGCGCCGAATTCGGGACCGGAAGCTACGAGCTGATCTTCCATGTCGGCGCCTATTTCCGGACCCAGGAGGTCGCACTGCCGACGCCGCCCTTCCTGGACCAGGTCCCGATCCGCTTTGGAATCGCCGAGGCCGGCGGGCACTACCACGTGCCCCTGCTGATCTCGCCTTACGGATACAGCACCTACCGGGGCAGCTGAGGGGCTGGCGGAACAGAAGATGCGCGAGGAGATCCGATTTCTGCTCGGCCATGAGCCCCGCGTCGTCAGAGGGCTGGATCCGACCATGACCGTGCTCGACTACCTCCGCCAGGAGGAGAAGCTGGTCGGAACCAAGGAGGGCTGCAACGAGGGCGACTGCGGCGCCTGCACGGTGGTCCGCGTGCGGCCTCGGGACGGCCGGCTGCACTACGAGGCGCTCAACGCCTGCATCCAGTTCCTGCCGACCCTGGACGGCTGCCAGCTGCTGACCGTCGAGCACCTCGGCGGGCCCGACGGGAACCTTCATCCGGTGCAGCAGGCGATGGTCGACTGCCACGGCTCGCAGTGCGGCTTCTGCACCCCCGGCTTCGTGATGTCGCTGTTCGCCATGAGCCGCGATTTCGAGGCGGCCCCCTCGGACTCCGAGATCGACGACGCCCTGGCCGGTAACCTCTGCCGCTGCACCGGCTATGCGCCGATCGCCCGCGCGGCGAGGCGTCTCTACGACAGCGACCCGCGCCGGGACCACATCGCGGCGCGAGCACCTGAGACCCAGGAGGCGCTGGTCGCGCTGCGCGACCACGTCACCCTGGCCTTCGGGCGGGGCGCGCGGCGCTTCTTCGCGCCGGCGACCCTGGACGCGCTGGCCGACCTCGTGACCGCCCACCCCGAGGCGACCATCGTCGCCGGCTCGACCGACGTCGGGCTCTGGGTGACCAAGGCCTTGCAGCGCCTGGGCACGGTGATCTGGCTCGGGCGTGTCGACGAGCTGGCCCGGGTCGAGGAACGCGAAGGGGCGGTCGAGATCGGCGCCGGGGCCAGCTACGCCGATGCGGCGGACGCCCTGGCCCGCCACTATCCGGACATGGGCGAGGTCATTCGCCGTCTGGGCTCGGTCCAGATTCGAAACCTCGGGACCATCGGCGGCAACATCGCCAACGGCTCGCCGATCGGGGATTCGCCGCCGCTGCTGATCGCCGCCGGCGCCACGCTGCACCTGCGCCAGGGCGGCAGCCGGCGCAGCCTGCCGCTGGAGGACTTCTTCCTCGACTACGGCAAGCAGGATCGCCAACCCGGGGAGTTCGTCGAGAAGGTGGTGGTGCCGCTGCCGCCGTCGGGAAGCGCCTTTCGGGCCTACAAGATCTCGAAGCGCTTCGACCAGGACATCTCCGCGGTGCTGGGCGCCTTCCAGCTGGGCTTCGACGGCGCCCGGATCACCGAGGCACGGGTCGCCTACGGCGGCATGGCGGCAACGCCGAAGCGGGCGTCCGCCGTCGAGGCCTGCCTCGTCGGGGCCGATTGGGACGAAGCCACGGTGGAACGCGCCATGGCGGCCCTCGATCAGGACTTCGCGCCGATCACGGACTGGCGGGCCAGCGCCGGCTATCGCCTGCAGGTGGCCAAGAACCTGCTGCGCCGCCTCTACATCGAGACCAGCGACCCTGCGACCGAGACCCGGCTGGTCGGCGACCGGAGCCTGGCCCATGCCTGACTCGCGGGCGCCCGAGCGGATCAGCGGCGCGGTGCACGAGGCGCGGCGCCACGACAGTGCCCACAAGCACGTATCCGGATCGGCCGCCTACATCGACGACCTGCGCGAGCCCGCCGGAATGCTGCACGTCTGCCTCGGGGTCGGCGGCGAAGCCCATGCCCGCATCACCGGCCTCGACCTCGAGCCGGTGCGGTCGGCCGCGGGCGTGGTCGCGGTCTTCACCGCGGCCGACATCCCCGGGGTCAACGACATCAGCCCGACCCACCGTGACGACGAGCCGGTCTTCGCGACCGAGCGGCTGCTTTTTGCCGGCCAGCCGATCTTCGCGGTCGCCGCCGAGACCCGCGACCAGGCACGCCGCGCCGCCCGGCTGGCCGCGATCGAGACCGAGGCGCTCGAACCCGTGGTCACCTTGGAGGCCGCCAAGGCCGAGGGCACCCTGGTCACCGAGCCCCTGACCCTGGCGCGCGGCGACGCGGCGGCGGCGCTGAAGCGGGCGCCGCAGAGAGTCTCCGCGCGGATGGAGATCGGCGGCCAGGATCACTTCTACCTCGAGGGTCAGATCGCCATGGCCCTGCCGGGCGAGGACGACGAGGTCACGGTCTTCTCCTCGACCCAGCACCCGAGCGAGATCCAGCACATGGTCGCCAAGGTGCTCGGCGTCCCCTCCGGCGCGGTGACGGTCGAGGTCCGGCGCATGGGCGGGGCCTTCGGCGGCAAGGAGACCCAGGGCAACCTCTTCGCCGTGGTCGCGGCGCTGGTCGCCAAGGCCACGGGCCGGGCCGCGAAGCTCAGGCCCGACCGCGACGACGACATGATCATCACCGGCAAGCGGCACGACTTCCTGGTCGACTACGAGGTCGGCTTCGACGAGGCGGGCGCGATCCAGGCCGTCGAGATGACCTACGCCGCGCGCTGCGGCTGGTCCGCCGACCTCTCGGGGCCGGTCGCCGACCGGGCGCTGTTCCATGCCGACAACTGCTACTTCTACCCGGCCGTCCGCCTGACCTCTGAGCCGCTGATGACCAACACCGTCTCCAACACCGCCTTCCGCGGCTTCGGCGGCCCCCAGGGCATGCTCGGCGGCGAGCGCCTGATCGAGGAGATCGCCTTCGCCACCGGCAGGGACCCGCTGGAGGTCCGCAAGCGGAACCTCTACGGCAAGAATGAGCGGAACCTTACGCCCTACCACCAGGAGGTCGAGGACAACGTCGCCCTTGAGATCATCGAGGCGCTGGAAACCTCGGCCGACTACTGGGGGCGCCGCGAGGCGCTGCGCGCGGCCAACGCCGAGTCGCGGGTGATCAAGCACGGCCTGGCGCTGACCCCGGTCAAGTTCGGGATCTCCTTCACCGCCACCCACTACAACCAGGCCGGCGCGCTGGTCCACGTCTACAACGACGGCAGCATCCACCTGAACCACGGCGGCACCGAGATGGGGCAGGGGCTCTACGTCAAGGTCGCCCAGGTCGTGGCGGAGGAGTTCCAGGTCGACATCGATCAGGTTCGGATCTCGGCCACCACCACCGGCAAGGTGCCGAATACATCGGCGACCGCGGCCTCCGCGGGCTCCGACCTGAACGGCATGGCGGCCCAGGCCGCGGCCCGGACCATCAAGGGACGCTTGATCGACTTCGCGGTGGACCGCTGGGGCGTGCCGCGCGAGCAGGTCGTCTTCCTGCCCGGCCGGGTCCGGGTCGGCAACAGCGAGATGGCCTTCGCCGAGCTGGTCAAGCAGGCCTACTTGGCGCGGGTCTCCTTGTCCTCGACAGGCTTCTACAAGACGCCCAAGATCCACTGGGACCGGGCCAAGGGGCGCGGCCGGCCGTTCTACTACTACGGCTACGGCGCGGCCTGCTCCGAGGTGGCAGTCGACACGCTGACGGGTGAGTACAGAGTTGAGAGGGTCGACATCCTCCACGATGTCGGCAAGTCTTTGAACCCGGCGATCGACCTGGGACAGATCGAGGGGGGATTCGTTCAAGGCATGGGCTGGCTGACCACCGAGGAGCTCTGGTGGGACGACGCGGGTCGGCTGCGCACCCACGCGCCCAGCACCTACAAGATCCCGGCCTGCGGCGACCGGCCACGGATCTTCAACGTCGAGATCCTGAAGAATGCCGAGAACCGCGAGGAGACGATCTACCGCTCGAAGGCGGTCGGCGAGCCGCCGCTGATGCTGGCCATCTCGGTGCTTCACGCCCTCTCCGACGCGGTGGCGAGCGTCGCCGCCCACAAGGTCTGCCCGCGCCTCGATCCGCCGGCGACGCCCGAGCGGGTGCTGGCGGCGGTCGAGCGCCTGCGCGCGGCGGGAGCGGCCTGAGCGTGGTGGCAGGGCAGGGCGTGAACGGCGGGACGCCGCCGCGCCTGGAGGTCCGGGCGGCGACCAAGCGCTTCCCCGGCGTGCTCGCCAACGACCGGGTGAGCTTCGCGGTCCAGCCCGGCGAGATCCACGCCCTGCTCGGCGAGAACGGCGCCGGCAAGAGCACCCTGGTCAAGATGATCTACGGCGTCCTGCATCCCGACGAGGGCGAGCTCCTTTGGGACGGTGCGCCGGTCACGGTCGCCGACCCCCGGGCCGCTAGGGCGCTGGGCATCGGCATGGTGTTCCAGCACTTCTCGCTCTTCGAGGCCATGACGGTGCTGGAGAACGTCGCCCTGGGCATGGACAAGCCCGGCGACCTGCGGGCGCTCTCGGACCGGGTCGAGGAGGTCTCCCGCACCTACGGCCTGCCGCTCGACCCGCTGCGCGAGGTCCACACCCTTTCGGTCGGCGAGCGTCAGCGCATCGAGATCGTCCGCTGCCTGCTGCAGGACCCCAAGCTGCTGATCATGGACGAGCCGACCTCGGTGCTGACCCCGCAGGAGGTGGAGCGGCTCTTCGAGACCCTGCGCAAGCTGGCCTCCGAGGGCTGCTCGATCCTCTACATCAGCCACAAGCTGCAGGAGATCAAGGCGCTCTGCGACCGGGCGACGATCCTGCGCGGCGGCCGCGTGGTCGCGGAATGCGATCCCGAGACCGAGACGGCGACGACCCTGGCGCAGATGATGATCGGCGCCGAGCTCAGGTCCCTCGACCGGCGGAGCGGCAAGGAGGCCGGCCCCGTGCG
>JAAUYI010134313.1_pt1 | contig 10720 bp, 13 predicted proteins | sample 7278041 | NCBI WGS metagenome assembly JAAUYI01 (sample SAMN14350216, study PRJNA611818) | marine sediment metagenome | isolation source: surface marine sediment (0.6m) | place: French Polynesia: Moorea | collected 2018-08
AGCCGTCGGCGATGCGACGGTCGATCTCCTCACGGATGAGCGTGGCCACCGGGGCGTTGGACTCGAGGACGTTCTGGCCGTTGCACACCGGGCACTGCACGCTCGACTTCAGCGCGCGGGCCCGCTCGTCGGCGGTGGCCGGTTCGTCGTCGCCGAAGGCACCGACGACGAGGGTGGCGACGACCACGACCGCGAGCACGCTCCACGACACCCATTGGCGGGCCGGGCCGCTCATCCGCCCGCCCCCACGGCGGCCTCGGCCTGCGCGATCAGCGAGTCGAGCCCGTCGGCGGTCACCCCACCGGTGTCGGCCCAGACGATGAACCCCGTCGGCGAGACGAGGAACGACTCGGGCACCGAGAGCACGCCGTAGTCGACGGCGATTCGTCCGTCGGTGTCGGTCACGACCGGCCAGTCGCCGCCGTGGGTGTCGAAGAACTCGTCGATGACCTCGATGGGCTCGTCGAAGGCCACGCTCACGACGGTGGCGTCGCCGGTCGCCTCGTGCCGCTCGACGAACTCGATCAGCTCGGGATGCTCATCGACGCAGGGAGGGCACCACGTGGCGAAGAAGTTGACGACCACCCACTGGCCCAGCTGGTCGTCGAGATCGAACGCCTCGCCGTCGAGCGTCGTGGAGCGGATGACCGGCGCGGCCTCACCCTCGCGGGGGTTCGCGACGTCGCCACGGTCGGCGACGATCAGCACCACGAAGAGCGCTATGAGCACGACCGAGACCCCGAGGGTCACCCAGAGCACCGTTCGGCGGGGGCGCTCGTCGAGCTCGTCGAGCGCGTCGGCGTCAACCACCGACACCGGCCACCTCCCGTTCGGGTTCGGTGGGCACCACCGGCTCGGGCTCGGGCTCGACCCGACGACGGCGACCGGTCGGAACGAGCGCCAGGAGGGTGCCGAGACCCATGACCCCACCCCCGATCCAGATCCACGTGACGAGCGGTTCGATGATCACCCGGATCGCCGCCGGCTCCGACAGGCTCTCGGGGACGGCGACGAGCACGAGGTAGACGTCTTCCCGGAGTCCCATGCGCACCGACGGCACGCCGATCGACTGGCCGGTGGCGCGGAACTGCTCGACGCCGGGCTCGAACACCCGGCCGTCGACGAGCACCTCGGCCTGGATGACCCGCTTGTTCGGCTCCTCGACCGTCTCGAAGCCGCGGTAGGTGACCTCGTGGCCCGCGACCTCGCCCGACTCCCCCGGCAGGAGGCGCAGCTCGCCCTCGCGGGTGTAGGAGCTCGACGCGATGAACCCGACGGCGACGAGCACGACGCCGAGGTGCACGATCATCCCGCCGTTGGTCCGGCCGACCAGCCCACGCCACCGGCTGCGACGAACGGCCGCCACGATGTGCGACAGCGCGGACCCACCGGCGAAGCCGGCGAGCGCGAACCCGACCAGCGGCGCCAGCCCCCGCGCCCCCACCGCGACGGCGAGCACGAGCGCGCCGGCGCCGACCCAGGCCGGCACGAGCAGGCGCTCGCGGAGCAGCTCGCCCGAGGTGCGCCGCCAGGTGAGCAGCGGGGCGGCGGCCATGAGGAACAGCAGGGCGATGCCGATCGGCATGCCCATCCGGTCGAAGTAGGGCCGCCCGACGGCGATGCGGTCGTCCTCGAGTGCCTCGACGATCAGCGGGAAGACCGTGCCGAGCAGCACCACGAGCGTGAGACCGGCGAAGAGCAGGTTGTTCACGAGGAACGACCCCTCGCGGGAGATCGGCGAGTCGATCGCACCCGTCGAGCGCAGCTCGTCGCCCCGCCACATCAGCAGTCCGAGCGACACCGCAGTGATCACGCCGAAGAAGGCGAGCAACCACGGCCCCACACCGCCCTCGGCGAAGGCGTGCACCGAGTCGATCACCCCTGACCGGGTGAGGAAGGTGCCGAAGATCGTGAGCGCGAACGTGGCGAGGAGCAGCGAGAGGTTCCACACCCGCAGCATCCCGGTCCGCTCCTGGACGATCACCGAGTGGAGGTAGGCGGTGCCGGTCAGCCACGGCAGGAAGGAGGCGTTCTCGACCGGATCCCACGCCCAGTAGCCGCCCCAGCCGAGGACCTCGTAGCTCCACCAGGCACCCAGGACGATGCCGAGCGTGAGGCCGCCCCAGGCGAACAGGGTCCACCGGCGGGTGGCGAGCAGCCATCCCTCACCCAGCCGGCCCGTCGCGAGCGCCGCCACGGCGAACGAGAACGGGACGGTGAACCCGACGTAGCCGAGGTAGAGCAGCGGCGGGTGCGCGATCTGGAGGATGTGGTTCTGCAGCAGCGGGTTGGGTCCCGGGCCGTCGGCCGGCACCGCGCCGGCGACCTGCACGAAGGGATCGGCCGGCCCGACCATCAGCGCGAAGAAGAAGGCGACCACGACGAGCTGGACCAGCAGCGCGACCGAGACGAGCTGGTCGTCGGCCTGCCTGCGGAACGCCACCACCGTCGCCACCGTGAAGCCGGTGAGCACCAGGACCCACAGGATGATCGAGCCCTCGAGGGCCGCCCAGGCCGTCGCGATCTTGTAGAGCAACGGCGTCGCCCGTGCCGACGTGTCGGCCACGTAGACGAGCGAGAAGTCGTCGGTGAGCAGCGCGATCTCCATGATCACGAACGCCGCCGCGGCACCGACGAAGGTGAGCACGGCGTAGACGCGACCGGCCCGGATCATCTTCGGGCGCTGCTGGTACAACCCCAGCGCGAACGAGACGATGCCGGCAACGGCCGACACCAGGCCGAGCGTGACCGCGGCGGTGCCGAGCGCGGCCAGCATCAGCCGCCTCCGTCGTCGCCGGTGCCGTCGCCGCCGAGATCGGCCTCGTCGAGGCGATCGCCGTAGTCGGCCTCGTACTCGTTGGTGTGGCGGACGATCATGACCGTCGAGTCGAAGTGCTCGCCCGTCGAGCTCCACGCGCCCTCGAGCACGACGGGGATGCCGGGCTGGAACAGGTCGGGCGGATCGCCGACGTGGCGCACCTCGGCCCGCACGTCGTTGAACTCGACGTCGAAGACGACCTCGTCGCCGTTCTCGACGATCGTCTCGCCGACGACGGTGCCCTGGAGCCGGAAGCGGCGGTCGCCGAGCTCGTCGCGCTCGGCGACGGCCTCGTCGACGTTGCGGAAGAACAGGGTCGCGTTGCCGAGGCCCTGCAACAGGACGACCCCGACGACGACGAGGACGAGCGCCAACGCGACCCACGCCCATCGACGGCTGCCACGACGGCGCTCGCGCCGCACCGAGGCGGCGAGGTCGAGCTCGCGTGGGGTGAGGTCGACGGCGTCGTCGCCGGTCAGGTCCACGAGTGCTCACCGCCACCGTCGAGCTCCTCGCTCGTGCGACGGATGCGCTTCACGAGCGACCACGCGTAGAGGCCCAACGCGCCGCCCGCGACCGCGTAGGCACCGAAGATGAACCCCGCGTCCTCCATCACACGGCCTCCCGTGCACGTACGGCCATCACACCCCTCCACCGACGAGGTCGGCGCGACGGCGCTCGATCGCCGCAGCCACGGCCCGCTCCTCGGCCTCGTCCTCGAGCACGGCCAGCCGGTAGCGGTGGACGACGGCCCAGCCGTAGACGAGCGTGAACGAGAGGAACCCGAAGCCGAGCGCCTGGAGCATCTCGCCCTCGAGCTCGAAGTCGAGGTCGGTGCGGATGACGCTCGCCTCCTGGTGCAGCGTCCGCCACCACACGACCGAGAAGTGCACGATCGGGATGTTCGCGGCGGCGACGAGGGCCATGATCGCCGCACGCTTCGCCCGACGCGCCGGCTCGATCGTGGTGCGCCGGATGGCCAGGTAGCCGAGGAAGAGCACGAAGAGCATCAGCGTCGACGTGAGGCGGGCGTCCCACTGCCAGTAGACGCCCCAGGTGATCCGGCCCCACAGCATCCCGCTCAGGAGGTTGATGGCGGCCAACACGACCCCCACCTCGGCAGAAGCCCCGGCGATCCGGTCGTACTTCACGTCGCGGGTGCGGGGCACCAGCCAGAGCACGGAGCACACCGCGCACACGACGAAGGCGATGTAGGCGGCCCAGATCGCCGGGACGTGCACGTAGAACGGACGCACCGAGTCGCCCTGGATCACGTCGGGCGGGGAGATCCACAGGCCGAGCAGCGCGGTGGTGGCCAGCGCCAGCAGCGAGCACGCGCCGAGGACCTTCGTCGCCGGGCTCGACGTGGACAGTCGCTCTCTCACGCTTCCTCCAGGAGGGAACCGTATGCGGCGAGACCCGCACCCACATACACCACCGCGATCACGGCCAGGAGTCCAACCCACGCCCACCCCGAGCCGGTGACCTGGTCGAGCGCCCGTTCGTGGGCCCTGGTCCCGGCCAGCAGGACCGGGGCGACCGCCGGGACGACGAGCAGCGGGAGCAGGGTCTCGCGCACCCGAAGACCCAACGACAGGACGCCGTAGAGCGTTCCCACCGAGGCCAGGGTGATCGTACCGGCGGCCGCAGCGACCGCGTAGAGGACGACATCGTCGATCCGGACGTCGTAGAAGACGACGATCCCGACGGTCAGCACGGCCTCGACGACGAGCAGCTGCAGGGCCAGGGCGCCGGCCTTGCCGAGGAAGATGCCGGCGGGGTCCAGCCCCGACAGCCGGAGGCCGTCGGGCAGCCCGTCTGCCGACTCCACCGCGACGCTCCGTCCGGCGGCCAGCAGCGTGGAGAGCAGCACGGCGACCCAGAAGAGCCCTGGCGCGATCCGCCGGAGCACGGCCGCGTCGGCGTCGACGGCGAAGGCGAACACGACGAGCACGAGCACCGCGAACGGCACGATCTGGTTGGCGGCGACCTTCGACCGCCACTCGAGGCGGAGGTCCTTCGCCGCGACGGTCCGGGCGTCACGCAGCATCGGGCGACCCCAGCTCCGAGGGAACGACCACGCCACCGGTCACCTCGACCGAGCGGGTGGCGAGCGTGCGCGCCCGGTCCAGCTCGTGCGACGCGAGCACGACGGTGGCACCGGCGTCGACCGCCTCGCCGAGCAGCTCGTCGAGCAGGTCGCGACCCGACTCGTCGAGGCCGGCGTGCGGTTCGTCGAGCAACCAGAGCCGCGGTCGCCGGGCGACGAGGACGGCCAGTGCGACCCGGCGCCGCTGGCCGGCCGAGAGCCGCTCCACCGCCACGTCGGCGCGACGTGGCTCGACACCGACGCGCTCGAGCGCCCGCCGGGCGTCGAGCTCCTCGACACCCGCGGCCGTCGCCCAGAAGCGGGCGTTGTCGAGCACGGTGAGGTCGTCGTAGAGGTGCGTGCGGTGACCGAGCAGACCGACGGCACCGCGGAGCGCCCGTCGCGCGGAGGCCAGATCGACGCCGAGGACCGTGCCGTGCCCGGCGTCGAGGCGGTGCAGCCCGGCGATCGTCCGCAGGAGCGTCGTCTTGCCGGCACCGTTCGGACCGTGGACGAGGAGGATCTCGCCCTCGGCGACGTCGAGATCGGCCCCCGACAGCGCCGGGAAGCGACCCAGCAGCACGACGGCGTGACGGAGCTCGACGACGGGGGCCACGGGCCAGACAGGCTACTGGTCGCCGACACCGGCGAGCCGGTTCGCCCGATCCGCCCACGCTCCGCCCGCGAGACCCGCGCGCCATCAGGACCGGCCCGTCGGTAGCCTGCGCCGCGGTGACAGCACGTCGGGTGATCGGGGGGATCGGTCGCACCCTGCTGGTCTCGGGCGTCCTGGTCCTGCTGTTCGTCGCCTACCAGCTGTGGGGGACGGCCCTGCAGGAGCGACGCGCCCAGGACCGACTCGAGGACGAGTTCGCCGAGGTCCTCGCCGAGGCCGGCATCGAGGACGCCATCGACGTCGCCGCGACGAGCTCGACCGGCGGCGAGGACGGCGCCGACACCGACGATGCCGATGCCGATGCCGAGGACGACGGTGCCGACGATGCCGACGCGGGCGCCGACGAGACGACCGGCGCCGACGTCGCGGACGACAGCGAGCCGGTCGTCGTCCCGACCCGGTTCGGGCCGCCACCGCCACCCGCCGACAACGGCGACCCGGTCGCCCGGCTGCGGATCCCGCGGCTCGACCTCGACAAGGTCGTCGTCTCCGGCGTCAGCACCGAAGACCTCAAGCAGGGGCCCGGCCACTTCCCAGGGACGCCGCTGCCCGGGCAGGCCGGCAACGCTGCCATCGCCGGCCACCGGACCACCTACGGAGCCCCGTTCTTCGACTTCGACGACCTCGAGCCCGGCGACGAGATCTTCGTGACGACGCTGCAGGGCACGTTCACCTACGAGGTCACCTCGTCGGAGATCGTGCCGCCCAGCGCCATCGAGGTGCTCGCGCCGACCGACGACAACCGCCTGACCTTCTCGACCTGCAACCCGAAGTACAGCGCCGCCGAGCGACTCATCGTCGTCGCCCACCTCGTCGGCGAGGCCGCGCCCGGTGGCCCCACACCGAGCGCCCCGGCGCCGGCCGAACTGCCGACCGAGGACCTCGACGACCCGCAGGCGCCCGACACGGTGCTGGCCGAGGGCGACCCGGCGGACGACGAGGCGACGACGACCACCGTCGCCGTCGCCTCCGCAGGCCTGTCCGAGATCGACCTCGGCGGCGACCTCGATGGCGCCTCCAGCTCGAGGGTGCCCGTCGTCGTCTGGGGCCTCATCTGCGCCCTGCTGTGGACCGGTGGCTGGCTGCTGGGTCGCACGTGGAGGCGGTGGCCCGCCTACGCGGTCACGGCGCCGTTCTTCCTGGTGTCGCTGTTCGTCTTCTACGAGAACATCAGCCGCCTCCTGCCCGCCAACGTCTGAGCTCGTGCCCGGGTGGGGCCCGGCATCGGCATCACCCCGTGTGGCGGGCTCGACCGTTAGCTTCGGTGCACATGGTGCTGGCGCTGATCGCCGTCGTCGTCGGGTTGCTCGCCGGGCTCGCAACCGGGGGGAGCGTCGCGGCGCTCCGCGAGTTCCGCCCCGTGTTCTGGTGGGCGCCGCTGGCCGCCGCCGTCCTCTACGTCATCCCGCTCCTGGTCGACGACCTCGGCGGTGAAGCCGTCCTCGCTGCCATGTCGCTGCTCGTCCTGATCGCCGCAGCCGCCATGAACCTCCACATCGCCGGGCTCGGCGTGGTGGCGATCGGCCTCGGCCTCAATCTCGTCCCGCTGGCGATCGACGGAGCCACGACGGTGGGCCCCGACGCCGCGGCGACGGTCGGGCTCGACACCTCCGAGGACCTCGGCGTCGCCCGCCGCATCGAGATCACCGAGGACCGCGTCGGCCTCCTCGGTGACCGCATCCCGGTCCCCGGGCTCGACTGGCTGGTCTCGTTCGGCGATCTGATCGTGCTCGTCGGCCTCGTCGACGTCGGGCTCCGTCTCACCCGCCCCCGCCCCGTGCCGGCCACCGCCGACCCCGAGGAGACGAGCGCCGCGACCGCGGCGGTCGCCGACGCGGTCGCGGAGCACGACCCCTGGTTCGCCAACATCCGGGCCGACCACGGCGCCGATCGGCTCCTCGAGCCGTCCGATCGTGGCGCCGCACCAGTGGTCGAGGAGCACGGCACCGGCGAGATCCGCCTCGCCGACTCGTCCGCCGGCGACGGCGACGACGTCGTGCCCTACGTCGACACCTCACCGAGCCGGCCCGACGAGCTCGACCTCTCCCTGGTGCGCTGGGCCGACGAGCCACCGCCCGACGAGGCGGTCACCGACGAGCTCGACCTGCGCGACCTGCAGAGCCTCCTCGACGCCGACTCCGCGTCGTCCCCGGCGGCTCCCCCGTCGCCTCCGCCGGCCGAGCCGCCCGCCGCCCCCGGACACGCCGCGACCGACGCCCCTGCGGCCGGCCCGTCAGGTCCTCCTTCGCCGCCGTCGAAGGGCTCGTTCGGCGAGACGCTCGCCCGCTTCGATCGCGACCACGACGTGATCGATCTCGACACCGCCTCCGACGCCGAGGCGACCGGGCCCCGCCCTGACTGAGCCCCCGGACGACCGCACGGGGCCGCCGAGCGGTCAGACTGGCCCCATGGACGATCCGGTCAGGGAGCAGCGAGCCCGCGTCGACCGCTGGGCGTCGCTCGGTCGCCGGGTCGGGCTCGCGACCTACGCCGTCGCGACGGTCATCGTGCTCGTCGGCGTGCTGACCTCGTTCACCTCGACGGTGGCCACGATCGTCACGACGCTGCTCATCGGCGGCTCGATCGTGCTCGCGCCCGCGATCCTCATGGGGTACGCCGTCCGGGCGGCGGAGCGTGACGATCGCGAGCACGGGCGCTGAGGGGCCCCTCGCCCCCTCGGCTGCGCGGCGCAGCAGGTGATCACCTCGTCAGCCACTATCCTCCGTTTGCACCATGACAGCTGTCCGCCTCCCCGCTGCCGAACGACGGCGCCAACTCCTCGAGGTCGCGCTGTCGAAGTTCTCCGCCACGGGTTTCCACGAGACGTCCATGAACGACCTGGCGGCAGCGGCCGGCGTCACGAAGCCGGTCCTCTACCAGCACTTCCCGTCCAAGAACGCGCTCTATCTCGAGCTCGTCGCCGACGTCAGCAGCCGCCTCATCGACACGATCCGTGATGCCGCCACCCAGATCGCCGATCCCCGTGAGCAGCTCGTCGCCGGCCTCCGCGCCTACTTCGCCTTCATGTCCGAGCAGCGCCGGGCCTTCGCGCTCCTCTTCGGCCGAGGAGCACCCCGCGACGCCGAGCTCGTCGAGGCGGTCCGCGACGCCGAGGCCGCTGTGGTCGCCGCCATCGCCGAGCTCATGAGCGAGACGTTCGACGACCGTGAGCGCTCGGCCCTCGCCCACGCCATCGTGGGCATGGCCGAGGGGGTCGCCCGGCACTGGGCCGCCACCGGCCGTCACGACCGCCTCGACCTGCTGGCCGAGCAGACCGGGGCCCTCCTCTGGAACGGGCTGGGCTCGTTCGTCGAGCCCTAGCCGGACCGCTCCGCCCCCACCACCACGCCCGCCACCGCCGCGAGCTCCTCGGCGGCACGCTCGACCGCCGCCGTCACCCGGGCCGCCGGCCCGGCCACGACCAGGTACTCCCGCAGCCGGGTGTGCGACACGGCGCCGACCTTGCGACCCGTCGGATCGTGGATGCCGATCCGGGCACCCACGTAGCGGGGTGAGCCGATCTCGAGGACGACGACCTCGCCGCGGGGCCCGCACCAGCGAGCGACGTCGGCCACGTCGACCCAGGCCTCGTCGCTCACCGACACGACCACGAGGTCGGCTCGGACCCGCTCGACCACCGACCGGAGCGCCGGACCCATCTCCCGACGGAGGTTGAACGGGCTCCGCCCCGCCTTGTCGCGCAGGTCGACGCGCTTGCAGGCGACGCCGTAGTGCTCCGGGCCGTCGCCGGCGACGATGGTCTCCCACACGTGGTAGTTGGCCTCGTAGCGATGCTGGTTGTATGGCGGATCGAGGTAGGCCAGGTCGACGTGCTCCAGCTCGTCGACGACGCGCAGCGCGTCACCCAGCACCGCCCGACCGGGGCCGCGGAGCAGCTCGGGGACCCGCAGGCGGAGCGGCCGTTCGGCCCGGGGCGCCCACCGCTTGAGGTACGCCATCTGCACGCCGGTCGTGGAGTCGACCCGGTCGGCCGCCTGCACCAGGGCGGTCAGCAGGATCGGCCTGAGCGGGTCGTCGGCGTCGAGCCCACCGATGCGAGCCCGGATCGCGTCGATGCGCGCACCGTTCTCCGGCCGGAAGTAGCGGGCCCGGCGACAGAAGACCTCGGTGACGTAGCCGGGGGCGCCGGGGAGCCCGTCGAGCTCGTCGATCAGGGCGGCGAGGCGGTCGTGGTCGACCTCGTCCGCGTCGGTGGCGATCGAGCAGCAGGCGAGCAGGTGGGCGACCCGGGTGCGGTCCACCGCGGTGACGTCGACGCCCTGCTGCTTCATGCCGCGAGCGACGCGGGTCGACCCGGTGAAGAGGTCGAGGGCGGTGGCCGCTCCTCCGCCGACGACGAGCTCGCCGATCAGCGGGACGAGGCGGCGCTTCGAGCCGAGGTACTTGATCATCGTCGGTGCGGGTTCCGGAGGGACCTCGGACCCTGCAGATGTGCCACGGTGTGCACGCACCATGTGACACCGACGAGCGCAGGGGGACGACCGTGACGCCAGGACCAGGCCGACTCGAGGTGCTGTCGACCGCCGAGAGCCGCCGGCTCCTCGAGGGTCAGGAGATCGGCCGGCTCGCGCTGCCGACCGGCGGGACGCCCGAGATCTTCCCGGTGAACTACGCGGTCTCCGGCGACGAGATCATCTTCCGCACCGACGAGGGCCTGAAGCTCACCCTGGCCGAGCGGGGACAAGTCGCCTTCGAGGTCGACGGCATCGACGTGGAGGCCCGCGAGGGCTGGAGCGTGATCGTCAAGGGCCGGGCGGAGGAGGTCACGGTGCACGATCAGCCCGCCCTGCGCGAGCGGGTCTCGGCCCTCGCGCTGTACCCGTGGGCCGAGGGCGATCGGGGGCACTGGGTCCGGATCGTCCCCAACCAGATCAGCGGACGGCGCATCACGCACCGATGAGCATGACCGGCGCCCAGGGGTGTGACGACGAGATCGTCCCGCCGCCGAGCCACGCTGCGCTCAGGGCGTGATCACGAGATCGTCCCGGCCGATCTCGCGGAACACGGCGTTCGCCACGCGGATGTCGTCGTCGAAGCCCGTCGGATCTTCGAGGTCGGAGATCGTGTCGCTCTCGTCGACGTAGTACTCCAACGCGCCGCGCAGCAACGATCGCCG
>JAAUYI010149582.1_pt1 | contig 10720 bp, 9 predicted proteins | sample 7278041 | NCBI WGS metagenome assembly JAAUYI01 (sample SAMN14350216, study PRJNA611818) | marine sediment metagenome | isolation source: surface marine sediment (0.6m) | place: French Polynesia: Moorea | collected 2018-08
CTCTTTTCTTTATTACCTGGGGGTCTTGACCCATACCCGCGTGGATCCTCGGCGTCTGCGCATCCCCAACCTGGTCGTCCGCAGGCTGTTCCTCGATCACCTGCTTGATATCTATCTGCCCGACTACGAGGAGAGTTCTGAGGTACGTAAACTGGCCAATGCCTTTTTTGTCGACGGCGATCTCAGCCGGCTGCTGAGCTTCTTCGAGAATCGCCTACTTCCGGTACTCTCCAACCGTGATCGTGGAGCCGCGCCAAAAGAGCCGTGGCACAGTGGCGGCGGGGTCAACGAGATGGTGATCAAGGCCCTCTTCCTCTCGATTCTCTTCGATGACCGGCGCTATTTGATCTTTTCGGAGCTCGAGGCCGAACGCGGCTACGCCGATCTCTGCTTGCTGGCTCGACCCGAGCTACGCACCCCAAATACGATCGATCTGCTTTTCGAGCTCAAGCTGGTCCGACGCAAGAAGCTCGGCAAGAGCGGCCTGGAGCTACGCGAGATGGATGAAGTCGAGCTGCGCGGCTTGCCGGCGGTGGAAAACGCCTTCAGCGAGGCGCGCGGCCAGCTGACGCGTTATCGAGAGGCTCTCGAGACACGCTTTGGCGAGGCTCTGGCGCTGCGTTGTTATGCGGTCGTGGCGTTAGATCTAGAGCGCATGCTCGGCGAAGAAGTTTGAGCGCAGTCCTCGACGGCCGACAGATGAAGTGGCGCAACTCAGCGTTGTGCAGAGTCCTCCTCCTGACGATTCTGCTTCTTGGCTGCCGGCAGGACGAGCAGCCGCCCAATATCGTGCTGATCCTGGTGGACGATCAGGGTTGGAATGGAACGTCGGTGCTGATGGACCCCCGGGTGAGCGCTTCGAAGAGCGACTATTACCTGACACCTTCGATCGCCAGGCTGGCCGCAGAAGGTATGACCTTCTCAAACGGCTACGCCCCGTCACCGATTTGCGTCGCCTCTCGCCGCAGCATTCAGTTCGGGCAAACTCCGGCTCGCCTGGGAACACGTTACGAGAACGATGACGAGCCCAGAGACCAACGTTCGATCCCCGAAATCCTGAAAGAGATCGACGAGCGCTACGCCACGGCGCACTTTGGCAAGTGGCATATGAAACCGTCTCCCTCGAATCTAGGCTACGACGAGAGCGACGGCAGCACGGTGAATAGAACCGGCGGGTATCGCTTGGGGAAAAAGAAGTGGCTGGAATATAGGGCAACTGATGATCCGAAACTAATGTTTGAGGTCACAGACCGAGCCATCGATTTCATGATTCGGAAAGCCGCCGAAGGTCGGCCCTTCTATCTACAAGTGTCACATTATGCAGTGCACATGGACATGGAGACACGACCGGAAACCTACGATCGATTTGATTCGATGGCAAAAGGCTCGGTTCACCGGAGCGTTCCTTTTGCTGGGATGACGCGCGATCTGGATGACGCGATCGGTCGTTTGCTGGAGAGCCTCGAGATCCTGGGTTTGAAGGATGAGACGTACGTTTTCTACACGTCCGACAACGGTGCGGTTTTTGAGTTTCCTCCGAAGACCGACGAATTGTTCGCGTTTGCACCGAAAGCGCGTAGGGAAAGCCGCAACCATCCTTTGAGGGGTGGCAAGTGGACGCTTTTTGAAGGCGGAATCCGGGTGCCTTTTGTCGTCACCGGGCCCGGCATCGAGCCCGGCTCCACCTGCAGCGAACCGGTCGTCGGCTGGGACCTGTTGCCGACCTTCGCAGCCCTGGCCGGGTCGACGAGCGGCCTACCCGAGAATCTGGATGGAGGCGATTTCGCGTCGCTGCTGAAGAACACAGGGTCTGGAGACGTTGTGAGGCCGGCTGAAGCGCTGGTGTTCCATTCGTTAAGGTTCGCGCCGCCTCATTCGTCGATTCGCGTTGGCGACTACAAGTTGATCAGGATCTGGCGCGAGAACCGGCGACTCCTTTACAACCTCAAGGAGGATATCGGCGAGTCGAACGATCTGGCGGAATCGATGCCCGGGAAGGCAGAAGAGTTGGATGCAAAGCTACAGGGTTACCTGGAGTCCGTCGGTGCGGAGATTCCCGACGCCGGATGAGTGACTCCGGAGCCGGCTCGAGCGAGTCTCCGACTCCTCGATCAGTACCCTTCCACGTAGGTGATGAATTCGCGTTTCAGGCGCTTGCGAAAGGTCTTGAGCATCCCAGGGTCGGACGTTCCTTTGCACGCCTCGACGATCAAGACGTGCTGCAGGTCGCCATCATCGGCATAGGTCTCGTGGCGTTCGAGGCCGCGCAGATGCTCGACGTCGCTCTCGCCGTGGTCGTGCCAGGTGAGATCGCGAAAGCCGGTGGCGGTCAGCGCCAGCTCGAGGGTCTCCCGATTCCACACGAATTGATGCTCCCAGCCATAGAAACCGGCATTGAGGGCGAGAGCGGCGGTGACCTTATCCTCGGGCGAGACTTTCAGGCGATAGTGGGTCTTCCAGACCCAGTCGAGGTTTGGGGTCGACAGACGAAGCCGGCCGTCGGCCACCAGCATGCGCCGGACGGCGCTCAGGAAGTCGAGGGCATGGTCGACGGCGAGATGTTCCAGAAAGTGCTCGGCAAAGACCGTGTCGACGCCGGTGATGTCGAGACCGTCGGTGACGTCAGCGACCAGGTCGATGCCTTTGAAGCGACGGATGTCGATGTTGATCCAGCCGTCGAGAAGTTGCTCGCCGGCGCCGACGTGCAAGCGGCGGGGTCCCGCCGGGAGATGATGCAGGGGCGTCGATGCGGTCAAGATTTGAAAGTGAGCCTCGCCAGGGGCCGCCTTCTGAGGATCGGCTGCGGTCACCCAGGCGTCGCGTGGATCGGCGCTGGCGAAGGACGCCAACAGGCTGAGCATCTCGACTCGGAGGAACTTCTGTTCGAGGCGTCGACGCCACGTCTCAGCCAGGTCCGGGGGCGTCGCGACCACCAGTTGACCCCCTGGCGCCAGCTGAGCCACCGTAACTTCAAAGGCGTGCTCCAGCCGTCCAGGGGCAAAAGCGAGAGCGAGCTCAAAAGGTTCGGAGTCCTCTGTGCCGCCCCCGACGACGACCTCGACAGCCCCCATCTCTTCCAGGTAATCGGCACCGTGTTTCCAGCGGCGGTCGAGGTCGAGCACCCGACGGCCGGCCGCTAGCTCTTCGATCTGGCAATAGACCGCCCGTCGCGCCAAGCGGTCCAGGGCGGCTCCGGGACGCAACGCGTCGTGGAGCAACAATAAGGTGACGCGGCCGACCTCTAGCAAGCGCTGGAAGACGTTCGTGGTCGGCCGATCGTCCTTCGGGACGGACGTCGGCTCGATGGGCCGCCCACCTGGAGTCACAGAGGTGCCTTGACCTCGGCCGCGACCAGCAGGATCAAGGTGTCGTCGACGCCGCGGGGTGTCGCTTTGCCGACGACTGCCTTGGATCCCGCGTAGACGTCGACATCGGTGGCGAGCACCGCGCGCTGGACCCCGGCGGGATTCTCCCCCGTCACCACGAAGTTGAGCCCGTCAAGCCGTACCAGCAGAACGTCGTCCTGGCTAGACACCGTCGCGGACTCGAACTGGAACTGGTACCCGGAGAGGCCTTCGACACTCCAGGACGGAAAGCTGCCCTCGACCCGTCCGCCACTGCCGCCGCCGACCCGCAGGAAGAGGGAGTCGAGCAACCTCAGGGTGCCGGAGCTGAAGCGCGCCTCCAGGGCGCCGATTTCCGCCTCGAGCTCGCCGGGGAGGGATTCCGGAGAGCTTGCGCCGGTAGACGTTGCCAAGATGTAGGCGGTGAGCTCGACGCTCGGCTGAGGCTCCGGCGCGACATCGAGGGTCTCGACGATCAGGCGGATCGTCTCCAGCTCATCCTCGTCTGGGGAGCGAGCGGCGATCAAGTTGAGGCCCGGATTGATCTCGACATCGGCGTTGACCAACTCGAGGGCCGGGCGCAGCTGGGCGACGCTGATGTGCTTGGGCGTGAACAGGACAGTCCGCCCTTCCTTGGGTTTCTCTTCCGCCACCAGGTACTCATAGCCGTAGCCGTAGTCCTCGTCCTGCGCCAGGGCGCCGACGGGCCAGCCGAGAACCAGAGAGATCAAAACCCCGGCCAGGGGTCTGTTGAGTGTGGCGGCCGTCGAGCCTTTCATCTCGTTTCTCCTCTGTCGCATCCCGTCACTATATAGGTTGGGATGCCACCATCTCTATTACGGACGACGACCAGCACCGGGTCATTCTGCCTTTCCCAGCGCAGCCTCTGGTCAGCGGGTACTGGTCAGCGGGCACTGTCCTGCGGACTCTATTACGGACGATCGCTGACGTTAGGGCATTTTGCCTTTCCCAGCGCGGCCTCTGGTCAGCGGGCACTGTCCTGCGGAGTGCATGAATCGGCTCCCGGAGGGATAGCGGAGGCGTTGTGTTTGAGCGTAGCGAGTTAAGCCGGAGCCCGGAGGGAGCCGACAAGGAGTCCTCAATCGGCTCAAGCTGACCTGCGGCGCAGCGGGAAAAGGCAAAATGCCCTAACGTTAGCGATCGTCATCAGTGCAGCCAGGGGTTCACGCCGCCGGTAGGTTGATTGGCGCGCCGGCCGGCGATCACGTCAACGGCTTCTGAGAGACCGTCGAGGGTCAGCTCGAACATCGGAAAGATCTCGCGGATGATGCGCACGCTCGGCGCGTTCCAGATGCGCCGCGGTTCCGGATTGAGCCAGATCGAGTTGGGACAGCGATCGCGAAATCGCTGCAGCCAGGTGAGCCCGGTGGTGGTGTTGTGATGATAGAGGTCGATCGCACCGCCGGCATGGGTGAGCTCGTAAGGGCTCATCCAGGCGTCGCCGGCGAAGATCACGGACCAGGTGCGGTCGATCTTCTTCAGGACGTCGCTGGTCGGGTCGCCCTGGCGGCGAAAGATGTCCGTATACAGGCGCTCATAGACGCAGTTGTGAAAGAACCGCCATTCAAAATGACGGAAATGATTAGCCGCGTGGGCAGCTGAGAATAGGCGTTCGCAGAGATCGGCGTGGGGATCCATCGAACCGCCGACGTCGAGCAGCAGCAGGAGCTTGATTCGATTGCGTCGCGGCGGTCCGAAGATCAGCTCGATCTCGCCGCCGTTTCGAGCACAGCCGTCGATCGTGGCATCCAGATCGAGCTCCTCAGGGCCTTCGTCCTTACCCAGCTTGCGCAGGCGCCGGAGCGCCACGCCGATCTGCCGAGTGTCGAGCACCCGGTCGCTGCGCAGGTTTCGAAAGCGCCGGTCGCTGGCGACCTGGACCGCGGAACGGCCACCCCCGGCGCCGCCGACGCGGATGCCCGCCGGGTTGGTGCCGCCGTGGCCGAACGGCGAGGTACCGCCTGTGCCGATCCAGCGGTTGCCGCCGTCGTGGCGCTCGGTCTGCTCCTCGAGCCGCTTCTGAAAACGCTCACGCAGCTCGTCGAAATCCAGCGCTTCGAGCGCCGCGCGCTCTTCGTCGGTGAGCTCGCGCGGCAGCTTTGGGTCTTCGAGCCATTCGAGCAGCTCGTTGGAGAGATCGAATTGCGAGTCGACGCCGGCGAAGTATTCGGCAAACGCCCGGTCGTAAAGGTCGTAGAGCGTCTCCGACTTCACCAGGAGGGCACGGGCCAGGTGGTAGAACACCGTCAGGTTGGCCCGGCCATGGCCCTCGGCGAGGGCGCGCAACAGTGGCAGCCACTCGGTCAGCGAGACCTTGATGCCGTGGGCGCGCAGGTGAAAGAGGAAATTGGTGAACATGTTTTGGGGCGCTAGTTGGCGTAGCGACGGCGACCGCGGTTCTGGGACGCGAGCACCGAGTCGAGATCCTGCTCGTGCTTGAGCAGCACGCCCAGGAAGGGCAGCTGTTCGACCATCTTCTCTTGCTCGACGCCGGCCCGGCGAAGGGCCGCGATCCAGTCGATCAGCTCGCTGGTCGACGGGCGCTTGCGAACCTCGGTCTGTTCGCGCAGCCAGTAGAAGGCGATCAGCACCTGACGCATTAGCTCATCCTCGATGTCGGGATGGTGCACCCGCACGATGTCGGTCATCAACTGCTCGTCCGGGAACGAGATGTAGTGGAAGACGCAGCGCCGCAAGAAGGCGTCCGGCAGCTCTTTCTCGTTGTTCGAGGTGATGACTACGATCGGTCGATGGGTGGCGGTGATCTGCTCGCCGGTCTCGTCGACCATGAAGCTCATGCGATCGAGCTCGTGGAGCAGATCGTTGGGGAACTCCATGTCGGCCTTGTCGATCTCATCGATCAGCAGGACGACGCGATTTTCGGATCGGAACGATTGGCCCAGGGGGCCGAACTTGATGTAGCGGCTGACGTCGCTGATGTCTCGATCGCCGAAGCGGGCATCGTTGAGTCGGGCGACGGTGTCGTAGACATAAAGCCCGTCACGCCCTTGGCTGGTCGATTTGACGTTCCAGGTCAGGAGGTCGAGGCCGAGGCCTTCGGAGATGGCCTCGGCCAGCATGGTCTTGCCGGTGCCCGGTTCTCCTTTGATCAGCAGCGGGCGCTCGAGGGCCACGGCGACATTGACCGCGTCGCGCAACTCGGGGGCCGCGAGATAGGTGTCGGTTCCAGTGAATTGTTGAAAGCTCATCCGGTGATGCTAACAGGGGCTGAGGAGAAACGCAGAGACGAAGGTTCGGATCCCAGGACGCGCCGGAGCAGCCGCTCGAGATCTGTCAAAATGTCGATCGCAGCCGAGCCAAGCCTTGTCGACTTTGAATGGAGCCTATCGGTGACAGTCACCTTGAAGATGCCCTTGCGCGCCGCCGTCCTGGCGGCATGGATCGCCACCAGCGGCTGTGGGTCCGAGCCATCCGAGCCACCCGAGTCGTCCGCGCCGAACGATCGCTGGAACGTCGTCCTGCTGACGATCGACGCACTTCGTGCCGACGCCGTGTCCTACGCCGGCTATCGCTATGAAACCACGCCGGAGCTCGATCGGCTGGCGGCACAGAGCACGGTTTTTACCACCGCGATCTCATCGCACCTTGGAACGCCGCCGGCGATGTCGTCGTTGATGACCGGTCTTTTCCCGAGCTTCGAAGGCGTCGAGCGGTGGCATCGGCCCACCCACCATGGCTTCTCGGATCTCAATTCACCGGAGGAAAAGGAAGGGCTGACCAACAATGTGCTGACCCTGGCTGAGATTCTCTCGGCCAGTGGATATCAGACGGCCGGTTTTTCCAGTAACGCCAATCTGACTGCCCGCTCGCAGTTTCAGCAGGGATTCGATCATTGGGATCAATTCGTCGAGTACTGGCAGAAATACACCAAGCCACGGGATCATCCTCTCAAGTACTCCTATCCGACCGCCGACGTGGTGGTCGACAACGTGGTGTCGTGGCTCGATGGGCAAGCGGCTGAGAGTCCGTTCTTTCTCTGGCTCCACATCATGGAGCCCCACAGCCCCTACCTACCGCCGGAGCCGTTCAATCGCCTCTTCGGTCACGATTATTCGGACGCGACGGATCTCGAGATCAACGAGGGGCTCTATCGCCTGCTGATCGAGCAATATCCGGGGACACCGCCCAAGATCTACGCGTCGTACGAGTCTCTGGGACTCACCAAGGAAGGGCTCATGGAGCACGCCCGCGGGCTCTACGACGGGGATCTTCGATTTGGTGACCAGGAGATCGGCCGATTCTTGAAAGAGCTCAAAGATCGATCGCTGTGGGATCGAACGCTGTTGATCATGACCGCTGACCACGGCGAGGAGTTTCTCGATCACGGGCACGTGACCCACCATCTGCTCGAGCCTGGCCTGGAGGAGTTGATCCGGGTTCCGCTGTTGATCCGCACTCCCCGGGACACCGAGAGGCGAGACGTCGACGACGTCGTGCGTCTGGTCGACCTGGCGCCGACCGTTCTGGATCTGCTCGATCTCGGCAGTGCGGCGTCGGGGATGGACGGCACGTCGCTCAGACCATTGCTCGAGGGCCAGCGGATGGCGCCTCTGACCGCGTTCATGAGCGGTGTCGACTTCGGCATCGCCCGTGAAGCCCGCTGGAAGTATCGACTCGAGCGTGCCAGTCCCGGCTCCTTGGAGGCGCGCCACGAGCGGCTGTTCGACATCCTGGCCGATCCCCTCGAGGAGCATGACGTGGCGGCGGATAACCCGGAGATCTTCGAGCGTCTTCAGGGTCGCTACGGCGAGTTTGCCCGTCACCTCATCGGCCGTTCCGAATCCGGAGCGCTGACCGGTGAGTCGCCCGAAATCGACCCAGAATTGCGACGACGTCTGGAAGCCTTGGGATACACCGGTGACTGACGCTGAGGGGAGGTTGGAGGCGTGTCATGAGTAACGAGACTCTTTGGATCGTGATCGGCCTCGCCGGCCAAGCCTGCTTCTTCATGCGTTTCTTCGTGCAGTGGATCTATAGCGAGCGTCAGAAGCGCAGCGTCATCCCCGTCGCCTTCTGGTACTTCAGCCTGGGCGGCGCGGCGATTCTCTTGACCTACGCCATCCACCGTCAGGATCCGGTCTTCATCGTCGGACAAAGCACAGGATTTCTGATCTATACCCGCAATCTCATGTTGCTCGGGCGTGAGAAGCGGGAGAATGCCTGACAGGGGAGATTCCCAGCTTTCGGGACGGTGCTGATCGACGATGGCGGGTCCTTCAGGCGTCTAGGAACGTCGAAGCTTGGCGATTGCTATCGCTTTAGGCTTGCGAGGACGGTAGTGGGCGAGGGTGAGAGCTGCTTCGAACGGTCAGGGACGGCACCGATAGACGAGCCCAGGCGCCTCAGACGCCTGGGGGCGGCCAAGATCGATGATCGCGGTCGCTTCAGCCGCCTTCGGACGGCGAATGTGGCCGCCTGGACGAGCGCCAGCCGCCTTCGGACGGCGTCCCTGCAGCCCTCGAGGAGCAGCAAAGCTCTTCGGACCGCGTCCGCACGCGTTTCGAGGAGCGTCAACTGCTTTTGGACTTCGTCCCTGCGCGCCTCGCGCTCATTCCGTCGACCGCGGACCGCGTCCGCGCGCGTCTGAAGATCGTCAAGACGGCCACATTCGCCGTCCGAAGACGGCAAATGGGCCTTCTGAGGCAAGATTCGCCGCATTCGCGCCTAAACCCGAGAAAATGCGCCGAATTTCTGCACATCTTCGAGCGTGATCTTGCGCTCCAATACTCCTGCCGCGGCCATTGGAGGTTCGCGGCCGACGAAAGGAGTTGGTTATGTTCGCAGCAGTCACGAGACACCTGAAGCGCGGGCTCAGCGTGGCGAAATCGGTGCTGGCCGTCGCCGGTACCGCCTCTGCCACACTCGATCCCATCTTGAAATCGCACCTGCGGGAGGGAGAGCAGATCGACGGTATCGAGCTATTGATGCTCACCGTCGTCCGCTGGATCCGGAGTGACCACGAACGCCTGGAGGAAAGCGAAACAGAGCAGCGCCAAACGGAGCGTCAGCTCAAGAAACTGCGGCTCGATCGCAAACACCAACAAGACGCCCTTTACGGTTTGTTGCTACGCATCCGCAGCACCTTCGACGATGCCTTCGGACAGGGTCTGGCCGCGGTCTATCTCGGCCTCGAACCGCGGCTGCGCAAGCTCGAGCCGATGACATTCCGGCGCGTGACGCAGGAGACGGCGGGCATCCTTGCGGATCCCGATCTTGTCTTGCCCGAGCCGAAGGTCATGGGGCTGTGGGGAAACCCCTCCCAGTATGCCGAGCAGATCCGCGAGTTGCTCAAGCCGTTCCAGGCGATCCTCGATGATATCGAGACCCAGAAGCGTGAGGTGGAGAAGGCTCAGAAAGTGAAGGCCGAGTTGCTCGAGGAGCACGGCAGCCGCCTGACTTGGTCGATCCGTCTCTTCGAGTCGATCTACCGGCTGGCAGGTCTGGGCTACCACGCTGAGCGTCTGCGTTTGACTGTCAGCTCGCGCCCGAATACCAAAGCGGCGGAGGCGTCGAAAGACGGTGGAGCGGCAAGCGACGGCGAAGCGTCAGAGGTCGGCAGCGAGCAGGCGACTGATGCCTCTGAATCGACAGACGTCGCCTCTGGCGGCTGATCGTCGAAGCGGAATCGTAGGTAGGCGGTACGCGCTATGCGTGCCGCCCTTCTGAAACCCCGAAGGGGTTAGATGACAGAGCTCAGGGTAAGCGCAGCGCCACCCTGGGTATGCGGAGTCAACCGGTTCCAACCCCGCAGGGGTTGAATGACAAAGCCCAGGGTAAGCGCAGCGCCACCCTGGGTATGCGGAGTCAACCGGTTCCAACCCCAACGGGGTTGAATACATTCCGCATGCTCCGCGCGCACCTCCAGTTCAATCCCAGAGGTATTTCTCATCGTACTCCACATCATATTTCTTCAGCAGCCGACGAAGCTCCTCCTTGAAGTCTTCCCTTCGATGGTGCTCCGCCTGGTCTGCGATGTAATGCTGAAGCGCCTCGACATGCGCTGGGCTAATAGAGAACGCACCGTATCCCTCCTGCCAATAGAAGCCCATGAGAGAAGGGTCTCGCGCCTTGACCCATTTTGAGGACTCCTTCTTCAGCCCTCTGACAAGTTCAGACATCGCGACCTTTCGGGAGAGTCGGCATGCGACATGGACGTGGTCTTCGGTGCCTCCGACCTTGAGAGGCGGAGAATCCATGTTCTTGCACGCGCCTGCGAGATAAGCGTGCATTTCCTCGCGGAGTCCTTCGTCTTTCAAGAAGGGAGTTCGATTCTTGGTCGACCAGATGAGGTGGAGGTAAACCTGAGCAAGAGATTGAGGCATTTGGGGCTTTTC
>JAAUYI010022141.1_pt1 | contig 10713 bp, 9 predicted proteins | sample 7278041 | NCBI WGS metagenome assembly JAAUYI01 (sample SAMN14350216, study PRJNA611818) | marine sediment metagenome | isolation source: surface marine sediment (0.6m) | place: French Polynesia: Moorea | collected 2018-08
GCTAGAAACTCACGCACACTTGAACGGAGTACTGCGCGCCCGTCGGCACCACGGCAATAAGGCGTTGGTCCACCACCTTTCAACTGCATTTCCCAGCGCTGGCCATTGATGATTCCTTCAAATACAGATATCGCCCGACCATCGCCATAACCATTACCAGTACCGAATGGACAATTTTGGATATATTCGGTGCCATAAATCGACAGTGCATAACCAGTCGCCCAGCCAACCTGACGCATAGGCTCATGAGCAGCAGAGAGATCACCAGAAAATACATGGCGAAATTTTTCATCAAGCGCCAGCTCATCGCTCAACCCAAGTTCATTAAAAAAAGTGCTGCTATGGGCTACATATTCTGGTTCTGCAAGCGGCGTGGGTGTCACAGGTACAAAATGACCAGAAAAAACCTGGCGGGCACGGTGATCATCACCATCTCCCGTGGCATCAAGATCGGCATTTAAGGTGTCCATCAGAGAATAATCCGCCAATTGCACAAACTCATCGAAGGTCGTTACGCAGGGCTCAACAGATGGTTTAGATGGATATGACATTGTTCCTAACGCCCGTATTGTCGGGAAAGATTCATGTTCATTTGAGGACTTTCTAGAGACTAGCATAATGAACTACCCCGCCTCAAAGGAGGACGGGGTTTCTAATTCCCCATCGGATTTGAGGTTGGATTTTTGACGTTCTGACTTTTGCAGAAAACTACAAAGTCATCTGCGTAGCGCACTATACCACGATTTCCTAGGGTATGACCTTGTTTGTCGTAGCGAATGCCGAGAGCAGATTCCATACCATGCAAGGCTATATTTGCAAGCAAGGGGGAGATTATCCCGCCTTGGGGTACACCAGATTCTGTATCGTGAAAAACGCCCTTGTCTACGTATCCTGCCTTTAACCACTGGTGAATTAACTTCCAGCCGTTTTCGATAATTCCGCATCACGGTGCCTCATCAAAGGTTCACTATCGTTAACCCGTCAATGGTTTTACCCTAGCATTACGTCCACGTTTCGGCTTGTAGATTTTACGCACTTCCCTCTAGCTTTGAGACATCATAGTTACCTGTGATGCCCCTTCGGGCAGGTACTGGTTCAGGCATTAACCAGGAGTAGTTCTGAGGTACTCACTCTCGTGAGCGACTGATAGTCGCACCCGTCCCCTTGCGGGGAAATTGGGTTTTAGAACCTTGGGGGTAAGCAGCCTCTGGATGAATGCCTACCTGTTTCCGTCCCCTTGCGGGGAAATTGGGTTTTAGAACTTGTAATTAATGGTCAAACCGTAAAGAGTGCACAGTTTCCGTCCCCTTGCGGGGAAATTGGGTTTTAGAACCCTTCATATTTCCTTCAGGCTCCGAGGGACCTGGGTATTGTTTCCGTCCCCTTGCGGGGAAATTGGGTTTTAGAACTTCAGAAAATTTTTGTAGGAAAGTTTCCTAAGGAGACCGTTTCCGTCCCCTTGCGGGGAAATTGGGTTTTAGAACGGGGGGATGGAAAGGTGATATCCCTAAAAGAACCGTTGTGTTTCCGTCCCCTTGCGGGGAAATTGGGTTTTAGAACCCTACCCAATGGAAACTGTTGATATATTTAGCTTTCAAGGTGCAGTTGCGCCATTGTACGGAACCGGGTATGTAGCTTAGAGATACAGTACAGGTTCCTGAAAACATTTAGCGGCAAAAATTACTTTCACTACCCATATTATCGTAAAACGCTCACAAGTCAAGCTAAAAAATATTACTTTTCTTTGACTTCCATTACCTAGCTATTTATTAGTTCTTCATCCTCGCTGCGTCATTTCTTGCCTTATGTTTACAATCCGTTACCAAATCCCAAAAGAAGATATGAAGGCATTTTTAGCCCTCATACAGCAATTAATTCCCCAGCCTCAATCTTTACAAAATTAAATAATCCGGTGGTTCGTGAGGTTCGGCACTTCCATACACCCGCACTCGCTGTTTTGCACTTTCTTCCAGGGGATAAAACAATTGTAGTGGGAGCGTCTCGCTCCCTATTTCCAGGCAGGGAGAAAGATGCTCCCACTCCTTTAACCCGGCAAAATTAATATGGTGAAGTAATGCTACGTCTCTACACCTGGTGGGATAGCGAAAAATCATTATCTGAGGGGTAATACCCTTGATTCGCCAACAGTATCCTTAAAGAAGTCGGGGATCTCTCACACCCGCGATTCGTCAAAATGGGGATTTATTAATATTCGCAAAAATTAACTATCTTCCCCCCGTGGGGATTATATTATTGGTAGTGATTTGTACCTTGTCGATTGCAAACAAAAATGCGATGTTCCCAAAGGGAACCGCTAGGCGAACGCACATAATCCAATCCCTCTAGGGCGCACGCAATGCGCCCCTACTCCAGATAAACAAAAAATCTGTGGGAGAGCCAAGATACTTATTACTTATTACTTCTTACTTATTACTTAATTATGCCTCGTAGTCCTACACCAAAAACTAAAACCCGAACCAAATCATCTCCCTCCAAATCAACAAAAACAACTTCCCTAACCTGGGCAGATGAAACTGAAATCATTGGTTTGGAATTGGCTCTGGTTCCTCCCGTCAACGCATCAATTTATCCCCAATATTCCACGGGTTTGCACGCTTGGTTCCTCAATTGCGTTCGTAATATCGATCCCGAATTATCCGCATATCTGCACGACGGAGAATCGGAAAAACCCTTTACCATATCCCTCCTCGACGGAGAAATTGTCAGTAGTGGGACGCAGATTCAACTATCAAGCGATCGCATTTATCATTGGTGTGTCACTGGATTATCCCCACGGGTGACAAATTGGATGCGCCATTGGGCGAACAATTTACCCTCGGATTTGGAACTCAGTCACGTTCCCCTAAAAATTGTATCCTGTCGCATCATCCATCCTGCTACCACCTATTCCCAGTTACTCAATCAAGAAAATATTGGCGGTACGGTGTGCCTAAATTTTCTCAGTCCCACCAGTTTCCGGCGTAAAAAACATCATTTTCCCCTACCCTTACCCTTCAATATCTTTCAAAGTTATCTGCGACGGTGGAATGATTTTTCCAATTTACCCGTTGAACCCAATGACTTTCTCAATTGGATTGACGAACAGGTGATCATCAATCGCCATCAAATTTCCTCCCAAAAAGTACTCGCCGGGAAAAAGGGTGCTGTTACTGGGTTTACGGGGGCAGTGGAATTAGGTTTAGCGCGAACCGCCAAACAAAATCCCGACTATTACCGCCTATTTTACGCCCTGGCAAACTTCGCCCCTTACTGCGGCACCGGACACAAAACCACCTTTGGCTTGGGACAAACCCGCTTAGGTTGGTCATCCAAACTAGTGCAGGAAGTACCCGACGTAGAATCAGTATTAGCAAAACGCATCGAAGACCTAACCGAAATTTTCACCCTACAACGGAAAAGACAGGGAGGACAAAGAGCTAGTGAAATTGCGGTGAAATGGGCAACAATTTTAGCTAGAAGGGAAATGGGCGACTCCTTAAGGGTAATATCCACCGATACAGGAATACCCTACGAAACCGTAAAAACCTACGTAAAATTAGCGCGGAAAGCCTTGAAGGAGGGAGTGAGGGAGTGAGGGAGGGAAGGAGGGAAGGAGGGAAGGAGGGAAGGAGTGAAGGAGTGAGGGAGTGATGGAGTGATGGAGTGATGGAGTGATGGAGTAGGGGCTGGGTTTCCCCGCCCGGAGTGAGGGAATTATTTTCATGCTTGGTTGTGGGATTTTCCCGTGGGGAGGCTAACTAGAAAATAGTTAAGAAGTGCCCAGTAGGGGCGCATTGCGTGCGCCCTTGAGAATTTCGTCATCAGCGCAAATTGTTAGTTTAAATTATTTCATCGCCACTGCCTGATTCAGAAGTGCCCAGTAGGGGCGCATTGCGTGCGCCCTTGAGAATTTCGTCATCGGCGCAAATTGTTACTCCTATCCCGCTCTAAGATTACCTATCTCTTTTTACCTCTTTCCTCTGCGCTCTCTGCGTCTCTGCGGTTTTTTTATCGGTAATCTTCTGCCGGGAAGGGAGTAGTTTAAATTGTTTCATCAGCACTGCCTGATTCAGAAGCGCCGAGTTTGTAGGGGCGCATTGCGTGCGCCCTTGAGAATTTCGTCATCGGCGCAAATTGTTAGTTTAAATTATTTCATCGCCACTGCCTGATTAAAAAATGATTATGGAATTGTGCGATCGCAATCGGCAGGGGATTTTTTTTCATGGTAAGATTGCCTTGATTTAGGAATACTCTTGAGTTCAAACACATTGCAAACCTTGATTCAATTAGCCATGTTCTTGTCAGCACTTGCAGGTAAATATAGATTGAAATTAAAGCAAGGCTGTCCACCTTCGTAGCCGTACTTCTATTGATTACATAGTCAGAGCAAAAAGCATATTTGGAGCAATTCCAAGTGACCAATTAATTCATAAATTATGAATTATGAATTATGAATTATGAATAATTTCAATGGGTAACTGGAGGCAAATTGAATATTCAGAAACTGAAACGGGAATGGTTCTCAAACGTTAGAGCCGATATGCTAGCGGGAGCAGTGGTAGGACTGGCTTTAATTCCAGAAGCGATCGCTTTTTCGATTATTGCGGGTGTCGATCCCAAGGTAGGACTATATGCCTCCTTTATTATTGCTATTATGACCGCCTTTTTGGGCGGAAGACCAGGGTCAATTTCCGCAGCAACTGGGGCGATGGCACTGCTGATGATTGATTTGGTCAAGGAACATGGGTTGCAGTACCTACTCGCCGCCACTTTCGTCACGGGAATCATCCAAGTCTTGTTTGGTGTCTTTAAACTGGGCCGGCAAATGAAATATGTACCCAGAGCCGTGATGTTGGGGTATATCAATGCCTTGGCGGTGCTAATTTTTATGGCACAACTACCACAACTCCTCGGCAAACCTCCCTTAGTATATATTTTAACCACCATATCTTTGGCAATTATTTATATTCTCCCCCGATTTACCAAAGTTGTTCCCTCCCCTTTGGTAACTTTAGCAGTAATGACACTGGCTGCGATCGCTCTAAAATTAGAAGTGCCCACTGTTGGGGATATGGGAGCATTACCGACAGCACCACCTGTATTTGCTTTGCCGCAAATACCCTTTACCTGGGAAACATTACAAATTATTTTCCCTTATTCTTTGACATTGGCGATTGTCGGTTTATTGGCTTCCTTCCTTACCGCTTCCTTGGTAGATGAACTTACCGATACCCCCAGTGATAAAAACCAAGAAGCCAAAGGTCAAGGCATTGCCAATATCATCACCGCTTTTTTTGGCGGCATGGCGGGTTGTGGCATGATTGGGCAATCGGTAATTAATGTTCAATCTGGTGGTAGGGGTCGTTTATCCACCCTCTGTGCTGGCATATTTCTTCTATTTGCCATTTTGGCGCTGCAAGATTGGGTGAAACAAATGCCTATGGCTGCCCTGGTTGCCATTATGATTATGGTATCCATTGGTACATTTCGCTGGTCTTCTTTTAAGGATATTCCCCGAATTCCTTGGAGCGAAACCCTGGTCATGTTAGCCACCATGTTTGTGACCATTTTTACCCGCAACTTCGCCCTGGGTGTGGCAACGGGGATTATCATGAGTACGGTGTTCTTTAGCCGTAAAATTGCCAAGTTGGTGTTGGTGGAGCGGAGATTAAGTGAAGATGGAAGTCATTGCACCTATGTAGTTAGTGGACAAATTTTCTTTTTATCGAAGGAAGAATTTTTTGATTCCTTTGATTTTGGGGAAGTAGTCGATCGCATCACCATTGATTTAACCAATGCTCATTTGTGGGATCAGGGAGCAGTGGCAATCCTAGATCGAATTGTCCTCAAATTCCGTCGTAATGGTGCAGATGTGGAATTGTTGGGATTAAATGAAGCCAGTGCTACATTAGTAGAAAAATTGGGTGTTCACAACCAGGCTGAATCCCTGAAAAAATAGAATATTAATAACAGAAAGTATTTACCATGAAACGAATTTTGTTATGTACAGATGGCTCAATTTTTTCCCAGAGTAGCTATCAGTATGGGGCGTGGTTGGCAACGCGATTAGACGCAAAAGTAGATGTATTATATGTTTCCGATGCCCGCAGTCAAGCAACCGCCGAGGCAACTCATTTTAGTGGTAGTATCGGTGTCGATGCTTCAGACGTGCTACTCAAACAGCTAGTGGCATTGGAACATGAAAAAGCCAAACTGAATCATCAACGGGCAAAATTAATTTTACAGGATGCACAAGCAGTACTAACCCGTGGGGGTGTGACAGCAATGCAGGTAATGCATAAAACGGGTTTTTTGGTTGATTTTTTACCCGAATTAGAGCAGCAAGTTGATTTAATTATCTTGGGTAAACGGGGGGAGGCAGCAGAATTTGCCTCCGGACATTTAGGGGCAAATCTGGAGCGAATTTTGCGTTCTAGTCATAAACCTTGTCTTGTCACCTCCCGTCAATATCAGCAAATTGAAAAATTGTTACTAGCTTATGACGGTAGTAAAAGCTGTGAGAAAATGCTGCAATTTCTGATTGATTCTCCTGCCTTTAAAGGTTTAGAATTACATATAATTACTGTTGCGAAAAGTGCAGAAGATACAACAGCTAATTCTCGACTTGAGCAAGCTAAACAACAGGCAGGTACAGGTGGATTTGAGCCAGTAGGTTGGTTAATTCAAGGTAATCCAGAAACAGCGATCGCTCAATATGTACAGGAAAACAATATCAACTTACTACTGATGGGTGCTTATGGACACAGCCGCATTCGTCATTTAGTGATTGGTAGTACCACAACCCAAATTCTCCGCAGCAGCAATATTCCCGTACTGGTATTTCGTTGAAAAGCGATCGCCTATCTGTTTTGTGAGCATAGCCTACGGTGGGTATTTACTGCAATCGCCCTTGCTAGGTATTGTGTGTGATAGATTGAGGTGGGTATTTTAGTGCGTTCGCGTAGCGGTTCCCTTTGGGAACATCGCACTTTTCTTTCATAATCATTTTTCAGCGATAACCAGCATTTCAAAATCTTCGGTTGTCAACTCGTCATTTCTGGAAAATGCTCCCAGCTTAGCTCCAAATATACTAATTTCTTTATATCCGAGGGATTTTAATAACCAATTAATTTCACTGGGAACGTAATATCTTTCATTGCATTCAAGAGTCTTTTTATTTCCAGAATCGTCTTCAATTTCAATAACATCATAGTGTCGAAATTTCATTAAATCAAATCTATTGCTTCGATATGATGCATTGCCTTCTTTTATGTTTGCAGCGCAAAACTTTTCCACAGAATGATACAGTGGGAATAATCCATTTAAAGTTGTAAATATAAATTTACCATTCTCTTTTAGTGACTTTGTCACACAATTCAGTATTTCATAATTCATTTCATCTGTTTCCATCAATGAAAATCCACCTTCACAAAGCATTATGGCAACGTCAAATTCATTGTTAAATGGAAGATATCTTGCGTCTTGTTGCTGAAAATCAATCTTTAAATTGAAACTTTCTGCCTTTTGCTTCGCTCTAGTAAGTTGAGCTTCTGATAAGTCAATCCCGGTAATAGTATATCCCCTTTTTGATAATTCAATTGCATGTCTGCCTGTTCCACATCCAACGTCTAATATTTTTAATGACTTATCAAAATTTATCTCCTTTTCAATAAAATCGCATTCACCAACAGTACCCTGTGTGAAATTTTCATTATCATATTTTAATGCGTAATTTTCAAAAAGAGATTCATACCATTGTTTTTTCATCATCTCACTCCTTGATGTTTCCTTTATCTATACTCCTAGGGGTTTAAAACCCCATCCCCTAGGGGTTGTTTGTTTTGTGTTGGGGTTTACATCCCCATTACAAAACGTAATTACGAATTACGAATTACGAATTACGAATTGTTTAAGCCCTTGGGAGCATCCCATTTTTTATTTAGTGAAATAGTTTAATTACATTATTCTAGCCTAGACTGGTAGAATCTCCCGGATAGAATCCGAGAGAGTGTCAATAAAGTAATGGTGAAAACATGGCGGATATAGTTGATATTGCTGTTGGTGCTGGTTCTTTTAATACTTTAGTTCAGGCTGTACAAGCTGCTGAGTTAGTAGAAACATTAAAAAGTCCTGGTCCTTTTACAGTTTTTGCACCCAATGATGAGGCTTTTGCAAAATTACCTCCAGGAACGATTCAAACTCTAGTACAAAATATTCCCCAGCTAGCAAGAATTCTCACTTATCACGTTGTACCGGGTAAACTCATGCAGGCTGACTTGGCAAAATTGGGAACGGTAACTTCTGTGGAAGGTTCTACGATTAATATTGATTGTGCTGATGGATTTGAAGTGAAAAATGCCACGGTTTTAGCAGCAGATATTGAGGCTGATAATGGTGTAATTCACGTGATTGATACGGTAATCCTGATGGGATAATTAGCAATTGGTAAATGGTGATTTTTTGACCATTTACCAATATAAATAAACTACAAAATTCAAAAATATTGTTACTTGTATCTAAGATGATTTCTATATACATGAAATACTCTGTCAATTTCGGCAAAGATTTTCATCAATTCTCGATGATATTTCCACGCACAAAATCATTGACTTCGTTGGACAGAACTATCTTTATAAGACAAATAAGATATCATATCGAATTACTAAGGAATATCTTCTGGTAAAATAGCCATGATTTTCTCCTTGCTAAAGTTAGACAATTTAACCACTCTATTTGCTTGTTTTTCAATTGTTTTATCAAAAATATTTCTAACTAATCTACCGTTACCAAAGTTTTTATCCCGATTTTCATACAAGCTTGTAAACTTGTGTATTAAAATGTCTTCTGTATTTTTATCAACTTTATAATTATTATGTTCACAAACATTAACAAAAATGCTTAACAATTCTTCTGGCTTATAGTCTTCAAAATAAAAATATTTATTGAATCTCGATTGTAAACCAGGATTCGCATCAATGAATCTCGACATTTCATCTGCATAACCAGCAACAATAACTACTAATCTATCTCGATAATCCTCCATTCTTTTAAGTAAAGTATCGATGGCTTCATGTCCAAAATCATTTCGTGATCCTTCGGGAGCTAATGCATATGCCTCATCAATAAATAGTACCCCATCTAAAGCTGATGTAACCAATTCATCTACTTTAATTGCTGTTTGTCCAACATATCCTGCAACTAATCCCGACCTATCTGTTTCCACAAGATGACCTTTAGAGAGAATACCAAGTTCTCGATAAATTTCACCCATCAGACGAGCAACAGTTGTTTTACCCGTACCAGGAGGACCACAAAATACTGAATGAAGTGTGACAGAAATATTATTTAAACCTTGTTCTTGCCGAAATTTCTGTATTTTAATAAAATTAATCAGAGTGTTTACCTCTTGTTTAATATTCTCCATTCCTACAAGGTTATTTAGTTTATTTAAAACAGTGTCTAAATTATTATTATGAGAATTGCCTCCAATATTAAAATTACCAGATTGCTTTAATTTTTGTTTCATCCGTTTAAGTTCTTCTTCAATTTCATTATCCCAAAAATACATACCTTTTACCTCTGCAAGCTACCTATTACTATTTATAAAAATTTGTGTAAATAATTTTAATAATTATAGATCCTCTAAGTTTTAGAGCTTACTGTTTAGCTGTTCCATCCAATCATCAAATTCATTATTGTGCATGGCTAACTTATTTATAGACTTGCAGATAACGCGAGTAATTTGATTTTGAAAATCATAAGCGATTGTTTCAATTTTAAATTTGTGCCAATTTTCGTTATAAATAGACTTGTTTACTTTGTCTATTGGCAGAATCATAATTTCACCAACTTGCGGAATCCATCTACTATTGGGAAACTCAACAACCATTTTGGAATTGCCTTCAAAACCCCAAACAATACGCAGCTTAAAATCTTGAGGATTTTTATTTATCAATGGGTTTGTCATCAAAATTGCTCCCGAATCGCAAAATTTTGCAACAGGTAAAATTGTAGGAGCAAGATAACCTCATCCCTACTGTCTTTATTAAGCCCATTTTTGCTATTGAGATAACATCCTTTGTGTAGTAACAAGCAATTCAACTCGTTGTCCCAGTGCCGCTAACGCCCTTTCCATTGTGGATAACTTTGTCCCGTGGTGAGGGTCTAGGATACGCCTTACTTCCTTTTCATGGATGTTGAGGGTAGAGGCAAGCTGCACCTTAGTAATACCTTTTTCACGCATTGCTAGGTAGATTGCAGCTTTTAGTGCTGTCTGTACTGGCACGGCTACTAAATACTCCCCGCTTTCGGGTTGTGAGGGTTCTGGGATATCGAGCTTGCCATCAATGCGAGCAGCGATGGCTTCTTCCGAGCAGTCAGCCGCCTCCCAGAGTGCTTGTTCGAGGGAATCTGCCTGAGTAATGGCTTCTGGCAAGTCACGAAAGGTGATGACAAACCCACCATCTTCCTCATCAGTGGTTAGCAGGGCTGGAAATGCAAATCGACTCATAGTAATCGCGGTATCAAATCTCATCTTCTTGGAGTCCAAGTTGATTAAGCATGGCGTTGAAAGTGCCAGTTTTGAGTTCATCTTTCGGGTTTCTGACCGGAAATCATAGGGCGCAAGCCCCTAGTTTGCAACTATGGGGTTAGCCCGTAGGACAATTCATTGTCCGTCAAACTTCCTTTTGATTCCCTACGTATTGTTTTATA
>JAAUYI010179902.1_pt1 | contig 10709 bp, 10 predicted proteins | sample 7278041 | NCBI WGS metagenome assembly JAAUYI01 (sample SAMN14350216, study PRJNA611818) | marine sediment metagenome | isolation source: surface marine sediment (0.6m) | place: French Polynesia: Moorea | collected 2018-08
GATAAGATTACGGACGTATTGTTTCTTGCACTACCTGTATCGAAACAAATGTTTTTACTTCGTTCCATAAATAAATTTAGGGGCTTGGTGACCATTTTTCTTTTTCTTTAGGACTTACGCAAAAGTAACGTGATTACGTCATTACGAGCGACAGCGACGTAATCGCCAAAATGCTGGGATTGCTTCGCTACACTACGTTTCGTGAGTCCTTCGGACACGCTACGCGAACGCAATGACAAATAAGGCTTGCGTAAGTCCTGTTCTTTACTTTTGCCTTTTTACTTTTTACTTTTGCCTTGTTCGGTCAAATCCTCTTCCCTTCTACATTCTACATTCTGCCTCCTGCTTCTTGGAAGTAATTTTTCAGCAAAAAATTATTAAATATTTATGAATGTTTACAATAATTGCAATATTATTTTTCAGATTGTAAAGATTTACTGATTTCACGAGACTCTTACTCTAGACTAAATATGCAAGAGAAGAAGTCAACTTTCGGGATAACTATACCATGCATTTACTCCATTTTATTGGTCACGATCTAGCAGTAGCAGTTTCTTGTATTGCTTGTATTATCGGTTTAGTTTTACTTTGGAATCAGAACCAGCATGATAATGATTTAGAAGCTACAGAAACTATTCTGTTGAGAATGAGTTTTTCTTACTGGCTGGTTTACTGTATTGCTTTTGCCATCCAAAAGATAGTTTCCCCGGAATTGGAATCTTTATTGATGATTTTAAAAATGACAACAGTCCTCTCATACTTTTTGACTTTTTCTTGCGTAATTATCCTTCCTCTACACCGGTTTGCAGTTCATAATATTGAAGATTAGTGCAAATAAGGAGCAAGTCTTTTTATCCCTTATCCATCCCCAAAAAGATGTTAAATTAGTTTGGCACGGGTAACTAATGATGGTAATGCCAAAATAGTGCCAGATAGTAATTGATACAAATGCCACCCTCACTAAAATATACCAACAATCCTTGGGACAAAACTTACAGTGAAATCATTGATGTTCGTTCTCCTAGTGAGTTTTCCCAAGATTGCATTCCTGGTGCAATTAATTTACCCGTACTAGATGATGCCGAACGTGCTGAGGTGGGAACCATATATAAACAAGTGTCAGCGTTTAATGCTCGTAAAATAGGTGCTGCTTTAGTCGCAAAAAATATTGCCCAACATTTAACTCAACACTTCATTCACAAAGAGAAAGATTATTCTCCTTTAGTATATTGTTGGCGTGGTGGTCAGCGTTCTGCTAGTATGGCTACGGTTCTAGCACAAATTGGCTGGCAAATAACAATCTTGTCAGGTGGTTATAAGACTTATCGAACCCATGTGCGTCAAGAACTGGAGTGTTTACCACAGAGATTCATTTATCGCGTACTATCCGGTTTAACAGGTAGTGCTAAAACCCATATTTTGCGTCAGTTATCTCAACATGGTGCTCAAGTTTTAGATTTGGAAGGTTTAGCTAATCATCGCGGTTCCCTATTGGGTGAAGAATGGGAAGATACATCTTTACCGCAACCCTCGCAAAAATATTTTGAATCTTTAGTTTTGCAACAGTTACAAAGTTTTAATCCTGCTCAGGTAGTTTGGGTAGAGTCAGAAAGTAATAAAATTGGTAAAGTTTATTTACCAATTAATTTATGGCAACAGATGAAGAGTTCTAGCTGTATCGAAATTCAGGTACCGATAACAGCTAGGGTACAGTTCATCATACAAGAATATCCACATTTAATAAATCATCCCCATATTTTGAAGGCTAAAATTGGTAGATTGAAATCTCGTTATGGAGGTAAAAAAATTCTTGAGTGGAATCAATTAATTGCATCTGGTGATTGGGAAAATTTTGTTGCAGATATTCTCCAATGTCATTACGATCCTGCATATTTTAAATCAATGCAGCATAATTATGTGCAAGTAGAACAAATACTGAAAATGCCTGATTTATCTGCCAATAGCATCGATAATTTATTAAACTCTTTAATGCAGATTATTGATAATGTATAGGATTACTTGTACATTAGACATCTGGTGGAAAAGACGTAGAGACGTAGCAATGCTACGTCACCGAACAAGGGTTCCGGGTAACGCATAATTAATTTTCACGCCTATGTCTATTCTGATAGAATGCAAAGATGATTATACCAATTCTATGTAAAGTCGCGCTAAATAGATTTCGTAGAGACGTTGCAGTGCAACGTCTCTACAATCAATATAAATTGTATCTTCATACAGAAACGGTATTAGAGGCTGAACGCAGAAACACTCAGAGCGATCGCAATCTGAAGATTAAGGAGATACACTCTTAGTTACTAGGCTTTTGCTTTGATACCTTGGCTGGATTAACATTAATCAGCGGTAAGGTATTATTACCACCCATAACAGTGGGGAAACGTCCATCCCATTTTTCGATCGCTTGCTTTTGTAATAGTTCTGGGGTTAAAGTTTGACGCTGTAATCTTTGTGCTTCAGCATGACCTTTAGCACGATTAATTTCTGCTTTAGCTTCTTGAGTGGCTTTTTTGACAATAAATTCTGCTTGTTTTGCTTCTTGTTCTGCAATTTGCTTGGCTTCAATGGCTTTACTAAACTCTGGAGAAAAGGCAAAATCTACCAGGGAAACATCATCAACAATGATTCCATAAGCAGCCATACGGGTTGTCATTTGTTCGTCAATTTCTTGTTTGAGATCATTTCTTTTGGTAATGATTTCTTCTGCTGTTTTTTTAGCAGTTGCAGCTTTCAAAACTTCAGACACAGCAGGGGTCATAATTCTCTGAATAATTTGTTGTTCATCTCCAACTTGCTGAAAAACTCGATTCACTTTTGTGGGGTTAATATGCCAATTAATGGCAATTTCTGTTGATACTTTTTGTAGATCCCGCGACGCTGCATCAGCTTGGAAACTGTTTTGGTTTACCCTGACGTTTAATGTTTTGATGGATGTCACAACGGGAATGATAGGATGAATGCCTTCATCTAAAATCCTTTCCTGTACCTTGCCAAATCGCATCACCACGCCTCTTTCCCCTGCGTTGACAATGGCAAAGGGACGAAAAAGCATCAATAAAAATAATACTAAAATTCCTCCACCTAAATATAAACCCGGTCGTAACTGGTGGAAAGTGTCTCGTCTGATAGTTTTCATGTTTCTATTCTGTTGTTTGAATTTGTCTTGTATTTCTATTTGAGATGTTTATTTAAATCAACACTCTTTGCAATGTAAATTAAAGCAGTTAATATAAACAGTATATAGCTGATAATACTAGTGTATACATTGTTTTATTTAATTGTTTAATTAGTAAATATTTTTTAATTAAAACCACAAAAATATGAAGATTAGTCAACGCCATGACTGGAAAATTAGCTTAGAAGAAGCGATCGCTATCCAAGAACAGTTGCGAAAAGAGGCGATCGCAGAGGATAAAATAGCTGTACCCATCAAGTATGTTGCAGGGGTAGATGTGGGTTTTGAGGCTGATGGTGCTATTAGCCGTGCGGTGGTGGCGGTGTTAAGTTTTCCTGACCTACGGGTGCAAGAAACAAGTATTGTTCGCCGTCCTACATCGTTCCCTTATATACCTGGTTTCCTTTCCTTTCGAGAAATACCCGCAGTTTTAGACGCATTAGAGAAAATACAAACAATACCAGATATTATCCTCTGCGATGGTCAAGGAATCGCCCATCCTCGAAGATTTGGCGTAGCTTGTCATCTGGGAGTAATTGTGGATATACCCACCATTGGTGTAGCTAAATCTTGGTTATTGGGAGAGTATGAGGCAGTACCAGAACCACGGGGTAGCTGGCAACATATGATACATGAGAATGAAACCATTGGGGCAGTTTTACGGACACAAACAGGTGTGAAACCGCTGTATGTTTCCAGCGGTCATAAAATCAGCTTGCATACAGCCATTGAATATGTTTTGCAGTGCGCGCCTAAATATCGCCTACCAGAAACGACTCGCGTTGCCGATAGGTTAAGTAAACGGAAGGAGTGAAGGAGGGAAGGAGTGTAGACACGAAGTGGCTTCTCGTAGACACGCAGTGGCTTCTCGAAGAGTAGAGTAGGAGTAGGGGCGGGGTTTCCCCGCCCGGAGTGAAGGAGGGAAGGAGGGAAGGAGTGAAAGATAAAAAATCTTAACTCCCAACTGTTAACCATCAACTAACAACTAACAACTAACAACTAACAACTATCATCTCATGATAATTTTTTTGAATTACTTGCTTAATCGGGGCAAGCCATGTTAGGAATCGCACAAGGAGGAGTTGAAGTAACTAATATGAGAGTTACCTAATTAGCAATGATGAATGCACTAACCTTACAGTGGCATGATGCAGGTCAAGAAAAAACCCAACAAATTAGCGATCGCCAAGCAAGCAAAAATCCAGGAACTTTCCGCATAGGTCGCGATCCGCTCCAGTGCGATCTGGTTTTGAGTGATGGGACTGTATCCCGTCTGCACATAGAAATATTTTTTCATCAGCAGCAGCAAAACTTCCATGTCAGAAATCTCAAACCGGGAAACCCTCCCCTTGTAGATGGACGGCAGCTATTTCATGGTGAAATGCCTTTAAGAGGGGGTAGTACTATTCGTCTGGGACAACAAACTGAAATTAAAGTAGTGGGTGTGGCAAGTAATGCGATCGCAACTACAATTGTAACGCCACCAAAACCCCCCGTAAGACCCCAGTCAGTTCCCCAAGCACATCATCACCAACATTCTGTACCCACATCCCCAACTCAACCACAGCAACAAGGGGATTATGGTTTGGAATGTCCTAAATGTCATAAAGTATCTTCCCCAGAACACCTACAAGTCGGTTGTCCTTGGTGCGGTACATCTTTAGCAGCAGCGGTGAGTGTATTAGTCGCACCAGAACGATAAAAAAACCAAACTAATTAAAATGCATTGGAAAGTAAGTGGTAAATTTTTAAATGTTGAGTTTATTATCAAAATTTTTCCATTCAACACTCATAACTTTAAATTAATTACTAATACTTAATATCTAATTCAAGGCAACAGGGAACAGGTACTTGTAGGGTGCGTTATGCTAACATAGCTCCGCACGCCCGCCATATTACCAGATGGTGCCGTACTCTCGTCGGCAGGACACCCTACGTGTTTTTCTTTGACACTCTCACCATTAAATAAAGCAGGTGTGATGGGAGATTCATAGATTTTATTATAAGTAATCATCCAGAATTGATATCAATCTAAAATCCAAAATTGTATGACTAGCAATTTTCAAATTAAATTAAGTTGGGATGACCCAGATACGGGAGAACATCGAGAACCCCTTTTGAGTGTACCTGTTGCCTTGGGTAGAGAATTTGCTCGGATGCCGATGGATATTCAAGGTCAAAGAGTATCCCGTATACAGTTACAAAATGAGCAAGTATCTCGCTTCCACGCACTGATTAATTTAGAACAAAATCAGGTAGTGGTAATTGACCAAAATAGTGCTAATGGTCTGTTGGTAAATGGGGTACAACAAACCCGTGCAATTCTCAATAGTGGAGATAGGTTACAAATAGGTACTTATATTGTTACCGTTACCTTTAACCCCATTACTCAAAGTGCTTCTGCTTCTGGGAACCTCCCTACTATCCAAGTCCCCAATCCTAATGTTACCCAACCTCCAGGTATTCAGTCCACAATCCAATTCAATCCCACCACCAACCTTCCAGACCCTACCCTACCACCAGTCCGACCTGTAACACCCCTAGGGAGTAATTTTCCCCCTCCAGTATTTCAGCAAGAACTAGTTCCCGTACAAGAGTTACACGCCACGGGTTTACCCGTTGATGAATGCGACTATTTAGCCATTGGGGCAGGTTTAGGTAGCTATATTTGGGTAGATTTACTGAGAATTAGTGGTGTAAAAGCAGAAAGAATAACAGCATTAGGTTTAGACAAAGAACCCTATGCTAGATATAAGTGCCTGTGCTTGAATTCCCAAATTCCCTTACACGAAAGGTTACGTTCTAACTCTGATTCTTGCCCTGACAATATTTGGGGCTGGCCCAGTTATGCTCTGCGGGAAGCTTGGCACGACCTCACCCACGGTAAACTCAATTCTGCATTTCGGTATTTATGGCAAGTATTTGCCGAGCCTACATTTGTAGAAACTTATACTCCCCGTGCCAATAATGTATTTGATTCAATAGACAGGGAAGCAAAGCGTATTGGTTGGGCGCAAATATATCGCTATGGTAGAGTGCGGGCAATTCGCAAAACAGATGATGGTAGGTATTGTGTGGCATATTCCCGAGGACGGGGAGATCATGCCTTTTTTGTTTGCCGTTATTTACATCTAGCTACTGGCTATCCTGCGATTCAGTTTCTTCCAGACTTGCAAGCTTATCGGGAGAAATACCAAGACTTTAAGTCAGTTGTCAATGCCTATGAAGACCACAATCATGTTTATCAGCAGTTAGAAAGACATGGGGGAACGGTACTATTGAGGGGTCGGGGTATTGTGGCTTCCAGGATTGTGCAGCGCATTTATGAAGCTAGAAAGCAGAATCGCAACATTAATATTTTACATTTAATGCGATCGCCCAAACCCCAAGGCAATAAATTTGGTAATACCCAGCGTCCAGTCAAGCATCATTACGAATTTCAGCCATTTAACTGGCCCAAAGCCTGCTGGGGTGGAGAATTGCGGGTAATGTTAGAAAAAGCTAGCCCCGAGGAACGCCAGCACCTATTAAAAAACTGGGGAGGAACCACCACTGCCGATCGCCTTGATTGGCAGAATATCACAGAACAAGGATTGAGAGAAGGCTGGTATAAAATTGAGTTTGGTCAGGTAGAAAGGGTAGAGCGAGATGCCCAAAACCGTACCAGAACTTATATTCAAGAAAAAGAATTTGGACAAATCACCATTGATGCCGACTTTATTATTGATGCCACCGGACTAGATGCCAAGGTAGAAGCAAGTCCCCTACTCAATGATTTGGTACAACATTACCATCTACCTCTAAACCACATGGGTAGATTGGCAGTAGCAAACAACTTTGAGATGGCAGAAATGCGTAATGGCAAAGGTCAAATGTATGCAGCCGGAGCAATTACCTTAGGAGGACCCTATGCAGCCGTTGATAGTTTCCTCGGCTTGCAATATTCTGTCCTCAGAGCAGTAGATGGTCTAGCGGCTGCCCGTGCGCCCGGAGTCAAACGGATCAATGCTGTTAGATCCTTTAGTCAGTGGTTAAAGTGGGCATTTAATCAATCACCCTGAATTAGGGACTGACCTTCCCTCCATGTCCGTTTAGAGTCTCCCAATGCCCTATGGCGACTTTTGTTTATTGTACCAAAACTTGGTCAAGCCCTCCTATAAAGACGGGGCTTGTATCTCATTATTTTTGGTCAATGGCATCTTTATTTATCCCTGACATCAACTGGAGCAATTGAACCAGAAAACTCATTCGCCCTCGCGCTGGGAACTAAAGTCCAACCTGCTTTCAATAGTTTGTGATAGGTCGCAAAACCTTTAGAGCCGCCTGGTATATCGTAGTCTGGCACTGCATATTGGGGAAAAGCCTTGTAAGGACGCCAATGTTCATGGGGTTTAGTTTGTAAGTGCAAAATTTTCTCTCCATCATCACCAGACTGAGATAACCAACACATTCGCTGATACATAGCAAACTCCTTTGCGTTTAGTTCTAACTGCATAATGACAGACTTTTGTCAATACCTACCTCACTCTGAAGAAGGACTTTTTGTCCGCCATTAGGGAATTACGTCAACTTAACTACATCTGCAAAGAGGAATATTCCTGACAAATGTAGATACTGGATGTTGTGAATGTTATCGCCTCACAAGAATCAAAATCATGGAGGCATCGTTAACTTTTTTTAAGAAAAAGATTTATCTAATGGTATATGCGGTTTTTACCAATGTATGTATGAATGACTACTGTTTTGAATTTTAGTATCAAATTAGGCGATTAGTTTTTATGATTACACTGGTACAGATTCCTAATCTGTTCTATGGTTCAAGGACTTGCCAACTCGATATCTAAAAATATTCACAAATCAGATGGAGTATACAAGCGATTACCGATAATTTTACGGATTTCTGCGATTAATTGGTTGTATTCGGAGTCCGATAAAACTGGTTTTGCGATCGTGAGGTTAATGGATTGGGCTAAATCAATCCATGACTTACAGCCGCCATATTTATCACTGTGAGGAATTTCTTGGACTTGGGGTAGTTTGTAAGTCCGCAATGTCAAAATAAACAAAGGTTGAGTCGGTTTCCACTGGAGCCTCTGGTGAATAAAATTTTCATTCCAGATATGAAAGGGAAGTAATTCACGAATAATAGACTCATCAGTGACTGGCAAAATATGAGTTATTTCAGCCCAGCTAGTAATCTTCACCATATCCGGATACCAGCCAGAGGTAACTGGAATTGCTAGATTGGCATAATCTGGTTTGAGGAGAAAGGGCTGTTGATGTTCGTAGGTAGGATAAAGCACAATTTGATTATGAGCTACTTGGAATTTACCGCCCCGTTCGCGGATACCACCTTTACGCAGCAACATAATTGTTTTCCCGGCTTCTAAGGCATGAATTGCTACAGCCCATTCTTTGAGTGCATGAAAAGTCTTGGTTGGTTCTTTCATAAAGATTTATTTAGGAGGGAAGGAGTAGGGGCGGGGTTTCCCCGCCCGGAGGGAAGGGAATTCGGAGTTCGGAGTTCGGAGTAGGGGCGGGGTTTCCCCGCCCGGAGGGAAGGGAGATAAATTAAATTATTTTGAGAACTACTAGTAAGGAGTAATAATGAAAAAACGAACTTTGGGTAAATCTGATGTACAAATCACTCCCATATTAATGGGTACTTGGCAAGCTGGAAGACGACAGTGGGTAGGCATTGATGATAATGATTCAATTAAAACTATCAGAGCTGCTTTTGAGGCTGGAATTACTACCGTTGATACGGCTGAAGTCTATGGTGATGGACATTCGGAAAGAATTGTTGCTAAGGCTTTATCTGATGTGCGCGATCGCGTAGAATTGGCAACAAAGGTTTTTGCTAATCATCTTAAATATGAGCAGGTGATTGAGGCTTGCGATCGCTCTTTGAAAAACCTCAATACTGATTACATCGATCTATACCAAATTCATTGGCCTTCTGGTTCCTTTAATAGTGAAATTGTCCCCATTGAGTCAACAATGAAGGCTCTCAACGAACTAAAACAGCAAGGTAAAATAAGGGCTATTGGTGTTTCCAACTTTTCTCGCGCTCAGTTAGAATTAGCTGCTCAGTATGGACGGATTGATAGCTTGCAACCCCCCTATTCTCTTTTCTGGCGGTATGTAGAACAGGATGCAGTACCATATTGTATTGAAAACAATATCTCTATTCTTGCATATTCACCCCTGGCACAAGGATTACTAACCGGAAAATTCGCTGCTGGCCATGAATTTGACCCCAATGATAACCGATCTAAAAATCGGTTGTTTCAAGGCAAAAATATGGAGCACGCCCAAGAAGCCTTAGCCAAATTACGCCCTATTGCCGCTAATCATCACTGTACCCTAGCTCAGTTAGCCTTGGCTTGGTTAATTGCCCAACCCCAAACAAATGCAATTGCAGGAGCCCGTTATCGCGAACAAGCTGTTGCTAATGCTCAAGCTACATCCATACAACTGTCTGCGGATGAATTACAAGAAATCGATCGCATCGGACGCATTGTCACTGATAGTTTAGATAATAACCCCGTGATGTGGAGTTTCTAATTACAATCTTTCATCCGAGCCATTCAATCGAACTCTCAGCAGAAGGGAACACCAAGAAATAAATTATCCTTTGATTGTGGGATGGGCATCTTGCCCGTCCCTTATAATTAGCGGGCAGGATATCTGCATCACAAGATATTTTGGGCTATTTTTTTATTGGATGTCCCTAATATTTACTATGAACAATCCCAGCTTGTTGAAAAATTTGCTCTGGTGTAATTTGTAGCCCTGCAAGTAGAGAATCTTCTAAACTATCTTGACCACGTTTGGTTTGAGGCGGAGCATCAGGGTAAAAAATGGTAATAGTTTTTGCTTTAGGATCAATAATCCAAACTCTTAGAACACCTGCATTCAGATAATCAGTTGCTTTTTCCGTCATTTCTCCGAAAGTTTGACCTGGGGAAATAATCTCGATTACCAATTCCGGTGTGACAGGACAAGCCTCATCTTCTAACCAATCCACAGGAAGGCGGCTATAGGACACATATGTCAAATCAGCTACAGGAACCCAGTTTTGTTGATTTCGTGTTAGCTTAATTGCCCACTCAATCACAACCCTTCCCTTTTCCTGTGCCCATGCAGATAATAATATAAATAATGAACCTGTTATGGAACTATGAAAAAATTTTGGTGACATCTTATCGTCTTTGAATTTTGGGATAGCTTCTCCATCAATTAGTTCGTAAATTATTTCTCCATCAGGGAGTGCGAGGAATTCTTCGAGGGTAAGTTTGGTTTTGAGTTGAGTCATGACTGGGGAAGACAAGCTGATTGCTTTAATTTTAGTGCGATACACCAAAGACGTTAAGCTCTACTTATTTATGGTATAACCTATCTACTATCAGAGTAATACGGGACGTGAGAACCCCTGAGCTTTTAGCCAGGGGATGAAACGGACACGAAAGGTTTTAACAGGGTTGTATCTCTTATCCATTGCTCGATCAACTCA
>JAAUYI010205022.1_pt1 | contig 10705 bp, 1 predicted proteins | sample 7278041 | NCBI WGS metagenome assembly JAAUYI01 (sample SAMN14350216, study PRJNA611818) | marine sediment metagenome | isolation source: surface marine sediment (0.6m) | place: French Polynesia: Moorea | collected 2018-08
CATTTCTTGAGCCAGCCACCCTTCTGCCGTTCAACCAGGGCCTTGAGCTCTTCGGCGGCGCGACGGGTGGCGATGCGCTCGGCGGCGAGATCGCGGTAGATGCGTTCGGCGCGGTGACGGCGCCAGATGCCGTCGAAGAGCTCGAGGAACGCCTCGGCAATGTCGAGCACGGGCTCGAAGCGGTTATTGGAGCGACTTTTCAGGCCCTTGGTCACGCTCTCCAGCTGAGCTTCGAGACTGGCGAGAATGATCTCGGGCCCGCAGCCGGCCTCGACGAGGTCGGCGATCCTTCCGCGCTCGAGGCTGCCTAAGGCGTTACGCACCGCCGCTTCGCTCAGTAGGCCGAATTCGTGAAAGCGAGTGATCTCACGGGCGGCAGCACAGGCCGTTGAGGGGTCGTTGCTGCTGAGCTGCTGACAGAGGTCGTAGCAGCTTTCCCAGGCCTGCCAGCGGTACACGTGGTCGAGCCCGGTGCCCTTGATGTTCATGACGCCCATGACCCGCGCCCAGAAATAGGGTGGGGTAGCGCGGGCGGTGCGGTCGACGATCGCGTCTCCCGGGGCTTGAGGGTCGTCGACGATGTGAAGCTTGCGTTCGAAGTGGCGCCAGAGCAGGGTGCGCAGCTCGTCGTCGAGACGGCGACGCTCGGCCGCGGGTACGTCTTTTTGCGCCGCGATCCAGACGCGGAGAGCGCGCAACTCGCGGAAGAATGTGAGCTGACTCGTATGGAAAGCCTCGATCTCACCGGCGAGCGGCTCACCCAGCTCGGCGAGGCGACGGCCGAGAGCCGGCGGATCTTGCCAGAGGGCGAGCAAGGCAGAGTGCTCGCTGGCGCAGACGCCGCCGAGCATGACCCCGAGCGCTCGGATCACCGCCTCCCGGGAGGCCGGTAGCCGGTGACGGCGGGCGAGCCGATCGAGGGTCTCGAGGGCGTCGGCCGGCGAGCCGTCGTCGCGCCATAGGCTGAGGTCGGCAGCATAGTCGTTCCAGGCGTCTGAGATATAGCCTTGCAGACCTTCGAGGTTGGTGCCGATCAGGACGTGGGCGTCGGCCGCCAGGTCGCGCACCAGCATCTCGGCGAAGACCCTGGAACGGGCGACCCGGTCGGCGCGGTTGTTGACGACGGTGACGATCCAGACTCCGGGCTCCCCAGCCGGATCGTGACGATCGAAGCCGAGACGCCGCCAGTTGGCGAGAGTGGCGAGGCGTTCGTTGGCGGAGCAGCCGTTGGTGAATTCCAGCTGGCGACCGTGGACCTCGGCCGCCGGATAAGTCTTGAGCACGCCGAGATCAGGTACTACTCGATCGGCCATCTCTTTGATCGCGAAGTCGCGCGGAACGCCGAGCTCGTCGGCCATCGCCAACACCAGGGCCAGGTTGTTGGGGTGCTCGTCGTAGGGCAGACGCCCGGTGACGTCGTCGGTCAAGAGGCCGGCCTCGAGCCAGCCGGTGGAGCGAATCGTCGTGCCGTGACGGCGAGCCTCGTCGCGCAGCACCGGCGCCATGACCTCCTCGCTGCTGATCAGGCGTCCGGTCCGTGGCACGAAGGCGCTGATCGCCCGGGCGACGTCGAGGCCGGTCGGGCCCTGGATGTCTTCGTGGTCCGGATAGGTGTTGGTGATGGTCGAGAGGTCGTCGCGCATCCACTGACGCTGCAGGACGTCGACGTATGCCGGCGTCAGCCCCATGCACTCCCAGAGCAGGACGTCAGCGGAGAGCTCGGACGCCAGCCGGGTGGTGTCGCTCTGCTCCCAGATGCTCGCCTTGTCATAGGGCCGGTAGAGGAAGAGCTCGCGCAGGCTGCCGAAGGCGTCGGCATGCAGCACCATCGCCTCGCACCCGGTGGTCTTGGACACCACGGATAGGCCGAGGGCGTTGAACAGCGCCGCCTTGAGCCGCTCGGTGCCGGACTTGCCGCGGGTGCCCCAGCCGCCGATGACCAGCGGCAGCCGCCGGCGGGCGCGGCGCAGTCGACGGCCGTGCCACAGGTGACGAGCGGCGAAAAGCGCCGCCGCCAAGACCAGGAAGACCGTCAGGTGTCCGAGGGTGTTCTGGTAAGCGGAGAAGAAGTATTCCTGAAACGGCCCCCACAACCCGAAGCCGAGACCCGCGAACGCGGGGAAGAACTGTTCGACGGCGGGATCCGGCGACGCATCAGCGTCGTCGACGCCGCCATCCCGATGCGGTTCGAAGGTGGTTTCGAAACCCAGCCTGGCCATGGCATGGAGATAGTCGGTGGGCTTCTTCGACCCGTCGGCGCGCCAGTCGCGCAGCTCGGCGAAAGCGGCGAAGCGCCATTCCAGAACCATGCGGGCGCGCAGCCGGCGCAGCAGGCCACGGGGCGGCCGAATGGTGGTGACGCCCTCGGCGGTGTACAGACGCACCGGTCGATGCCTCAGGGGAGAGAGGCTCGAGAGGAAGTCGTCGACCAGGGGCAGATAGGGCCGCCAGCCGCCTTCTTCGCGCAGCATCAGCGGCTCTCCGGGCACCCGGGTTCGGGCGAGATCGGCGACTGCCGCCGAAGGCGCTCGCAAGGGGGCCTCGTGGACTCGGCCGACGGTGTGCCGATGCCCCTGGCGCTTGTCCGGGGCCGGGTGTCGCACCTCGTGGAGCAGACGCCATAGGCGGAAGCCGAAGACCGGGCCGCGGGTCAAGCGCCCGCCGCGGTCGACACCGAGGCGGGCGGGCTCGAAGTCGACGCCGAAGTCGTCCTGGGCGAGGACGGCCATCACGCGCCCGAGCTGGGCTTCGTCCCAGCCGTCCAGGAGCTGGCCGGGCAGTTGACGGCTGTCGCCAGGGGCCAGGTCGCTGGCGACGCGGCGAAGCTCGGCGAGCAGCGACGCCGCGTCGGGGTCGGCGTCGCAAAGGATGCGCTCACGAGCTTCCGCGGCCCAGCGCCGTACCGGGATCGCGGCGGTGCTCGACGACGGGTCCCCGGCGATGGACTCGCCGCGGTGCCGTCGGCCGATCGCCGGCAGCAGCTCGTGACGGAGTCTCGCCGCCAGCCCATCTTCGGCCTGGCACAGGCGACGGTGAGCTTCGACGCTGACATGCAGAGCGGTGCGGACGACGAAGTCGTCGCCGTCATCGAGGGCGGAGGCCAGCACCTCGAGAGCGTCGTCGCGCAGCTCCGGCCGGGTGAGCAGGTGGTCAGTCTGGAGCAGGGCCGCGGCGCGCACTTGCGGCACCCGGTCGATCAGGGCCAGATGACGCCAGCTGTGCCGGACGATCGCCTCCGGAGCGTCCCCCAGGGCCTCGGCCAAGCCCTGGCGCACGTAGGGGCTGGGATCGGTGACGGCGACCGTCACCAGACCGGTGAGCTGCGGCAGTTGCCCGAGCCGTCGGGCCATGACCATCGCCGCGCGCCGCCGGACGAAAAGATCGTCGCCGTCCCGCGGCGAGCGCAACCGTTCGATCACCACCCGGCAGAAGAGCTCCGGCGCCAGCTCGGCGAGCAGCTCGATCGCCTCGCACTGCAGCCAGATGTCGAGGGTCGAATCGCCGGCGGCGCGTTCCAGGGATCGGCGCAAGGCGCGCGGGACATGGTGCTCTCGCTGTTCGGGCTCGAGGGAGCCGAGGGCCTGGGCCAGGCAGCGACAGGCGGCGACGGCGACTCGCGGATCGCCATCGAATCGGTGATCCCGAGCTGGGGCGCCAGCGTCGGCCCGTCGGTCGCAGGGCAGGAAAGGACCGACGATTTCGCACAGCCCGTAGCGCCGCCAGCGTTCGCTGACCTCGGCGTCACCGTGGGCCGCGGTCAGGGCGTGGCCGGCGACCGCGCCCAGGCGCTCCAAGAAGAACGCGAGGCGCTGCTCGGTGCGCTGCTGCCGACGCAGGGAGCGCTCTTCGACGGCTTCGAAGTCGAATCCGCGGCGCAGCGCTCGGACGTCGCCGCGTTGTCGTGCGCGGGTGGCGTCGGGTTCCAGGGCGCGGGCGAAGTCGAGGGTCGCCTTGCGACGGCCAGCGTCGTTCAGCTGCTCAGCGTTCGGGTGGGACGCGTGGAGCTGGCGGGCGTCTCCGAGGCTGCGGACCTCGCGGGCGACGGCGTCGCGCAGGACGGTGACCCAGCGATCGGCTCCGGCCTCGTTTGAGGCCGCGCCGAGGAGCTCGTCGATCAGCGGTCGATGCAAGCAGCGGCCGTGCCAGCCGAGGCCGTCTTCCAGGATGTCACGCGCGGTCGCCCCGCTCATGGCTGGGCTCCAGTCTCGAAGCTGGCCGCACCCCGCTGGTAGCGGTGGAGAGCGGCGAAGTCGATCTCGCCCGGTCGGAAGTCACGAATGCCGCGGCCTCGGTCGCGGTGCAGAGTGATGAAGACGTGACCGCTGGTGGTGCCGCTGTCGACGTCATAGCGCAGGGCGCCGCCGAGCTGCCACCAGCCCAGGCGCTTCGACGAGGGTTGCCACAGCCCTTCGACATTCCATGTCGTGCGATTGGCCGTCGAGCGTCGGTCGTCGTCGCGGAAGAAGGTGATCCAGCGCAGGTCGACACCGAGCTGGAAGCCGCCCAGGCGCTGGCGCCAGCCGCCGCGTACGATGCCGTGATCCGGGTCGACCAGGTTCTCGTTGGTGGTCAGGGTCAGGCGCCCCCACAGCTCGCTGTCGAGCCACGGTCGCCAGGTCAGGGTGTCGGACAGCCTGAGACCCGAACGGTGATCGGCCTTGTAGGGAGTGAAGACGTCCTGGTCGAGGATCTCGGCCCCGGACGCGGTGATCGCCGCCGCCTCGGACTTGTCCAGGCTCAGCTCGCGGACGAAGAAGCGCAGTCGCGGCGCGTGAGTGACCCGCGGGCTCAGTCTCTGGAAGTGGCTGACCGCGGCGTCGAGACGGACGGACCAGGCGCCGCCGGCGACGTCCTGGTAGTAGGCCCGGGTCGCCAGCTGCAGCGAGAGCGGGCGCTTCTTGAACCGATGCCAGGCGATGCCGGAGAGCGCCAGGGTCGCCTCACCGTCCGGCCGCAGGCGGCTCTCGAGGAAACCCTGGAGGTAGCTCCCGCGGCGTTCCGCGAAGCGGCGGTGACCGATCTCCAAAGAATTGAAACGGTCGGCCGAAGCGCTCGAGTCGTCCTCTTCCAGGGGGCGCCGCTGGCGCCAGCCGGTGGTCATCGACCAGGTGCCGGGACTCAGGGGTGACGACGCCGTGTCGCTCAGCGCCAGTCGGATCGGCGTTCGGGTGGTGGCTGCGGGCTCGAAGGATCGGGTCGACGCCAGCCGCCGAGGCGGCGGTACCGGCTCGAGGTGAGCTTCGACCCGCCGCGGAACGACCTGGGACGTCGTCGCCCCTGGCTCCAGGCGAAAGACTCGGATCAGGGCCTCGTCAGCGCCGTCCGCCGGAGCGATCTCGTGGGTCTGCCAGGTCTCGGCAAGATAGACGTAGCGGCTGAACGTCATCGGGTGAGCCCCCGACTCCCTGCGCAGCTCGTCGATGCGCAGCATGGCCGGGCCGGGGAGCGGTAGGCGGACGGGCTGATCGCGGGTCGCCACCAGATAGTCTCGCTGCCGGGCGCCGGCCAGGGGTTGGCGCGAGCCGCCTTCTTCCCGCAGACGCACGCGCAGGCTCTGGTTGGCCAGCGGGTTGGCGATCCATACCTCCAGGAGCTGGTCTCCGGGGGAGACTTTCAGACGGCGCACCGCACGGGTCTGCCCGGAGTGCAGCTCGATCTCTTCGATCTGGCCACCGCGCAGCTGATAGCGGGCCTCGAGGGGCCGCGGTGGCAAGAAGGGGATGTCCGCGAGCTCGAGCTCGAGCTCGAAGGCGGTGGCCCGCCGGTGGCTCAAAGACAGTCCCAGGCGATCGCCGCCGAGGACTTCGACTTCGCCCTCGGCCAAGGGGCGGCGGAGCGCTGAACGCAGGCGCGCGCCCGGGGACTCGCGTCGCCCCTCGACGCTCAGGCGCCGGACGCCGGCGCCGGTGGCGAAGGTGCCGACCTGGGCCCAGCCGGCGCCGCGACGCAGGCGGGCGAAGGTGCGGTCGAGACCGGGCACGTCCGGGTGCTGGCGGTGGAGCTCCGCGGCTTCGGCCAGGGCGCCGGCAGCGGCTGCCGGGTCGGCCTCGCCGCGCGCCACCAGCGACGCCATCTGGTGCCGAATGGCGGCGTCGTCTTCGCGGGTACCGTCTGGCAAAGTGTCAGCCGGTGAGGCGTCGGTGAGTCGAATCGTCGACGACTCACAGCGATCCCGCCGGTCGACGGCGGCCACCCGCGTCGCCTCAGGCGACGGCGTCGACGAAGTCCAGGCCAGGCGCCGGGGCGCGCTGGCTGAACCGTCCCGAGAATCCGCGGGCAGGAGCCAGAGAGCGGCTGCCGAGTCGGGCACGGTGTCGAGCTCGGTGACCCGCCGCGGGGTCGATTCCGAGAAGAAGGCCACGGTGTCCGGGGTCAAGGGCGGCAAGAGCCCGAGCGGCATCGCAGGGCGCTCGATCTCGCCGCGAATCAGGACCTCGTGGCGCTGCACCCGAACCGTCAGGACGTGGCGCCCAGGGCCGAGCTCGAGGTCATGCACCAGACGCCGGCCGGGGAGCCAGGCGGCGGACTCCTGGGCCGGCACCAGGGCAGCCGCCGGAAGATTGCCGTTGATCGCGACCTTTTCGACGCGCCCCGATCGTTCGATCAGCAGCCAGTCGTCGATCGGCCCGGCCGGATCATCCGCGCCCTGGAGATGGATTGGGCGCGCTTCGAGACGCAGCCGCGCCGGCCCCTCGACGGTGAACTCCACCGGTCGCGTGGGAGTGGCCTTGGGGACCATCGCGTGACGGTCACGGGCCGGTGCGTAGAGGCGGGCGGTGCCGTCGAAGCGGGTGATGAGCGACGGCTCGAAGCGCCACTGCCGGGGCCCCGGATGGTCCGCCTGCCAGATCTGCCAGTCGCTCAAAGCGCACTGCCGGACGTCAGGATCCTCGGCACGCAACCGATGGCGGATATCGCGACCCGAGGTGATCGCTTCGGCCCACGGACGACCCTCCGGGCCGCCGGCCCGATAATGAGCCAAGGCGTCGTCGAGGCGTCCCTGGCGGACGGCACGGTGACCCTGCCAGAGCCGACGCTTGTCAGCGTCGAGCCGCTCCAGCTGCTGCTCGAAGATTTGCCACCAGCCGAGATGCCAGGCGGGCCGGAGAATCAGCTCCGGCGCCATCGCGTCGGTATCGGCTTCCAGCACGACTTGCAGCGCCTCGTCGAAGTCGCCGCCCTCAAGTAGGGCCTCGATGAGACCGCTGGCGGTCTCGGGCGTCGGCTCTTCGAGGTAGGCCAGTGCGTGAATCGCCTGGATCCCGTCAGTATCGCCCTGGCGCGCCGCCCGATCGAGGAGCGCGGTTCGCGCTGGCAGTCGGAGCCGCGGGTCCGCGGTCTGCAGCAGCATGGCCCGGAGTTGGCGCTCGGCAAGAAAGCCTTCGCCAAGGGCTTCGAGGGCGGCGACGCGGCCGATCAAAGCCGTCCGGCGCGCCTCGGCCGATCCCTCGTGGACCAGGCGATTCCAGATCTCGAGGGCCGCCAGCCACTGGGGTTCGACCTCACGGCTCGAGAGGTTCGTCGCCCGGTCGACCAGCCGGCGTTCTTCGTCCGCGCTCAGCGTCGGCCGTACCGGTGGCAGCCAGTCTTGAGCGACCGACGCCTTGAGCGGCTCGGCGCGGGCTTTGAGCAAGCGTTCGAGCGGCAGGCGCTGGTTGGCGCGTTCACGATCCGCGGCCGGGGTCGAATCCGTTGGGGTGGCGGCTAGCCAAGCGTCCTCGTCGAGTTGAAAAGAACCGGAGGTCTCGACCTGAAGAGCCAGGCGCGGGCGACCGTCGGCAGCGTCGCCGGGCGTCGCGCTACTTTCGACCCAGACCCGCACCTGCCGGGCGGAGACCGGCAGCGGCAGCTCGAAGACCCCGGCAGCGATCCGCGGTGCCGGAGTCCGCCAGCGACTGAATGGCCCGCTCAGAGTGCCGGCGTCGGGCGCGCCGCTCTGCCACTCCAAGGCTCTGAGGGTGGCGTCCGCCGGGCGCGGCGCGGCGCTGGTCGGCGTTATCTCGAAGAAGCGGAGACGTCGGGGTTCTTGATTGTCGATCTGCACCAGGACCTCGGCTGCCAGGGCGCAGCCGGAACAGTTAGCCGGGGCCACCAGCAGGCGCAAGCGCGAGTCCGCGGCGCGGTGCGGCAGTGGGTAGGTCGTGGCCTGATGTTGGCCGGCGGGGGGCGTCAGGAAGATGCCGCGTGCGATGCCGCGCAAACGATCCCCCAACAGTTGCTCAGGCACCACCCAGGTCTCGGGATCCTCTCCGGAATCGACTACCGGTTGGCGCCGAACGTAGGCGACCCGGGGTCGGGCTTCGTCAGCGCCACCGGTGGGGAGCAGGTCCCGATAGAAGGTGTAGTGGCGGGCGTAGCTCCGCGCCGCGTCGGCGATTTCGGCGCCGATCGGCGACGGTGGCAGGGGGCCCTCCGGCACCAGCGAGCGCAGCAGCTCGAGGCCGGCGAGGGCGCCCTCTCGGTGGGAGTTGTCCCTTCCCAGGCGGCGGGCCAGGAGCTCGGCTTCGGCCGGGGTCGCGGGGGCTTCGAACGGCTCTGAGAGCGACCACAGTGCCGGCAGCGGAGACGGTGATGGCAGGTCGGCCTCGGGGCGATTGCGGGACAGCAGGAAAGGCTCTGAGAGCGAGCTGAGGCGCAGGTAAACGGCGGCACTGGCGACGATTTCGACGCGGTGGTCGCCGGCGGGAACTTCCAGGATGCCGCGCTGGCGCTGGCCGAGCAGGGGAGACGTCGAACCGTCTGTTTCGTGGACGTTCACGATTCGACGAGTCTCGGGTCGGGTCTCGTATTCGAGCACGGTGAGCGGCTGCTCGCCGACTTCGGCGTCGAGGCGGTAGAGCTGCAGGCCGCGGCTGGCGGTTGCCGGATAGCGCAGTCGGCTGGTCAGCTCGAGACGCCTGGGACCGCGAAGCTCGAAGCGCAGGGGCTGGTCGGGAGCCAGAGCCAGGTAGCGCCGCGTGGCGCCGTCCGGGCCGTCGTCAAGGATGACCCATCGGTGATGTCCCGCATCGCGATCTATCGCGACGTCGATCGGTCGGCGGATCCTCGGCCGGGTCGGCGCCTCGGGCCAGCGGCCGAGGAAGATTTCCATCTCGAGGGCATCGCGTCCTTGGCCTGCATCGGTGGTTTGCTGCCCGACCCGTGCGATTACTTCAGCGGTTCCGAGCGGGTCGGGCGCCCAGAGCAGGGAGTGGCCGTCCTCCGAGGGTGTCAGCTCCTGTCGCATCGCCACCCCGGATCCGTCGCCCACCCATAGGGAGATCTCGTCGCCGTGCCAGGGAGCTTCCTCGCGCCACAGCCGCAAAACGGTGTCGCGAGCGACCCGTACTGTCGTCCAGGCTCCCGCGTCCGTGGTCGGCGTCGAGCTCTCGGCAACGACCGGGTCCCAGAGTAGCTCCGAGGCGGGTAGGGGCTCGGTGCCTGAGCGCAGCCCTTCGAGATCCGATCCTTCGACGCTGGAGCCGACGATCAGCACGCCCAGGGCGATGGTGAGGGTCAGAAGTTCAGCAAGCGGACGTCTCGAGCGATTCATCATCGATTCTCCGGGTTGAACGTGGTGTCGATACAGGTAAGCAAGGCGGCTCGATCGGTGGCGTCGGTGGTCAGTCGACGGCGCAGGGAGCGGGCCATCTCGAAGTGGATGAAGCCCGTGTGTCCAGCGGCGGCTAGAGCGATGGCCTGGGCATTCTTGGTGGCTCCGAGCTCGCGTACCTCGGTCGGATAGACCGCGGTGCGCAGTCCCAGGCGGTGGTTCAAGCAGTCGGCGAAGGCGTCCAGGTGTGGCGGCGGCTGGCGGGTGCCGTTGCTCAGGATGACGTCGGCCTTCTTGCCGGCGGCGGACTTGCGTTTCGAACGCGAAAAGCCATGGAGTTGAAGAATCTTCGCTTCTGGCTGGCGGCGGGCGAAGACTTCTGTCAAGCGCTGGAAGAGGGTGTCGGGTTCGCCGGTCAGGTTGTTGTCCCGCCGGGGTGCGGTGCTCCAGGCAGCCACCACCGCGCCGCTGTGACGCAACAGGGCGAAGGTGATCTCGGCGGTATCGCGGTCGTCACCGACGGCGTGGGGGGCCTGCAGGGCCAGCGGCTTGCGGGAGGCCGGCCGGAAGACGTAGAAACCCCTTCCGTGGCGGGATCCGGCCGCCTCCTCGAGGATCAGAAAGAGCTCGCCGCCGGCTTCGGCCGGCACCAGGTCCATCCCCAGGATCGCCCACGCTTGGCGCAGGGTCTCGAGGTCCTGAAGGGTCGACGCGGCGGAGACGTCCAGCGTTTGTTCGAAGAGCTGCTCGGCACGCCCGGCTTCCCCGAGATCCGGGGTTTCGATTTCGGTCGGCAGCTCATCGGCGGTGCGATCCTGGCACGCTTGACGCCAGCGTGCTTCGAGGTCGACGGCGCCCGCGGCGGTGGCCAGGTAGAGGCTGGCGAGGACGGCCGCGTAGTTGAGCCCCCTCACCCCGGCCCTCTCCCCCAGGGGGAGAGGGGACGAGATTTCCCCCCTCACCCTGGCCCTCTTCCCTAAGAGGAGAGGGGACCAGTTACCGGATGGGGTGCGGCGTTGGGAATGTCGATCTTTAGGGGGCGACAGCCCCCTCTCCCTCTGGGGGAGAGGGCCGGGGTGAGGGGGAAACAAGCGGTGCCAGAGGCGTTTCTTTTCGGCGGAATCGCCCCAGATCTTCCCCCTCACCCTAACCCTCTCCCCCAGGGGGTGAGGG
>JAAUYI010012119.1_pt1 | contig 10703 bp, 12 predicted proteins | sample 7278041 | NCBI WGS metagenome assembly JAAUYI01 (sample SAMN14350216, study PRJNA611818) | marine sediment metagenome | isolation source: surface marine sediment (0.6m) | place: French Polynesia: Moorea | collected 2018-08
AAGACGCGATCGCCGAGCAACAATACACCCTGACTCTTTTTCCACAAATCACGGCTGTCTTTTTCTGTCCTGATTACGAGGGGAACCTGCTTTATAAAACAGATCGTCGAGAAGCCATTAAATACGAGAGAGACACCTATCTACTTCCATACGGACGGGTTAAGGCGTTTGACAGCTTTCGCAAACCAGCGCGAGGGGGAATAGATTTTATTGTCTGTTGGCTGAACCAAAATTTTGAGGAAATTTTGTACATAGGCGATCGACTAGAAGACGAGCAAGCCGCCGAAGCTGCAAATATAAAATTTCAGCGGGCCAGTAAATGGCGCCAAGCCAGTTTGAATTTAGCTAGGGAAGGATTGATTTAATACTAAACCAAGTCGTTTATACTACATAAAATTTGGAAGTAAGAGAATTTTTTTTAATCAAAAAAGAGATCGAGAAGCAAACAGTAAAACTTTTTCGATCTCTTTTTAGAGTAATAAGAACTTAAACTTTGAAGCGCTATAAAGCGAATAAGAACCAAAGTTTACTCTAATATTTTAGCTCAAATAAATTTTAGAAAAAGTATCAATTTAACAGTTTTTTACTTGCTAGAAAATAGTATAATTCAAGTAAGATATGAGCTACCAGTTTTTATATATATCCGTATTTTTGCGGATATTATTTTTTATAGTTGCAATCAGTTTTATGATATTATCTAACAAAACTAAAAAAGTTTCACCACCTCGTTTGACTCTAGCTAGTTAAAAAGCTAGAGTCCTTTTTTAGCAAGGCTCTAAGCATTATCACAAGACTCTTGTTTGCCCTCGTATTTATGGATTTCTTGATTCCATAAAGTAAATTTTATTCCAGAATTTCCAGGGGCAAATGCAGCTAAGGCTAAAATTGCTTTTCCCACTATTGGCTCGTAAGATACGGAAAACTTTTCAGTGTTGACTTTGGCGCTAAAAGACATTACTATAAATAGAATAACTAGCTTAGATAAACTTAATTCGCTCTCGGCTAAATCTACCAAAACGCCTACTTTCTGAGAGATAAAACTAACTACAGTGCTGAACATTAGAATAAAAAAAAAGCTACTCTTAAAGAGTAGCTTTTCCATATACGCTTGTACTCGTTACTTTAGCTGAAAAAGTTTATTGAATTTTTGCGCTATTCGGCAATTGATACGGTTCCGTCAGCAGCAAAGACGATCGGAAGATAATTTCGATCGGCTATTAATTGCACCATGTCTATTTCCGCTTGAGTCGGTTGAACAGCAAGAATTAAAATATTCCACATCGCGGCCACATTTTGAAATGCCTGCAGGTCCTCTGTATTGTTTAAAGCAATTTTCATTACTACAACTAGACTAGGATTCTTTTGGGACATAGCGTTCGCTATCCTGAGATATTCAGGAGTACTTATTAAATCCAAGCCAAATCCTCGCCAATTTGGGGCTGGCTTGATTTGGGCCGCTGCCTCCCTAAGCTGCTCGATCGTTGGTTGTGGCTTGCCACCCTTCCAATAAAGGATCTTTGTTGGGTTTGCCGAGTCGTCAAGCCTATACTCGCAGTCGGGACAATACTCGAGCATTGCCAAGGCCCAATCAAATTCAGTAGTCATGTCAATCTCTCCAAAATTCAGCGATCGTGTACACTTCATCCTCGCCAAAGTTACAAGCTCGACCAAAGCCTTGATTGGATTTGTTCGAGTTACAGCGATGCTGTATTTCGAGCGTCACCGGATTGCCGGTAGAAAATTGGCCCAAAATTAGGCTGCGAGTAGTACTTGGCCTATTGGTATCCGAATATTCGCTACTGCCGATCTCGATCGTTCGTTGGTTCGTGAAATCAAATAATCTAGCTTGGTGGTTGCCGACATCGTAGGCCGGACAAGAAATTTTAAACCAATAGCGTCCAGGAGCTAAGAAGATTTGATTTCCTTCTACAACGGCCAGATTATCGTCGTCAGACGCGATCGTATTTACGTCTCTAATCCGCCAAGCATTTCTAGAAAAAGTACCGCCGTTGGTTCCTGTCGGTTTTCTATCTTGTAAGAGCAGATAAGATGTTTTGGATGGCTCGGTTAATATCCACTCTCCCAGAACGCTTGTAAGTATTCCCTCCTCTAGATCTGGAAGGAGAAAGTCGAGGCCGTCAGCTCCCTGACCTATTAGTAGACTATTCGATGGTAGATTTTCCAAGGCTTCCAAGCTTATCCCCCCATTACTTTCTGACAATTCCCCTTGCTGCTGTTCCACAGCACAGCCAACAATCGTAATTACCTCGTCAGTCTCTAATTGCCGCAAACTCACCAAAGACACGCCTAACTTGTTCCCCTGCCCTACAAACAGCTTTTTGTCGCTGGCGATCGTCTCTAGTAAATTTATCAATCCAATTTCGGGACCTACTTTTAGATCTCGGCCCAGCTTGTAGCGACGGCCAGCTATTTCGATCCAAAAGTAGAGCGATATTTCTCTTTTTACCTCGGCCAATAAATCTAGCTGTTCTACCGTTCCGACCAGTGGCAGTATATCCGTACTAGCTAAATTGGTCAGATCTTTGGCCCCTGGAACATATAAATATACGTCGGGCTCGGCCACGGCCACGGTAAAGCGATCGCTTTGTTGGTATCCTCCGAGTATCTGAATTTTTCTAGTTTTGTTGTTTTCCACCTGGTATTGTTGTTTTTCAAAGGAGTGTACTATGTTTGTACTAATTACTCGCAAAAACGCTTATCTGATAAAGACTTCTAGCACCTATGCTGACAAAGTCCCCATACCGGATCCGATTGACGGATCTACCTACGCTTTTGAGATACCTAAAGTATGGCTTGATTTGTTGGCCCAAGAAAAGTCAAACACCATCGCGATTAATATAAACTTTCAGAGAGAGGAACCGAACCTTAAAGGAGTTCCCCCACAAGATGAGCTAGCCTAAGTTAATGGGCCAGTGTAGGCAAATACTTGAATGGTAATTTCTCTGAGCCAATAAGGAATTCTAAATTCCAGCTCATAGGTTTGTGGCTCGGTAGCAAAGGATCTGATAGTAATTTCGTCTAACCAAATTCGCTCTTGTTTTAAGTAGCTGTCGGGAGTTCCACCCACAGTAATTCCTGTTTGCACTTTTTGAAATATATTTCCTGCGAATCGCCAATAACCAGGATTTGTTTCACTAGAAGCGAATACAGCCACTATTGGAGTATCTAACAAAAAGGGAACGCTGAAAGGATCTATAGCTCTAAATCGCTGTTGAATTGTGGTTGAGGTATCCTCGGCCACTTTACTAGTCGAGTAGATAAGATTCCAATTTGAAGAGTTACCAAACTCTAAAGGCATTCTACAAAATCATTTTTAAATTTTCGCTCGTTACTTCTAAATAGGAATCGATCGCTACTTGATTGGCATCTAAAATTTCTAAGTAAGCTTTAGGTGTAATTTGGCCTTCGAGCATTTTATCTAAGGCTCGATTACACTCGTAAAGTTGGCTGATTAGCAATTGTGTATTGTCAGAATTTCCCCCTTTATCTAGCCAAAGATAAAGGGCCTCTCTTACTAGTGATTTCACTAAGTTCTCTTTAATCTTTCGGGAGTAAAAGTAACAACAAATTCAGTGTCTCTGTCGTTAATAATTTCGTTTTGAACGTCAAATTCTGTCTCTGTAGCTGTTGTTCTGCCGAAGGGAACTGTAGAACTGCCTTTTGTACTTACCTTATACTTTTTTCCGGTAATGGAAGAAACAGGATTTCCTCCCGCTAAAGGAGCAGATCCGGCCACATTTGCCCCTGGAGTTCCCACTCTACCAGCTAATATCGCCTTAGCTGGAATAAACCCCACTCTTCTAACATAAGTATCGTCTAAGGTAGCTGCATGATTGTATAGGGTTCCACCTCCCAAAGCTGCTATATTAGTGTTAACTTGACCGCTAATTTTTACCCTAACTTTCCCCGTGTCATCCAAAGGGAAACCAAAGGCCTGTAAGCCGATCGCTATCCTTCTACCAGTATCAGGAACCCTTGCCTCGTCCCTAGTTCTTTTCTCTGGATCTTCCACCCATTCCCTATATTTTCTATACTTATTATTAGCGGGTAAGCTATCCCAGTTAAAATTAATAGCGCTAAGAGTTCGATACACGTCTTCTAAGTCAGAAAATCTTTTTCCCACGTTTTCCCTCACTTAAATTCAATTACTTGTAACATTAAGTATGCGCGTAGCACAAGCTTGATGTCAAGTCAATAGGGGCTAAAAATACAACCACTCGCCTTATAGGATCTTTAAAGAAAATATCTAATCTAAAAATCAAGCAACATCAGGACGGTTCACAAGACTCTTGTAACGTCTAATACGATCGTACAATATAATTGGTTCTCCTGCTCCTGCTAACAAGGCCACTGCATATTGAAATCTTACATCCGCTAACGGTCTTCTTCTAGGTTTATTTTTAGTTTTACCTAATATTTGTTGTGTACCAGGATTATTTGGGAAACTTGCTTCGGGATTATCTGAAATGTTTTCTCTTAAATACTTCCAGTCAGGAGTATCGTCCTGTATTTTCAACACCTTGATAATTAAGTTTTTTGCAACAGTTTTATTTTTAGCTAAGAATTTAAATTGATATTCTTTATCCTTGTCAGTATAGCTATAATAGTTTTTACCTTTTTCCCAAATATATCCTTGATTGCTACCAAATTCTGTCTCTATTTTTCGACCAAGTTGTTTTAATTTAGCTTCGGTTATACTTTGCGAAGTTTCATTTTGTATTGTGATTGTTAATCTTCCCGTAACAGGTCTAACATTAGCTTCGACTGTCCAGCTATCTTGCTCGAATTCTAGCGTTATTTTTGGTCTAAACTTTCGACTGCTGGAAACATCAGAAAAAGGCAATCCACAAATTGGAGGTGTTAAGTCTTGTACTTTTCTCAACACAAAGAAGTATAAGAATAGTCTTATTAAAACTACGCTAACTGAATCAGTAGCGCGAATAGTACAAGCAACTCTTAAACTAGCTCGGCCGGTATTGATGTTAGCATCCCAGTCAGCGCCTCCAGTATCGCTAAATTCAGCCCTCACGTCGTTATTGTGGGTTCTAATCAATACAGATCGCAGGTGGGCGAAAGGTGAAAAGTTTTGTGGTAATGGCATGTCTAAACTGATTGCATCTATAGAAAAAATTATTCAAGAACATTAAAAAAGTCACTATTTTTAATCTCGCTAGATTCGCTAGCCTGCTGACTTTCTATTACTGCCGTTTTTACAGGTTCGTTGTCTTCTCTTTGTTTAGGTGTAGCTTGTTTTATTTCCTTTTGAAACTCTTCTTTTTGTTCGCTAAAGGTGTTTAATTCGTCTTGTATTGATTTTACTTCACTAATAGCTGAAGAAAAAGATGAGAGAGTACTGTCGGCGCTTTCTATTCCCTCCGTTATCTTCTCAAATCTACGCTTGACGGCATTAGACGAATTGACATTTTCACTCATCCACTCGTAGGCCCGATCTTCCACTATTCCAGCTTTTTTCAAAGCGTTGCCAATTTTTCCGGTTCGCTCGGCCCCGAGTTCTGCTAGGGCCGATACCGAATCTCCGATCGAGCGAACCGCATTAATCGCCGCCGAAGCTGTTCCGATGATTCTATTAGCCTTGTTAAAGCTATCTTTCAGGCCATTATAAATTTCAGCCCCTAATATAGAAGTCAGCAGCCCTTCAATGGTATTTCCGATCGCGTCATTAACGTCAATGGCTTCGTCATTTTCATTTTTAATATTGAAGACTGAGAGTGTTTGACTGGCCAGATCGCCAAAACTCTGGCCCAAGCTTCTAGAAAGCATTGCAGCATTATGGATAGTAAATAATGTCCCGATCGCATTAAGTGCCTTGTCCGCGCGGGTAGTTTTCCAGGCCGTGGTCAGAAAGCCCGACAGTCCTCCAGGTACTTTAGCGCCTAATTTATCGTTAATGGTCGTCAGTAGCGAAAGGTCAATCGCCTGTCCTAAATTGTTAATGGCATTTTGATTGTTGGCGATATTTTGATTAATATTATCAGCATCACTTTTACTTGCTAATCCTGCTGAACATTTATCTCTACATGGATTAGTAGCAGTTTGATTGATTTTTTCTGGTTCTTTTTGAGGGTCTCTAGAAGTGGAAAAAGGATCTTTTGGTGTATTTGTTCCAGTACGTGGATCTTCAGTAGTAGGAATCGGCGCTTTATTAATTTTCTCTCCGTAATTGGGAATCCTTTGTTCGGGAAATTTTCTCCTAAAAAGGGGAACTCGTCTTTCCGTGGGAAGTCGAGAAACTTGTCTGTCGGTTTGAGTTCCCGAAGTCGTATCAGGGAATCCAGTGGTAGCCGTTCTACGCTGTTTGTCTGTTGGATCAAAAGTATAGGTTCCCGTGCCCGTTTTATTATTCCTAGAAGGTTGAAATAATAGAGGTATAAAATTATCGGGAATTGGGTCAAAAGGTATCTCTTTTTCTTTTCTTTTCTCTTCTTTTTCCTCATCAGGAATTGGCTTGGGTAAATAGATTCCTGGGAAGTAATTTTCTTTATCTTCTTGTGTCCCCGTTTCTGTTTCTATTGCTGCCAGAAATCTTAAAGGTGTATTGAAAGCACTATTATTAAACTCTGTCCCCCCCTCTGTAGTAATTTCTAAAGGTTCCCCTGAACTTAATATTTTTCCGCTAGGGTTGTTTAGCGGGACGTTTATAATATTCCTAAAGAAATTTATTCGCTTATATTCTCTATTAGGTGTAAGAAAAAGATTAAAAGCTGTCCCCGTAACCACATAACTTACTGAAGCGCTAATAACTGGTTGCCATATGGATGGAATATTAGAGCGATCGCCATTTACATCTCTAAATTCTCTGTCCAAAATTGAGGATTCGTAGAAAAATAAATCGTAGGTAATATATCCTTCTTCCCTATTTATTCCTGTTAACTGAATTTTACTTAGGCTTTCTGAAAGTACAGCAGCGTTTTGATAAGTTAGTGCATTTATAATTCCTGTACCTGAAAGATTAGCAATTTGTAATTGGCCAGAAGTACCGCGCACATCTGTATAATTGTAAACCCAAATAATATCTAGTTGTTCGTAGCTTCCACTAACAGGTGGAATAACCTCTAAAGGAAAATTATCAATACTAATTTGGCCCCCTTCAAAAGTAGTCCTTAGCTGCAATTGACTTGCTGAGCCAAAATTATTAGCAAAGCTAATAGGCGAACTCGGATAAAGTGGAGGTAGGCCAAATCTTTCTCGATAACTATTAATTGAAGCATTCGCTAATTCTTGCCAATAAGGATTGTTGGATACTCCTGGAATATATCCAGCTCCGCTAATACCAATTCTCAGAAGATCGTCACCAATTTCGCTTACACCTTTATATAAATCAGGTAACAAAGATAAACCACCAAGTACACCTAATCCTTTACTGAAAGTACGGCCAATTGTAGCTTTTGGAATTCTTTTTAAATTGACTTTAGGCAAGCTTCTTAAAGAACTTTTTGCTCTTTGCTGTAAAGTCTGAGTACCTCCCGATTTAGCAAAACTTTGATTTAAATAATTTCTAAATTGGCTTATCTGGCTTGGTGAAGGATTAGCACTTTTTATTCGATTGTGAGAAACTCCTTTAGTATTTATTTGTTTTGGAGTAACTCTTTTAGTTCGACCTAATCTATTCCCAGAAGGATCCTGCAATAAATCAGGTCTAAAGTTTTGAGCTTTGGTAATAGGATCCGCGTTGATAGTTTTACCTTGATTAAAAATTCGGCCTGGGGTAACATCAACACTTTGACTAGTTCCCACTTGCCTTAAAATTGTACGGCCACTTTGTAATTTAATCTTTCTTAAACGCAATTGGCTTTGGGAAGATGAGAGCGTTTTTTGGAATTGTTCAGCCATTTCACTTTAATCTGATTTAAAATCTGATGGTAGTTCTGTATTGGAAATTTCTAAAGCATAATTCCAAAATTTATCTCCACCTTCTGCATAAGAAGGATCTATAGGGGTACTAACTCGAATTGCCATTCTAATAGAATTATCATCAGCTACAAAAAAAGAAAAATCGGCAACTCTTTCAGGATTAGCCCCTGGAATTTCCAGAATTCTTCCACTAGGATTAGTTCTAACTAAGGCCAAACCAGCCCATACGAAAAGACGTTCGATTGTATTTATTCCTAAAGGCAAATCGGTATCTTTGTTAAAAATCGTCATCAAGAAATAATTGAAAGCTTCTTTTTAATTAGATGCTTTTTTTAATTGTTTGAAAACTTATTTTTACTCTTCTATATCTTTCTCATAAATAATATTAATTTCTACAAAAAATTTAAAATGGAATATCGTCGACATAAATACACTCGGGATGACTTGAATATAGCTGGTAAAAGCCTTTAAACCTTTCTCTGTCTGATTTTCTTTTTAGACGGAATACTAAAAAATTAGAGAGAATTTTTCTCGAACTCAAGCCATATTCAAAAGTACTTACTAATTGCATTTCCATTAGAATTTCTTTAGTAGCACAAAAATAAATATCCAGAAATCTCTTATCTCCTGTTTCAAGATGCCCGTCTGGATGGCTGTTAAAAAAAACACTCCAGATTATATCGTGGTATTCAGGAAGGTAGGCAACATTAGATCTTTTTTTCGGCATACCAGATCCTCTTGAGTAAATTTTGTAGGAACTCACAACTTCAGGCCGTCAAATCCTCAAGTCGATCGACTCAATGGTCAATGAAGCTTTGTTGACAAAATAACCGTAATGTCAAAACAGGTCCTACTATTGTACGTAAATTCGATTTTTGTCTCTATTGGCTAAATTTAAAAATTCTCTCGTAATGTCAAATCTAAGAAAGTGGCTATTTTTGTCTGAATATAAGCAAGTGGTCAAAGCTGCTAAAAAGACTAATCTTCCTCTTAGAAACCAAGCGATCGTGCGCTTATCGACCGCCCACGGCCTCCGAGTTTCAGAGTTAATCGATCTGACTTGGGACGATATCGATTTCCAGCACGCCAAAATATATATCAGAAGGAAAAAGGGTTCGATTAGCAGCACGCATTTTTTAGAAGGTTGGGAGACCAATATTCTACATCGCTTAAAATCTAGTTTCAAGAGCTATTGGGTGGTCTCTACACCTCTAAAAGAAAAGTTAAATCGCAAACAGATTAACTATGTCTGCTACTTAATTGAGCAACAAGTGGACATAGGGATTAAACTTACACCGCACGTTTTTCGTCACACGTGCGGGTATTTAATGGCCGAAAATGGTGCCGACTTGATAACTATTAAAAATCACCTCGGTCACGCCAACATTAGCAATACTATGGTGTATTTCCAAGGTTATGGAGGTGGCGATCGGGGTGGTCGGGTAAGTTGGTGATTTTTCCTTATACCTTGTTTTATTTGCAAGGGATTAAAAATGATTTTTAGAAAATAGATTAGAAATGGTAGTCAGACAACAAAAAAGTTTTTTAGAAACTAGCAAGAAAAAAGCCGATCGAGAGTTAATGAAAGTCTTAAAGAAACAACCAGAGTACAAATTGTACTTAAAAAAATTAAATTACCAACCTAGAAAAAATATTGTTTCTCCTACAGATTTAACGGCTCTTATAACTTTTTATAGATTCGTTTTGGATCAAAAACCAGATTATTTAGATCCGCATTCAAGAGCGGCCGCAATGCTAGCCGATCTAATACTTAGATTGTACGAGGAATCAATACCAATTTATGCTTTAGATATTTCAATTTTAAAAGCTTTTTACAATACCAATATCGAGCCAGAAATAATTAAACAATTAAGATTAGCTGTGCCTTTTGGAATAGTGCTTTTCCCAACATATTCTTATGATTATACAGATAAATCATTAACTTGGGTTTATTTTCAGCACGTAGATTTAGAAAGTGATTTCTGGCAACAAGATCAAGTTTTTAACACAATTTCACAGTATGACAGTTTAAAAGAAAATCGCAATTTTAAAATTCTTCAATGGATGACAATTAATTTTAGCTTTGAAATCTTGGGTGGGGGTATTCAAATAAACGAAATTCCTGGACAGGAATACCCGACAGGATATTTTGATTACATTGACACAGATGGAAAAAATCGCCCAGAACAAGCATATGAAAGCAATTCTCAATCAATACAATATCTAAATGAAATTTTAATTAATTTGGATTTGATTTTTAATTATCAGCCTGAAAGGATAACCATCGAATCTACTTTTGCTAGTAAAGGATTTGGCGGGAAAAAAGATAAAAATTATTATTCGGTTCCTTTAAGAAAAATAGGAGAAAACTATAAAATCAAAAAAGCCTACAAATCCTCTTCAAAGGAAAATTTAGGAACCCACAAAAGCCCTATTGCTCATTGGAGGAAAGGCCATTGGCGCAACCAACCTTATAAATCTAGAGATAAACCAGAATACAGAATGAGATGGATCGAGCCAATGCTGATTAAAGGCGAAAATGTTATTGATTAAAAAAGATTTATTCAATTAAATTAGATTATTTGGAATGATGAAATAAGAAAAATACACAATTCACATACAAGGCGATCCGCATCCTGTCACAGTATGCCCAAACAAAAAAAAACATACTTGTGGCCGCGAACCTGGAACGTATAGATATCTTAGGTTTGTAAAATACAAGGATTATTTGACATCTCCCGCCTTTGAAAAAGCGGGATTCTAAACGGATGTCGCTACGGCGGTCTGAAGACGCGCCTCGCTCCGTTTAC
>JAAUYI010023694.1_pt1 | contig 10700 bp, 5 predicted proteins | sample 7278041 | NCBI WGS metagenome assembly JAAUYI01 (sample SAMN14350216, study PRJNA611818) | marine sediment metagenome | isolation source: surface marine sediment (0.6m) | place: French Polynesia: Moorea | collected 2018-08
ACCCAACAAAAGGCGGATTGTGTTGGGTTTTGTCCCTCAACCCAACCTACAAATCGCTATTTTATGATAAGTGATCATCATTCACATCTAACCATGACAACTGATAACTGAAATGGCCTCTTCCTACTTCCGTCCTAGTGTTGATGCAATGACTGGATATACTCCAGGGGAACAACCCAAGCCGGGAACCAAAATCATTAAACTCAACACCAACGAAAATCCCTATCCACCTTCACCCAAAGCACTGGAAGTATTGCGTACATTGGATAGTGAGTGGTTGCGACGTTACCCCAGCCCCTATGCAGATGATTTTCGTCATAGCATTAGTAAAGTATTTGGCATTCCCCACGATTGGATAATTGTCGGGAATGGTAGCGATGAAATTTTAAATGTAGTTATTCGTGCTTGCACTGAAGTTAAACGTAAAATAGTTTATCCAACACCTACTTACGTTTTATACCGAACCCTCGCCGAAATGCAACCAGCTCAGGCATTAGAAGTACCCTACGGCAATGATTTTGCTTTACCAATTGAACAATTAGTTAACGCCCAAGGTGCAGTTACATTTATTGCTTCTCCCAATAGTCCATCGGGACATACAATCCCTATCAATGATTTACGTCAATTAGCAACACAGTTATCTGGTGTTTTATTGATTGACGAAGCCTACGTTGATTTTGCAGAGGAAAGTGCGTTACCACTGGTGAAGGAATTCCCCAATATAATAGTGTTACGCACCCTTTCCAAAGGTTACTCTTTAGCTGGTTTGCGTTTAGGTTTTGCGATCGCTAATCCCCAATTATTATCAGGCTTATTTAAAGTTAAAGATAGTTATAACATAGATGCGATCGCTTGTGCGGTGGGTACTGCGGCAATGCTCGACCAAGACTACAAAAACGAATGCGCCCGCAAGGTAAAAGCATCCCGCGTCAAGTTAGCCGAAAATCTGGAACAACTAGGGTTTCAAGTTTGGAAATCACAGGCAAACTTTGTTTTAGTTCAACCACCAACAGCAAATGCTGAGGCATTATATTTAGGTTTAAAAGAAAAAGGCATTTTAGTGCGGTATTTTAAACAACCCGGATTAGCAGATAAGTTAAGAATTACCGTGGGTACAGAGGAACAAAATCAAATTTTACTGATGAATTTAGCCAGTTTGATGTAAATTAATGAACTGTAGGGGCACGGCATCTACAATCTCTTGGGATATAAGACAATCTTCAACACGCCGTGCCCATGAGTGAACCTCAGCACCAAGCAACTCTCCAGAGTAGGGTGGCACGCCATCCACAATCTCTTGGGTTATGGAATAATATTGCCCACGTTCCTTTCCCCGTTTGTATATTCGTCAGCTTATACACAGTCGATGCCAAACCTGGTATATTGAAATGCTGAGAATCAGCGATCGCACAAACGTCACCGTTTTCTCTCTGTTCAATTGTGGGAAGTTGCTTTGCTCTTACGTTAACTCGTGGGCACGGCGGGTTTGAGGTTATTTGATATACCGAAATATTGTTGATGCCGTGCCCCTACTGGTTTCTTAATTTCCGCAATACATCCGGTGTAAACGGATTCTTGCCTGCACGGAGAGACTTAATCCAATATTGGCGTTGTGATTTATGCTTATCATTATCAATCCATTTAACAAACGCCTCAAAGTCCTCAATCGCCCCCTTGGTGTCGCCAGTAAGTGCCCTAGCAACTCCACGGCTATCACGAATTCCTCCATCTTCAGGTGTAAGGGCTACAGCTTTTTCACAGGCAAACATCACATCTTTAGCACCGTCATACAGGCTACCATACCAACACAGGGCATTCCAATCATTAGCAGGGATTTCTAGGGTGGGGTCATTTTTTTGAGCCTTGGTATAAGCTGCCACAGCTTCTTTGACTTTTCCTTGCTGTACAAGTTCTTTTCCTTTGTTCACCAAGGCTGGTGCTGCCAGCTTTGTTGCTACTGTTTGTGAATTTTTCTCTAATTCTTCTGTATTTGGATTGAGGTCAATATTAGTATCCAGTTGCTGTACTTGCTTAAATTTAGCTACTGCACCTTCAATATCACCCTCTTGTGCTAATTCTATTCCTTTTTTTACTAAAGCTGGTGCTGCTTTAACTTCTGGATTAAAATCCAATTTTGAGTTCCATGCTTTGGCTTTTTGAAATTTCGCCAGAGCCTCTTCATAATCACCCTTTTGTGCTAAATCTTCACCTTCAGCAACCAAAGTGGAAGCAGCCGCTACAAACATTTTCTGGTTTTGGCATACCCGGAGTTCTTCGAGAGTTTGCGGATGATAAATCAGGTAATCTTGTTGCAGCAAATCACACCCCTCTACTAGTAACTCTTCTAAATTAAAACTCCATAGCTTGATGGTTTTGTCGTCACTAGCAGAAGCAATGGTTTTGCCGTCTGGGGAGAAGCTGATGCTATAAACCGTACTGCCATGTCCTGGCAAGGTTTTGATCAGTTTGCCATCAACAGTCCATAGTTTGATGGTTTTGTCGTCACTAGCAGAAGCAATGGTTTTGCCATCTGGGGAGAAGCTGACGTTATAAACCTTACTGCCATGTCCTGCCAAGGTTTTGATCAGTTTGCCATCAACAGTCCACAGTTTGATGGTTTTGTCGTCACTAGCAGAAGCAATGGTTTTGCCGTCTGGGGAGAAGCTGACGCTCCAAACCGTACTGCTATGACTTTTCAAGGTTTTGATAGGTTTGCCATCAATAGTCCAAAGTTTGATGGTCTTGTCTTCACTAGCAGAAGCAATGGTTTTGCCATCTGGGGAGAAGCTGACGCTTATAACAGTACTGCTATGTCCTGGCAAGGTTTTGATTGTTTTGCCATCAACAGTCCACAGTTTGATGGTCTTATCTGCACTAGCAGAAGCAATAGTTTTGCCATCTGGAGAGAAACTGACACTATTAACCCACCTGCTATGGCCTAGTAAGGTTTTGATAGGTTTGCCATCAATAGTCCAAAGTTTGATGGTCTTGTCTTCACTAGCAGAAGCAATGGTTTTGCCATCTGGGGAGAAACTGACGCTATAAACCCTATTGCTATGACCTTTCAAGGTTTTGATTGTTTTGCCATCAACAGTCCAAAGTTTGATGGTCTTATCTTCACTAGCAGAAGCAATGGTTTTGCCATCTGGGGAGAAGCTGACGCTTATAACAGTACTGCTATGTCCTGGCAAGGTTTTGATTGTTTTGCCATCAACAGTCCAAAGTTTGATGGTCTTGTCTTCACTAGCAGAAGCAATAGTTTTGCCATCTGGGGAGAAACTGACGCTATAAACCCAACTGCTATGCCCTTTCAAGGTTTTGATCAGTTTGCCATCAACAGTCCATAGTTTAATGGTTGTGTCTGCACTGGCAGATGCAATGGTTTTTCCATCTGGAGAGAAGCTGATGCTATAAACCGTACTGCCATGTCCTGGCAAGGTTTTGATCAGTTTGCCATCAAAAGTCCATAGTTTAATGGTTGTGTCTGCACTAGCAGAAGCAATAGTTTTGCCATCTGGGGAGAAATTGACGCTATTAACCCAACTGCTATGCCCTGGCAAGGTTATGATCAGTTTGCCATCAACAGTCCACAGTTTGATGGTTGTGTCTGCACCAGCAGAAGCAATAGTTTTGCCATCTGGGGAGAAACTGACGCTATTAACCCAACTGCTATGCCCTGGCAAGGTTTTGATCAGTTTGCCATCAACAGTCCAAAGTTTGATGGTCTTGTCGTCACTAGCAGAAGCAATAGTTTTGCCATCTGGGGAGAAGCTGACGCTATTAACCTTACCACTATTCTCTGGCAAGGTTTTGATCAGTTTGCCATCAACAGTCCACAGTTTGATGGTCTTGTCTTCACTAGCAGAAGCAATGGTTTTGCCATCTGGGGAGAAACTGACGCTATAAACCCTATTACTATGCCCTTTCAAGGTTTTGATCAGTTTGCCATCAACAGTCCACAGTTTGATGGTCTTGTCGTCACTAGCAGAAGCAATGGTTTTGCCATCTGGGGAGATACTGACGCTCCAAACCCTATTGCTATGAGCTTTCAAGGTTTTGAGTTCAATATCTTTTACTCCGTAAATGGCTTGGTGCAATGTCGCTACAGCTTGGGTTTTGGTGTCGGGGTTAACCCAAAATTTGGGTGTGCGTTTTAGTTGTTGCCCTGTTTTTAAACTTTGTACGAGGCACTCTCGATCTAAATTTGCTGCAAAATAATGTTCGCTTACACTCCTCATCAAATTGATTTCGGCATTTATGCTATTTCTATATGACTCCACCCAAAACACCACCGCTACAGCTGTTACCGCTAACAACCCCGCACCAGCAATATAAGCCTCTCGCAATCGCCGTTTCAAAACCCCATTTAACTTAGCTTCTGCTTCCTGACGTTGCTGTCTCTCCCATTTCAATTCCGCCAACAACTCCGCACCCCGTTGTTGACGAATAAAAGCCACCAAATAATCATGCACCAATTGATAGCAATCAGCAGGGAATTGGGGAATTAAAAATACTATCCCCGATGTCACTAAAATCTCTAAAACTAAATCTAACTTATCTACCTCCCTGTCTAAAGCCTCCGCCAATTCTGCCTTCGTTTTCAGAGGACGGGTGTTATTTTCATCGGTGAGTAAATATAAAACTAATTGTGCTACCCGTTCATTTTCTTCCCCGCAGTCTTCCACCACTGCTGCTAAAAATCGATCAACGAGTTTTTCTTTCGGTCCATATTCCTGATACCCTGCCAAGGTGGTAATTTTCTCCGTTTCCAATTGTGTCCCTACCACCTGCAACTCAATGGGACGCACCTCCTCCACATCTCCCGCCAAATCCCGCACCAATTCATCAATCAACGCGGGTTCTAAAACAGCAGACTTTTCCGTCAGGCTGTTGATTACCGTTTTCGCCTCTTCTGGGGAAAAATCACCAAAATAGTAGCGAATATCCTGGTTGAGAATATCATTATTTGTCGCTTGTAAATTAGTCAAGCGATCGCATTCCAATAAATAATGTAAATAATCTTCCCGTAGGGATAAAATTACTTTGACGTAGGGAATATCTATACTATCCAAACACTGGTGTAAAAATTCCCAAAAATCTCGCCTATCAGCAGGTTGGGGACAGTTAAAGAAAAACTCCTCAAACTGGTCAAAGATGAGAATTGTCAACAGATTTCCCTCTGCATTGTGACGTAATTGTTGCAGTATTGCCCGTGGTAAATCATCCCCTGTGCTGGAGACAAGCTCATTCCTCACTTCCCCCAGCCAATCTGTATAAACCCTCACTACCACAGGTAAAGGCTGACGACCCTCCATCATGGTAATTTGCTGCAAAGCTGGGACTAAACCCGCCGTTATCAGGGAGCTTTTCCCCACCCCCGAAGGTCCATAAATGACAATCAACTTATTATCAGGACGACTGAGGCGTTCAACTAAACGATTCACATCTTGCTGTCGTCCAGAAGCCTTGATTTCTTGGGCAATATCCCCTGTAGGGAACTCCCTTCCTTGCTCCAGAGAATCCAATCCTACCGATGCAAATGGTACCAAAGCAGGGTGAATAACTTGTCGTTGCGATCGCAATCTCCCCGCCCCAATAAAAGCCCGTAAGCCATACTGTTGCTCTACTGCAAACTTTTCTTGTTTAATGTGAAATGCTTGCAAGTATTTACTAGATTTAAAGTATAAATTTTGCAGTGCGTCTAAAATACGGATATAAAGTTGGGGATGGTAATCTGGTATGGCTTCTTCTTGAGCCATTTTCAATTTTTGCAGTGCTGGTAGTATTTGATTGAGATGCTGGTGTGCTTGGGAGATTAAAAACAAATACCAGCTTTTATAGAGTGTATTAGATAAGAATATTTGGTGTTCCGAACCTGCGTAGGCAGGTTTTGTTCCTGTAGCCTCAGGCTTCGAGCCTGTAAGTTTTTCATTAATTTCTAAGGCAGTCTCCCCATATTCTTTTGCCTTAACCCAATCTTCCCTTCCCAGTGCCACCTCAGCCAGAAAACCATAGGCATACGCCAACCTGGTATTATTCGGATAGGTTTGGTGTAACTCAATTGCTTGTTTAGCAACCTGCTCCAACTTATCCCACTGTCGCAGTTGTAAAAGGGTTTCTCCCAAAGAACTAATAAACTTAGCAACTAAATCCAGGCGGTTTATCTGTTGTAATACCTCTACACATTGCTGATAATAATCCCGCGCTTTAGTGCAAGCAAATTTATACTCTCCACGATGCTGCACCGCATATCTGCGCCACCACAACCCCAAATGAAACAGCACACAAGCTCGCCTTTCTTCTCTCCTTCCCTCCTTCTCTCCTTCACTCCTTCCCAAAGGGCGGGGAAACCCCGCCCCTACGGGGGGTTGCCAAAATGATAGACTTTCTGACCACAGTTGATGCGATCGCGTCATATCATTATTAATATAGGCATCCTGTCCTAAAATAAATTTCTCCAATGCTTCTAATTCTGGTTGATGACAGCCACGATTTTCTAACTCTCTCAGTGCTGACTCAATTTCCCCAGGTTTACCAATATCTGTTGGGGGAATAAATACATCCGTATCACTTGCTAAAATCTGATTAAATACCCGTTCTGTTTCCTGTTGGAGAAATTTTATTAACTCATCAGTTGCGATCGCAAATTGAATTGGTGCGCCAGCATAACTATAATAATCTGGTGCTAGTCTGACAAATTTTTGCAGCACAAAATCGTTCATCCATAGCACTAAGGGGAAGGGAAAAGTCTTAGGAAAATCATCCCGCACTTGGTTCATGGAAGTTAACAAGTCATCCAAAAAACCCACGGACTCAAAACCAGATACTATTGCCACATCCGGTGGTGACGAACCTATTTCCCCTTGCAGAATTGTATAAAGATTTGTTGCAGATTTATCCAGCCTAATTTCCCGAATCTGCAATCCCGAACCCTGTCGCAACTCTGATAATATCTGCTGTTTTACAGCACTATAGTTACAGCGAACCACAATCAAGGAAAATCTTCCCAGGGAAAGATTGATTGCTCGCACCAGTTTAGTAAGGCTTTGCTGGTTTTGTAAGCTGTTGTGCATTTAATTTAGATATTATGGCGGTTTCCACTTAGGCGCAATACAGTCTTAACCTCACCCCAGCTAAAGCCACCCCTCTCCTTAGTAAGGAGAGGGGAAGGGGGTGAGGTTTGATTATGTACCACCCTCCGGGTGTCTATGACTTTTGACTTGATAATCGGTTCACTCATGGCTGAAATTCCCTGGTTTCTGCTAAAACTGGATTAATCGCAAACCACCGTCCCTGTTTGTCCTGATATTCAAAGACAAACAAACTGCGTAATAAAGTTTGGTAATCTGCTTCACCAGTAACCCTTTGCTTCTGAGTAACTTCTCTCAGTAATTCCCATTCATCATCCGTAATTGCCGTGACCAAACTCTCGCGGTAATCACGGGTAGCATCTTCTAGGCATTCCCTTGATATGGGCGGGTCTTGGGCTTGCAGGCAACTATAAAGCAACCCCAACAGGTTCCTAACATGACCACCACTAATACTGCATAATCTATTTAAAGTTTCAGTATTATCAAACACCTCAGTTACTAAATTTAAACGTGACTGCGGCTCCACAGTGGGAAAAGCTCTAGCTAACACCATCTGTCTTAATTGTGCCATGCCTTGCTGATGTTCTCTACCATCCCGGAACCGTACTGGTACCATAGGCAATACTTTCGGTGTAACCCCACCTCCCAGACGATTTTTCAGTGCTTCCACCTCATTAGAAAACATTAACACCAAAGGAATGGTATATACTAAATGACAGTTGAGCTTGCGTAACTGTTCTCCTCGATCTACAAACAAGTATTCAGGCTGCGATCGCTCAGTGGTTCTTGCCCTAGGATCAACCCGATCCAAATTGTCTACAATTACCACCAGTCCTTTATTTCCTCTCCTGGCTAACTCCTGATTTCCTCGCTCTAGAACTTCTTCATTAATCCATTGCAAAATATTATTAGTTTGCGGTTCCAAGTACTGCCTTAACCTACTTCTCAGCTTGGGACTATCCTTGGTTTTAGCGGTAATTTTGGCAATTTTCAACGGTAGAGAAATCTCAGCTTCCGCCTTTACCTCTATGGGTGTCTGCAAAAAATCGATAATTTCATTCAGTAATTTACCCAGATATCCTGGTCTAAGTTTGATACCAAAATCTTCCAAGCTTTCACTTACCTGACGGGTAATAGCCAGCATGACATCAGTCACATCCACATCAGCCATATCCAAATCTTGAGTAGACTCAAAATAAACCACATGGAAACCTTGCCGCTTTAGTTGGGCTTCCAGTCGCCTTAGTTCAGTAGATTTACCACAACCAATGTGTCCTGTAAACAACTGACAAGTAGGCTTATGGGGCGATAGTCTGGTAATAGTCCGCTCTAATTGCTCAATTACCTTAGCTCCCCGCACAGAAGAAAAATCTATGTAATATCGCCTATCTACAAGATTACCGAATATTAAAGTTCTACTGGGATTGCAATTTGCAAAAAATCCCTGTAAATCCAGCTTGGGTTTCATTTTAATTCGTAATTCGTAATGACCCTTTCAGGCGAGCTGCGCTAAGGTAATACCTTTTGCAGAGGAGCTATGCTCAAAGCAAAGCTATGCCCTAGGCTTCACATCATTCGTAATAAATTTTACCCTTTAGGAGTTAAAGTGGGGAACAGGGAAACAAACTTGTATAGCACTACGTGCTAGGGAACAGGGAATAGGGAACTCTTAACAGTAAGCTATCAAAGGGTTTCCGGATTTAGAAATGTCCTAACGTATATGCGTAGTGCTATAATGCTGATTTAATAAATGATCGCAACACATCCCTTGATAGAGACGTAGCATTGCTACGTCTCTACAAGAATCTATTTGTCGCATTATTTTTTGAAATTGGTATAATTTAGTTCAATTGTACTTCAAAGTACTGATGATTGAAATTGTGCGATCGCGTAGTAATGGTTGCCAAGAGCCTAAAATGGATTATTATTTGCAGCTGATACAACTTCCTTTACACATTCAACACCGATTTGCATCCAACCTGCTGGTAGTTGCTTTCCATCTGCCAACTCAAAAGATATCCGTAAAAACTCTGACAAACTATATTCTTTCTCCAGTCTATTGAGCATACAACTACAGGTTGGTTGCATTTTTGGTTGCATATTCTGAGAACAACTTTTTAAGAATGCTTGTTTTAGTTTATCAGGATATGGCTGTGGCGATCGCCCTTGGGAATTAATTGGTTTTTTTGGTGTTATTAATGGTGCCGGAGATAAGAAAGTTGATCTTGGTCTTGGCAGAGGTGGTATTCTCAATCTTGGTCTTGGTCTTGGTAAAGGTAAACGTGGCAATATTAATTTTGTTGACGGTAGTTTATTAATAGGCGGCAAAGGTGGTATTTTAATTTTAGGTACTGGTGCGATCGCTGTCATAATTGGTAGTCCCCTTGTATTCCTCAAAGAGGCTCCCATAAATTTGGTTTGATGCAAGTTTGCATTGTTTAAATAAGCTTGATTGAGATTTGCTCCACTTAAATCCGCTTTGGTTAAATTCGTACCTGTTAAATCTGCGTTTTTTAAATTAGCTCCTCTCAGATTAGCTCCACTTAAGTTCGCACCAACTAAAACAGCAAAACTCAGATCGACTCCACTTAAATTAAACCCACTCAAATCACACTGCTGACATTGTTTTGTTTCTCGCAATTGCTTTAAGTGTTCTGGGTTTCCGGCTTTCGCAGGAAGGGTAAAAAGGACTGAAGTAAAAATAATACTGACAGCTATAAACTTGTTTTTCATAACTTTGAATTAATTGAGTCAAGTTCAATAAAATTATGGCTATCCCCTAGCGAAATGACGATAAAAATGGCAAATGAGTCATTTCAGTTATCAGTTAGCCTCCTGCGGAGGAGCTGCGCTAACAGTTACCCCATCGATGAATCGAAGGGCTAATGAGAACAAGGAAAACATTTTTGATTCTCCACGGATAAATCCGGGGGCTTGTATCCAGTTTATTTTTCGATCAAATTTATTGGGATTAAATTTATTTTTTTCACTTTTTTAATTATACTAAATTCACCATTGTAATAATGATGTTATGTAAATTTTTAATTAAATTTAGATAGAGTTAGATATATTTATATGAAGCGCGGACATCCCTCTCCTTAATAAGGAGAGGGAAAGATTTTTGTGTAGCAAAAAGCGAGGGTGAGGTTTTTCATGGGCAGGTTGTGGGATTTGACCATGAGGGACTAGGGCGTGTTTTCTTTCCTCATTCGTAGGTTGGGTAGAACGAAGTGAAACCCAACTGGGTGTACGGAAAATGTTGGGTTTCGTTCCTCAACCCAACCTACAATTGATACTTTGCTCGTATAGCTCCAGGCTAAGAGGTGAGAGATTTAGGGGTTTGAAAACACGCCCTAGCCTGATGAACCAAGACCCCCAACTTCTATCCTAGGAATCCCTACAATGTACGGATATTAATTCAGAAGCCGGGGATCACCTCACCTAGAATCGATATTAGTTAAAGATTTAGTCAATGTAATCTACCACATCTTCAGTAGGATAGCGGACTTTAGGTCTTGTTGCTTGTTTGTCATCAGCAGCCCGATATCCTGCCGGACAAACGACTACTGCCTTATATCCTTGGGCTGGGAGTCCCAGAATCTCATCATA
>JAAUYI010019063.1_pt1 | contig 10699 bp, 11 predicted proteins | sample 7278041 | NCBI WGS metagenome assembly JAAUYI01 (sample SAMN14350216, study PRJNA611818) | marine sediment metagenome | isolation source: surface marine sediment (0.6m) | place: French Polynesia: Moorea | collected 2018-08
TACTTCCTGGCTTTAAGCTGGTATCCCAACTGGGTAAACCAATGGGTTGTGGGCACGGCGACATTCAGATTATGGCATGGTCAAAAGCCTGTGGATGCCGTGCCCCTACTTCCTGGCTTTAAGCAGGTATCCCAACTGGGTAAACCAATGGGTTGTGGGCACGGCGACATTCAGATTATGGCATGGTCAAAAGCCTGTGGATGCCGTGCCCCTACTTCCTGGCTTTAAGAGTATTTGAGGATTTGCTGTGAAATTTGATCTTCCCTAAAAACTACGACTGCGCCACTTGTTCAGCTTATATTCACCAATAGTTGCTAAGGGTCGCGCATCAGCAATTTGTTGACGTAAATAAGCGATCGCTTTTTCTTGTTCTTCTACTTGCCGTTGTAAAGCTGTGTAGGTATCTGTCCCTCCACCATTTGTTGGAGTCATGGTTGCAGATGCACCACTGGCAGATTCCCACTGGCTGAATTTAGCAGTAGCAATAGTAGCAAATGGTCTTAAATCAGCGAGTTGTTGCTGTAATGTGGCAATCACCCCTTCCTGCTCTTGAATTTGCTGTTGTAAGGCTGATTCAGCTTGTTTGCGAGCTAAAGCAAGAGTATCAAGTGCTGCGGTTGCCGATTGGGGTTTCGGCGCAAATACCTTAGCTAGTATGTCCTGAGCATCTGTAGGTTGGTCTTTACCATATGGTTTATTCAAAATCACTGCTCTGGCAGTTCGAGGGGCGTTACTTCCTGTGAGGTTTTTATCACTACTGGAAGCGCTCCGCAATAATTGGAACATATTGGTAAAGCCGAGCAAACTTTGGCCATTCTGGGTTTTGTAACCCCGGTAATAGGGAACTATGTTCTCCCCAAAGGCATTTTGATACTCGTCGCTGTCTATGTAAGCATCAATATTAGCCTCAAATCCGCCTTCATCTAGAACGCTGCTGTAGTAACGCATTTCGGCAAAATTATCAGGGGCACGACCGAGTAGATGTTTGAAGTTTAGCTCCATTGCTCGGTACCAATAGCAGTTTTCAAAGAAGCGGGAGCGATATAATTCAGACTTGGCAACCTGGCGCACAAACTCGCGGACACTAATGTCACCCCCCTTGAGCTGAGATTCCGGTACAGTCAGCCGCTCGCTTTCCATGACATAAGCATTACCCAAAACCTGACGATAAACGGCTCGAATGACTATTTCTACTTCTTGTTCCGAACGACCAGATAATAGTTCCACGGGTTCTGAGTTTTTAAATGGCTGGTATGCCTGGTAGAACTGCTGTTGTGCTCGTGCATCAGTTGGCGATACATCAGCATCCACTTGGAAAGTTATGGGTTCGGATTTGATCATTGGCTCACTCTTGATACCCAGAGCCTTAGAAATTACCTGATTGGCATCCATTACATAAGCAGGACGTTGCCAGGGGAAGGGAGCGCCCTTGATGGGAACAATTTGACTGGGATGATTCCCCATAATGGAATGATTTAAGCGAGAGCGATTGTTGGTGGCGTTATCTTTATCACTGCTGCAAGCACCCCGCAGTAGTTGGAACATATGGGTAAAGGCAACCATTTTTTTGCCTGTTTGGGTTTTATAGCCCTGATAATAGGGGACAATATCTTCTCCAAAGGCATCCATATACTCATCGCTATCGATGTATGAATCAATCTCAGCCTCATAACCTACTGTATCTAACAAATGGGTATGGGTTGTAATTTCCTCATAGCTTTCGGGAGCGCGACCCAGTAAATGTTTGAAATTTAACTCAATGGCTCGATTACGAGGACAACTCTCAAAAAATCGAGAACGGTAAAGTTCTGAGTAAGCAACCTGGCGCACAAACTCACGCACGGTAATGTCTCCCTGTCTGAGTTGGGATTCAGCTACAACTAACCGTTCGCTTTCCATCACATGGACATTACCCAAAACCTGTTTATAGATAGCGCGAATCACAATATCTAAATTTTCTTCTGAGGGGTTTTGCCACAAACGCACGGGATCTTTATCGTCAAATGAGCTAACACCCAATTTTGACTCAGGATTAATTACTGGGTTGACAAAACTACTAACCACTTAAAAAATCTCCTTATTAATCTTGTTGAAAAAAATATTGAGGCTTGATATATTTAGGGGATAGTTTTTATGAATGACAAAAAACTGCCATTATTATCATTAAACTTTATGGCACTCATGTAAGTTAATTTTTGATAACTATTTTTTATAGTGATGTAATTATCTATCCCGAATCCCGGTCAAATCGAGTGTGAAAACTGCCATATTTGATCCAGTATTGTTTAAGTTTATGACAGGGTGTGTGTAAACTTGCCTTAGCTCTATAAAGAACAACTTGGCGGTGGTCGCCCATCCAAATTTTGTCCACTGCGTCAACTGAGATTAAAGCACCCCCTAAAGTGGTAATGCACTCAGAAAATCTCTCCACAGCACTATAGTCTACTGTTTCAAAGACAAAAAAATTACCCGAACAAATTAAATGGCGGCTGCGAATCCAACATTGCATCTTTTTTTGAGCTTCTGGCGGCAACATCGCTAATAACATGGTTGCTTCCCACTCATTTTATTGTGAATTGACGATCATCCAATTTTAGATTTTGGATTTTAGATTTTGGATTGACTCCATTTTTCAAGCTAGTTCCTTACGGGAAAATCCCACAACCTGCGGATCTGAAAATGCGGGGGTGACTAACTCCTCAAGGGCGCACGCAATGCGCCCCTACTGGGCACTTCCGCGCCTATTTTCAAGTTAGTCTCTCATGGACGTTTGCACACAACCAAGGATGAAAATACCTCGACTGCGGCTCCCACTCCTAAGCTGTCAACCATCAACTAACAACTAACAACTAACAACTATCAACCATTTTCAAGCTAGGGGCTGGGAAAAATCACAGAACTGTTTTTTCTCCACGGATGAATCTGGGGGCTTGTATCCAGTTTGATTTAGTTCACACCGGAAGTTCATCGGCAAAACTTTGTACTTTCTCAAAGCATAACGGACCATGCTCGGAACCCCATACTTGCTCATGGGTTTCGGGATGCATTCCTTTATCAAGGCTATTCCAGGTTGTCTCAGTTATTTCCACATCACTCACTAAATATGTGGGACATCCCTGTTTTTCAATCACACAGCGATTTCCCGGTTCCACTCCTCCGCGAAACATTTCCCCATCTCGTTGGAAAATCATGGAACAGTGGTAACGCCGCTCAATACTGTCGTGGGTAATTGTTTTGAGAATATCTAATTCACGGGCTGCACCTGCATAAAGTATTGGGTCTTTCAGACTATAATTTTCGATATAAATTTGATTATCTTGCTCTACTAACTTATGTACTCCTTGGCGGTAAGGAGTCCACATATCATAGTCATAAACTTGCTCGGAATAAAAACCGATGCTATGAAAAAAATCAAAGGGTAAAGGGCGAAAGAAAACGTGGATGTGGGCATACAATTGGGGATTAGCAAATGATTGTTTCTGGTTACTAAAATCCCCTGCCATCCAATGTGCCAGAGTCATCAAATCACTGGCTTGCAACTGATTTTTGTTGAGTGATGTTGTCATGATTTAAGTCCTAATTAAATCACACCAAAGCTAGTGATTTGCTAATAATTACTATCTTAAACAATTGATGGATTAATTGCCACCATCATTACTTAAAGAGCGAATTTCCGAAGAAAAAGAAGCAGTGACAACACCAGTACCATTACTGGTTTTAATCAGAGATACTCGACACCGTAAATTAGGATTGACAAACCAAATTTTTTCTTCTGCTGCGGCGCGATCATATGCAGTTTTCAGTACAAAAGTACCATCTTCTGTCAGGTGATAGTTACCAGCAGCAGCAACGGTTTCTGCGTATCCTTGATCTCTTAATAATTTACCGTGATTGGGGCGATCGCGATCGGGAATTGGTACTAAAATACAACTCCCTTCCATCACCTGATCATCATCCCAGTCAGAGTGTCCTTTCCAACTCATTTGAAAGGGGCTGGTTGCCGTTTGCGGATCTACATCATAGGATTTACAAAGTTCAATGACTTTGGGGTCATTTGCAGCTAATGCCACAATATCGATTGTAGATTCCACTGCTTCAAAGTGAGCGAAGGCTAGGTGATGGGCGCTGCGTTGCGAGCGCCAGCGACCAAATGATTGCTCAACAAACTGAGTAATATCCATCAATTTTTGCGTTTCTGTTTAGATTTTTTTTCCCGCTTACCAGCAGTTTTTTTAGTATCCTTTTTGCTTTTGGTAATTTTCGGTAATTTTATCCCCAGACCAGGTATCAATTGTACAGATTCCCCATCTCCACCGATATTGGCTGCATATTCATCGCTGTCAATTTCGGGGACAGGGATTGGTTGATTTTCTGGAGTTGTTGTCTGCTGATGTTCCACAGTCGCCACTTTAGGAGTGCTTTCTACTGACTCGGTTTCAGTTGGCGATGAGACAGGTTTGGCGGGTACATCTACTACTCTTAACTCAGGGGAAGCTCCTGCAGAACTAACCTCTCCATAGCTAGGAGACTGTATGGTGACACTTTGTACTTTGCCACCCCCACGGCTAATTCTTTGTAGAGTTGGGGATAAACGGCTGACAGGAACCTTGATTGTGTAAGGTTTTTTCCGCATCACATTTGATGGAAATACACCCGCTACCTCAATTGATGCAATGCGACTGTCATAGTCACTCACATTAGTAGAGTTAAGAGTAGTAGTCATACCCGACATAAACAATACCTCTTGATGATCTGGTTTTCAGTTATCAGTGAGCCTGAGCTGAATCACTGATGGAGATTTCTTTTTTATTCCTCTCCTTGAGCATTACCATTAGATAAAGAGTCTACGCTGACACTGGAAACTTTTCCACCCATACGGTGAATAGTCTGCATCGTCTGAGACATACGGCTAAAGGGTACTTTCACCTGGTAGTTGCTGGTCTTCATTACATCCTGACGGCACAATCCTGTAACTTCGATTACAACATTGCGATCGCTATAATCGCTCAACTTAGGAAGTCCAGTTGTTGTCATACCTGCCATATCACAAAACCTCAATAATTAGTAGCAAAGTTTGTAAATCTTATTCACAGTTGATACTGGCATATCAACTATTTTTCCGAACGGAAAAAATGGGTATTTTAATCAAGTTAATAGTGTAGTTTCTAGTAATTAGTCATTAAATAAAATTTACACTCTAGATAACAACTAATTACTAAAAACTAATTGTTGAAGGGTAATTTCAGGTTAGATATTTGATTTACCTATCCACAATTTTTGCCGATAGTCAAACCAATCCACCAATCCTGATATTACTTAATAGGTAGTTGCCTCGGTAATACTGAGGATTTTGCCGCCAGTTTTTTGGATGTTCTGAATTTTCTGAGACATCTGGCTGTAACTAACATCAAAGGTTTGCTTACTTTGAGTTACGCGAGGTCCATAACTGGCTTTTGACACAGTAATACGGAAGCGTTTGCCAGTACTATCAGTAGCACCAGAACTACCAGCAGGAGCAGTGATTTTGGTGGGTAGATTACTACCAACATCACTAATCAGTTTTGCCTGTTTACCAATGTCATTGGCAGCAAATCCGCGATTCAAAGCGAAAGTACGGTTAAAGCCAACATTTTTAATTCCGGTTTGGGTGCGGTTGCCACGGGTATAGGGAACTACATTTTCACCGAAATTAGACAGATACTCATCACTATCGATGTAAGAGTCAATTTCTGCGGCATAACCTTGCTCTTTATAGGTTAAAACGTGCTCAGAAATCTCCGCCTGTTCCACTGGAGCACGACCCAAAAGATGTTTGAAATTTAACTCGATAAAACGATAGGGAGATGATGTTTCAAAGAACAGGGAACGATATAGCTCAGATTGAGCTACCAATCTCACAAAACCACGAACTGTGATATCGCCGTTCCGCAGTAAGGACTCTCCACTAGCTACACGCTGGCTTTCCATGACATGGGCATTACCCAATACCTGTCTATACACTGCCCTAATTACTGCTTGCACGTCATCTTCTGTAGCATTGGGGCGCAATTCTACAGTTTCAGCATCAGCTACCCAAAGAACCATGGGAATTTCTCCTATGTCAAGTGAATTTTATTGTTTGTTAACTAAACTTTTTGCATCGATCGCATCTGAGGCAAATCGCACAGCTGCAATCATGAAGTGAAAATCCACAATTTTGTAGAGACATAATAGGAAGCAATACCCCCCATTACATCTCTACAACTTGAGAGAGTATGGGTTTACACCACCTCTGTGATGCTGACAATTTTGCCGGATGTGCGGTTAATTCGCTGAATTTGCGATGTCATATTGCTGCCAGAAACAATATATTCCGTGGTGCTGCGACGACGGGGACTGTCAAATTTAGAACCCGTAACCAAAATTTTGAAGGTCTTTTCCGTAGCCACATAAGCACCGGGAGATTTACCAGATGTGGGTGGTTTAATCTCAGTGGAACTGTTGGTAGCAACGGCATATACCAACTGAGAGTCCTTCACAGCACTGCTAACTTGGGCATAGCCTCTGTCAACAACAAACATCCGGTTGTAAGCTACCTGCTTCTGACCAACTTGGGTAGTTTCACCACAATAGTAGGGGACGATGTTTTCACCAAAGCTAGCTTGGTACTCAGGACTATCGATGTAGGAATCTATTTCTGCATCATATCCCTCTTCAATACAGCGGACGATATGCTCGGAAATCTCCGCCTGGGATTGGGGAGCGCGACCGAGGAAATGCATGAAATTCAATTCTACGAAGCGGTAGGGGGCACACTTTTCAAAGTACCGACTGCGGTAAAACTCTGACTTCCCTACTGCTCGCACAAAATCGCGCACTGTGATGCTGCGATCGCACAATTGGGACTCAGCAGTTACCAGACGTTCGCTTTCCATCACATGGGGGTTACCCAAAACCTGGCGGTAAACTGCCCGAATAATGTTCTGTACATCTGACACAGAACTAGTGGGCCATAATTCGTATATATCTGGACTTGCCATTAAAGTCTCCTAAGTTTGTCAATCTCCTAAATATGTCGGCGGGGACAGATAATGATTTACTACCTAGTTCACAGGGGTGATACTGGCAATCACACCACCCTGTTTATGAATCCGCTGGTATTGTTCGGAAAGCTTCTCAAAAGGTACTAGGTAAACTTGGTTAGAACGGCGGAATTTGGAGACTCGATTTACCGCATTCGATTTATAACCAGTCACTTCAATCCGGAATACCTTACCTTCCGCACTAGCACCCACTCCCAAACGGGTTCTAGAACCAAGGGGAGGATTGCGGAATGTAGCACCGTCACTAGCAGGTGAGATTACTGGAGTCGGAGTGCTATTAATTACCAACCCGTTTAATTTGGGTTTTTTACCAGCTAAATCTCCCTTCAAGCTGCTGGTGGAAGCACCGCGCACCATTTGGAACAGGTGGGTAAATTGCACCATACTTTCACAAGCTTCAGTTTTGTAGCCGCGAATGTAAGGTACGAAATCTTCCCCAAAGGCGTTTTGATATTCGTCGCTATCTAGATAGGAGTCGATCTCAGCTTCAAATCCTTTGGTATCGAGGATAGTGCTGTGTGCCCGCATTTCTTCCAAATCCAAGGGTGTACGCCCCAGTAAATGGCGGAAATTCAGTTCAATTGCCCGATAGCGAGCGCAACTGGTGAAAAAGCGGGAACGGTATAGGTCAGATTTTGCCACCGCCCGCACAAAATCGCGGACGCTCAATTCACCGCGCTTAAATTGGGATTCAGGGACAGAAAGTCTTTCGCTTTCCATCACATAGGCATTCCCCAAAACCTGCCGGTAAACAGCGTTAATGATGATGTCTAGGTCTTCTGGTGAGCTACCAGGAACCCATTCCACCGGTGGTGTTTCGTCAAATCGGCTTACGCCTAGGCGCGAAGCTGGTCCAAAAACCATTAATGGTATCTCCTGTGTCAGAACAAAAGCTGAAAAGGAATATCGCCAAAGTTCACAAGACTTAATAATTATTTGTGTAAACAAACAAAAATATATCCTGATTCACCTTCAGGTCTTGCTGCCAAAGACCTAAAAATGATGGCAGCGCGATATCCCCTAAGGTTTGTACACCTTGCTCAATCTTAATCTTCATACAAACCAGGAGCCAGAATCATCAAGATTTATGAACTTACTTTACGTATCTTAATTTTGGGTGGTGGTATAAAATTTTAGGGAACAGGGAACAGGGAACAGGGAACAGGGAACAGGGAACAGGGAACAGGGAACAGGGAAAGGTGATGGGGTAATGGGGTGATGTGTTTTGGCCCATATTCACTCCTACCCTGCACCGAAGCCGCTGTTGAGTCTACACTCTGGGCGGGGAAACCCCGCCCCTACTCCGAACTCCGAACTCCGAACTCCGAACTCCGAACTCCTTCCCTCCATCACTCTGGGCGGGGAAACCCCGCCCCTACTCCTTCCCTCCATCAACTAACAACTAACAACTAACAACTATCAACTACCAACTATCAACTACCAACAATCCTCACAACTAGGGCATATGATTGTGGTTGCAGGATGCGATGGGCGCGGACTATAATTTCCATTTTCCCTGGTTTAACATCGTTCCAGATGATTTGTTCCACATTATTGGAGCGATCGAAGTTGGTTGATGATGGTGGCATATTGCCGTGGCGTTCTTCTCCATCAGCAGTACGCACAATTAAGTCCAAGTCGTTCTGTAGTGCTTCTCCAGGATAATCAACCCAAACCAAAGTTGCTTTTAACATTGATTTCGGTTCAGTAATTTCTACCTCTGTTTTTTCTTCTTCCCCAGTATCCAATGCCGTAGCTTCATCGTAGAAATGTACCTGTTCATTTTCCTGCCTCGGTCCCACGGTAGCAGCTAAATTCACCCGACCAAAACCTTCTGCAAAATTGGGAATGTCCCCTGCTTCTGAGGGCACATATTGACCGCTAATATCCTGGGCACCGTTAATTAACATGGCTTTAACTAAAGCACCACTGGGTTTGAGTTCGTGCTGCTTGCGGAAATATTCTCTTACCACCGCCGCACAACCCGCTACCAAAGGTGTCGCCATACTAGTTCCAGCCATAAAATAATAGTTGGAGTCATTCGAGGTGCCAAACATATCATTTGCAATTGCGTCTCGGGAAAGGCTGGAGAGAATTGCGGTTCCGGGAGCCACCACATCTGGCTTGATGCGTTCATTTTTGGTTGGTCCGCGACTGCTAAAAGCGGCCATTCCTTCCGGATTGGTAGACCAACCATCAGAGGCGATGGGTTCGGATTTATAGATATTCAAAGTACTGTATGGCTTGGCTTGCTCTGGTCTGTAATTCTCACAAGCCCCCACTGTAATACAATTTTTTGCGGCTCCTGGGGCACCAATAGAACCATTATCGATCGCTCCATTTAAATCGTAATCCCGTCCATCATTACCCGCAGCAAAACAAATTACCATGTCTCGGTGTTCCCAGGCAAATGTGTCTACTTGATGACAGAAGATATTATATGCACCCCTATTGGCGGCTCCCCAGGAATTTGTATGTACCCGTGCGCCGTCATCTGTATAAGGAACTCGGAATAAATCATTCAAGTCTGCTGGTAATCCCCCTAAGCCACCACTGATATCAAGGATGGATTGCAGCACTAGCATGGCTTTGGGGGCACTTCCCCTAATTGCACCTCCCATGGTCTGAGAATAGCCATCACCCAACACAGAACCGGCTACGTGGGTTCCATGTCCATCGGGGTCTGCGGCTCTTTGCTGTCCCAAGGCATAAAGTCTCAATACCCTACCAGTAAAGGCGGGATGAACGTCATCTATGGTTCCCTTGTCAAAACCTGTATCGGCAACAGCGACAATTTCCCCTTCACCTTCTAAATGAGTAATACTGTGGGTTTGGTCTGCTTTTAATACTTCCAGTGCCTTACTATTAAAAAGCTGTGGTGCTACATACTCTTCAATGTGGCGTACTTCATCAATATGCGCCAAATCCTGTAAATATTGGGATTGCACCGATAGCCGCACTGCATTACCACTAAATTGCAAAGATTCGGGTTCAATTCTGGCAGCAGATGCGATGCGATCGCGTAGGTCGTCATCAATGGTAACATTTTGATGTAGCACCACTGTCACAGCCCGGGGTCGTCGGGACATGCTGGTTTCCATAGCACCCAATTCTAGAAGGTTTACCCTGTTTGGAGTTCCCGCACTACTCCGCAATTGAGGGGTAATTTTAAACCCTTCTAAGTAAATATTTGTCCATTCGACAAAGGGTAAATTACGAATGGCATCCAAATCTGAAGAAGTATAACGACAGATGTAAGCATTTTCTGGGACATACTCCAGAATTTGGGCATTTAAATTAGCTAACTGATTTTTCTGCTCCCGGTTTAAGGGTGCGGAGGTTTGCACCAAAATGTAGTTAGAATCAGAGCTGTCGGTACTCATCAAAGAGTTAAAACCAATTGCACTCCTCTGGGTATTGGGGTCAATTGAAATAGAATTAATTGTTATTTTTGCCATAGGTCTTCATTTCAGTTATCAGTTATCTGTTATCTGTTATCAGTGAGAAGTTGCGGTGGTGAGGTAGTGTGGTCTTGGGGAGCCCGCAGCGGTCTTGTGGAGCCAGTCCGGTCTTGGGGTCTCCCCAAATGGAGGAACTGGCGTGGTTTCCCACTAAGA
>JAAUYI010164317.1_pt1 | contig 10697 bp, 12 predicted proteins | sample 7278041 | NCBI WGS metagenome assembly JAAUYI01 (sample SAMN14350216, study PRJNA611818) | marine sediment metagenome | isolation source: surface marine sediment (0.6m) | place: French Polynesia: Moorea | collected 2018-08
AAATGCGGGGGTGACTAACTCCTCAAGGGCGCAGGCAATGCGCCCCTACTGCGGCTCCTACACCTAAACTGTCAACCATCAACTAACAACTAACAACTAACAACTAACAACTAACAACCATTTTCAAGCTAGTAGTAGATGAGACAAAACCATGAATAATTTTGCTGATAACGCCATTCGTTACTATAGTCAAGAAGATGTGCGGCAAATTCTCCAATTAGCGATCGCTCGCCAAGCTGAGGATACAGATCAGGAATTTTCTTACCAGCAGCTATTAGAAATTGCAGCTGAGTTAAATATTCCTCCAGAATCTTTACAAATAGCAGAAAGGGAATGGGTAGATAAACGGGGAGAAATTCAAAAACGTGAAGAATTTAACTCATATCGTTTGGGAAGATTCAAAAAGCGGTTGGGCAATTATGCGATCGTTAATATATTATTACTAGTGGTAGATTTGATTGGTGGTGGCGGACTTTCTTGGTCACTGTATGTTCTGCTAATTTGGGGTATTGGGGTAGGTTTGGATGCTTGGAACAGCCTACAAACCCAAGGAGAAGACTATGAAAAAGCTTTTCAGAAGTGGCATCGCCAGCATCAAATTAAACGCTCATTTAACAACCTAATAAATAAGTTCTTGGAACTTACTTCAGGCTAGAAAACTATTCGATCGCCTAGTACTTGACCACATTAATTTTGATCAGTTGCGGGTGCGAGCGATCCCCGACTTCTATCCTAGGAATATCTATGATATACGTATATTTACTTAGAAGCCGGGGATATTTGACGAGTTCCCTGTTCCCTGTTCCCTTTAACTAGCCCTTAGGAATCACTACCATGTGGGAATATTTACTCAGAAGTCGGGGATCAGTTAGCTTTCTATCTTCCAAAACGAGGAGCGTTGATGTTGATGTAGCGTCTTTGCCAGATAGTTATCCCCAAATTGATCGACAAACACGTGACTGCGAGGGATAACAAAATGAATGTGGGAGCCATCACCACCCCAACTGCAAACCAGCTATATACGTGCAATACCATCACAAATGCAAAAATACAGGCAATCCGGGCTGATTGCCATATTTGATCAGACGGACGACGCAGTACTGCTAAAATCATCGTCAACAATGTAGCAATCAAGTTTGCTGGCACCAGAAAGGCACAAATAGCAATACAGTTAGAGCGAGAAAATTCAGCTAAGGTGTTGAATTCGAGCATTTATGGTTTTTATAATTTGCCAAATCTTATTCATTTCTTATCGCATTATTAAACAATGAAACATGAATCATTACATTACTTCAGAAATAGAATTATAAATTAACAAATTATGACCACAACCTTACTGATCCAAACTGAAACAACGCCCTTAGCGATCGCTTTACCCATGATAGCTCCTATGAATCGCGATCAGTTCTATAGCTTTTGCCAAGCGAATCGAGACCTGCGGATTGAACGAACTGCTACAGGGGAGGTTGTGATGATGCCACCTGCTACCTCAGATACCGGAAACCGAAATTTTAATCTTGCTGCGTATCTTTGGGTTTAGACTGAGCAAAATGGCACAGTTCTTGGCTTTGACTCTAGTGCAGGGTTTACCAAAAAATATCAGGTGGAAGAGCTGGTGGCGACCCTAGCTGTGATTTTTAAGTAGGAGCGTTATTTCTACTAACATTGAATATAGGGAGTGTTCCAGAATTTCCTAAATCATCAAGAAAAATGATGTAGCTAAAACCAACAAAACATTTACATACTAAATTTTCACAAACATTTGGAGAACTATTATGCCAGCTTTATCAGTTCCCATAAAAGATTTAATTATAAATGCACGATTCACCGCTGCAGAAATGGTGGAGCTAGAAAAACAGGTAAAATTGGGACGGGTAAGGAAACAAGAAGCTGAAGCGATCGCTACTCGTTATGCTGATACACTAGAAGCAGGTGTGGGTAGTTGGTTAAATCAATTGCTGGTAAGTCTCCATAGTAGAGTTAGAGTTGCTGATGCGATCGCTAATTTAGCCAACGATACTGATTTACTCAACGGAGGTATTAGTTTACCCGATAATGGACGCAAACACCCTTGTGTTCGCAACGTTCAACGGGCATTAATTGCTTTAGCTAGCCGCACGGGTCAATTAGATTATATGCTACCTGGATTTGGTGCTGATGGTGATTATGGTCCGGAAACTACCAAAGCTGTACGAGCATTTCAACAAAATAATGGACTGCTTGTAGATGGTAAAGTGGCGAGAAAAACAGCCCAAGCTCTTGATGCTGCGCTCCGGGAAACATCTGTGCCAGGAATTACCAATGCCACTCCCCAAGATTTGGTAAATGCGGCTCAAGAACTTTGCACTGGTGATATTGCTCAATACTACGGTGTTCCCCAACCTTGGATAAATCTTGACCCCAAACATAACGTGCCTACAAATAGATCATTTGATTTTCTCGTCAATCGCTGGAAATGTAATTTATTTGGCGGTAATGTGTTGCGTAAAGGTGGTTACGAACCTCCTTATTACCGAGATAATACTGATGATGGTAAAGGTGAATATCCCAATGCTAACCAGTGGTTTAGGTGGACTGATAAATATGCAGCTAGAAATGGTAATCCCGTTCGTTTCCAACTAATCGATGAAATTCCTGCCAAAGACTTAACACAACCACAACTCAGAGGACGCATCCAAGAATTACTTGCCAAAGTCCAATCCGGTGATTTTTTGATGGTAGATCATCCAGGTGCGGGAGTTCAAGATGGGGGACATACTCGGGTTGCTATTACTAATAATTTTCATGGCAATGGAACTGTTTCTTTTGCCCAAGCAACCTATGAAAGCTCCTTAATTCGTCAAGAGAATGTGGATAGGTTGATGAATGAAGAAGTGATTTGGTTAATGCGTCCCAATACGAAAATGTGAACTACCTACACTGTACCCTCAGGTCAGTGTAGGCTTCCCAATTCATTGGGGATTGCCTCAGTATTCATGGATTTTTTACGTCCTGAAGACTTTGGTCTTACATCTCCTCGGTGGGCAGAAGCGCTAGTTCCTAACGCCAAAATTCGCAATCCTTCGTTTCTAATATTTATTGCGGCATTGATGTCTCTATCATGCTGTTTCTGGCAGTGTGGACAATCTACAAATCTAACTCCCAATGAATCATATCCTTTTTGCAGCATTGGGATTGGTAGTAGAGTTTCGTTACAAAGCCCAGATGATGGAAAGAAACGATTTATTTCCTGGTAGGTATGCCCAAATCTTTCAGCTTTATATTTCAACATGGTGAGGAACATTCCCCATCCTTGGTCACTAATAGCTTTTGCCAAGTTAGGGTTCTTCACCATATTTTTAACTGCCAAATCTTCTACACAAATAACTTGGTTTTCGTATGCTATTTTGCGAGATAGCTTGTGTAGAAAGTCTTCTCTAACTCTAGCTATTTTGCTAGATACTTTTGCAACTAAACGTTTAGCTTTACGACGTTTGTTAGATGTTTTATCGGTTTTTCTAGCTAATTTATTTTGTTTACGCTTTCTATTCTTTTCTAACTTAGCCAATTGCTTTTTAGGTAGGTCATATTTTGAGCCTTCCGAGGTTATAGCAAAGTTTTTCAATCCCAAATCAACACCGATAGCTTCTCTAATTGCTACTATGGGTGTATCTTCTTGGTTAAAAAGAATAGACGCATAATACCTACCATCCCCATTTCTTGAGATTGTTACAGTCGTGAATTTTGCGTCAGGTAGTTCTTTGTGAAACACGGTTTTCATTAACCCCAAAGTGCCAGGAAACTTAATCACAGAATCCCGTGGTATCAGTTTCACGTTCTGAGGATATTGAATCGATTGCTTACCATGTTTAGATTTAAAGTTAGGGAATTTAGCACGTCCTTCAAAAAAGTTGACAAACGCACTTGAGAGATTGAATGTGACTCGTTGCAACACTTGACTGTATGCAAGTCCCAGCCATTCATACTCTTTTTTCAATCCTGGAAGCAACTTGTCCATCGCCGCTTTAGAAAGTCCTTTCCCAGTTTCTTGATAGGCGCTAGTAGTGGCATTAAGCATATAATTCCACAACCATCGAGTATTACCAAAACATTGAGCTAAGTAAGATTCTTGCTCATCAGTGGGATAAATTCTAACTTTTATTGCTCTATACATGGTATCGACCTGTTACCGTGTTTATATATTTATGGTAACATATCAAGTTAAAAGGTGACAATGTTTCGAGTCGATGAAATTGGACAATTTATCCCAACCTACAACTGATAACTGTTAGCGTAGCTCCTCCGGAGGAGGCTAACTGACAACTGTTAAATGCCTGCAAACCATTCATAACCTTGGTCCTCCCAATACCCCTGAAAACGGGATAAGCGACTAACCAAAGTAATCCGAGTTACCCATTTACTCTGCTTATAACCAAGTTTTATCGGAGCCGCTAAACGCAAAGGTGCGCCATTATCCACTGGTAAAGGTTCCCCATTTTTCTCATAAGCTAGTAAAGTTTGGGGGTGGAGGGAGGAAGCAATATCCCAACTGGAGTAATAACCATCAGCAGACTGAAAATAAACATAACCCACACTGGACTGTGGTTGGGCAAGGGCGACAATTTCCCGCAACTTCACCCCTCCCCATTGGACAATCGCCGCCCAACCTTCAACACATACATGGCGGATAATGGTGGAAGTGAAGGGTAAATTCTGAATATCTGCCATTGATAGATGCAGAGGATTGTTAACCTCGCCATCTACTATTAAACGATATTTATCTGTATCAATGATCGGAGTGTCTCTGAAGGTATTAACTATCAATGCCTCTGGCTGAATATCATCCACAGAAAACTCTGGAACCATTTTTTGAGGCTTGAGTAGTAAGTTGCCAATTTTTTGATTGAGGGGTTGGGAAACTTCACCCACCACATTCTCTAATATGGGCGTACCGCAACCACCCAACAACAAACTACCACCGGATAAACCAGAAATTTGCAAAAATTGACGACGAGATAAACGAATCAAACCCATGATTTTATTTGCTACTACTGACTTCCTACCAAAACATCGATTCTGTTAGCTTTTCTCCACCCGCTTGCTTCCCTAACCAATAATGAGCGATCGCAAATACAATAAACAAAGGTACACTGGCAAAGTGAACAATCCGTAAAGCTTGCCAACTACCAAACATTTCTACAATCCAATGTAGTTGTGCGGGTTTATACATTCCTAACCCCGTCAGCAGTGCCAACAATAGAATGGGGATAATACTGGTGTATACAATACGATGCCAAGCATAAATCAAACGTTTCGGGTTACGACTTTTTTGTAGTGCTTTTAAATCGTTAGTCCCCACAAACCGATGTCGCCAGCGTCGAGTCATGAAAACATACAACCCATACCACAACAAATTCAGCGAAAAGAACCACATGGCAGCAAAATGCCAGTGTCTCCCTCCAGCTAACCAACCCCCTAAAGTAAATATAGGTGGAATGTGCCAACCCCCACGTCCACCAAAAACCGGATTGGCATTATAAATTTGTAGCCCGCTAGTCAGCATAATAAACACACTGACAATATTCACCCAATGGAAAATCTTAGCAGCGTTAGCTTGAGTAGGTATAGTCATTTCTCAATGACAAAATTTTTTGCACAATAACTAATATTACACGAACCACGCAAGTAACAGCCAATTTTCTCCCTGCCTAATTTCCAATCAGGCGATAAAAATAGGTCTTTTTTATCACAACCAAGAACATCTATCTGCTCTGGAAAATATATTCTCCATCAGTCAAGCAAGTATATTTATTTACTTTTATTAACCTGATTTTAACTTGATGTTAACTTGACATTTTCTTTTCTATCTTGGCATTGTTGGTGTGTTTTATGACTATTTTGGTAATTATCTTTAAGTAGTCTAATATAGGTACGGTAAGGCATGTATTCTGATGGCTCATAGCCATGAAATCGTAGGACTAATACACAAGCCCAAGAATATTTTCTGGCAAGAATTGCTTTGAGTACTTCCTCAAACTGTTTGTTATTCATGATATCCGCACACCTGGGTTAATCAAAAATATGTTAAGAACTGTAATAATAGTGTTACAGTACTCATTCAAAGTGTATATATTTATTGAATTATTCTTTATCTTTTTTTTTCAAAGATTCATCATAGCTTGATGAAGTTTTTATAAAGTTATATCAAAAATCAATAATTGCGATGGCAGTAAATAGTAATTACCCTGTAGTAGATAGTTTTATTTTATACTTAATTTGGTGATTAAATATCATTCAATTGTATGAAAAATTGCATGAAAATATACAGACAGAACAAGTATGTATTCATCAATAAAATGTTTTAATTAACACTTAATAAACTCCCCACACTCCCCTCACTCCCCACACTCCATCACTCCAGGGCGCAAGGCTTGCGCCCCTACTCACTCCTTCACTCCTTCACTCCATCACTCCTTCACTCCCCTGCTTGCGTTACCATTAAATTTTTGGAGTAGGAGCGAGTGATGACTGGCGGTAAGCGGATTGTGATCGTAGGTGCGGCTGGTCGTGATTTTCACAACTTTAATATGGTGTACCGTGATAACCCTGATGTAGAGGTAGTTGCTTTTACTGCCGCACAGATTTCGGGAATTGCCGATCGCCGCTATCCACCATCCTTGGCGGGTGATCTTTATCCTGAGGGGATTGCGATCGTAGATGAATCGAAATTGGAATGGCTTTGTTATCAAAAGCACGTTGATAGGGTGGTATTTGCTTATAGTGATGTATCCCACGCCGAGGTGATGCATTTAGCTTCCAGGGTGATGGCAGCAGGGGCAGATTTTCTGTTTTTGGGTCCGGAACGCACAATGCTAACGGCACGAGTACCAGTGATTGCTGTGTCTGCGGTGCGGACTGGTTGTGGTAAATCCCAGACAGTGCGTTGGCTTTCTCAATTACTCCGGCAAAAGGGTTTGCAGGTGGCGGTAATTCGTCATCCCATGCCCTATGGTGATTTGGAACGTCAACGGGTACAACGTTTTGCTACCAAGGCAGATTTAGATGTTGCTGAATGTACTGTGGAGGAGCGAGAGGAGTACGAACCGCACTTAGATAATGGTAATATTGTTTATGCTGGGGTAGACTATGGGCGTATCGTTAGGTTAGCAGAATCAGAGTCAGATTTAATCCTTTGGGATGGGGGTAACAATGACTTTCCTTTTATTCGCCCTGACTTACACATTGTCCTAGTGGATCCATTACGCCCTGGTCATGAAACCACCCATCATCCGGGGGAAGTAGTGCTAAGAATGGCGGATATTGTAGTGGTTGCCAAGGTGAATGCAGCCGCTACCGCAGACGTACAGAGGGTAGTTAATACCGTGCGGACGGTGAATCCCACAGCTTCCCTGGTACGTGCCGCCTCACCCGTCCGTCTAGACAACCCAGATGCTGTCAGGGGACAACGGGTGCTGGTGGTGGAAGATGGTCCCACAACCACCCACGGGGGTATGTGTTATGGTGCTGGTTACGTTGCTGCCACCGATGCCCAGGCAGCAGAAATAGTAGATCCACGTACTGCTGCTGTGCCAGAAATTGCAGCCGTATATGCTCAATATCCCCATATTCAGGCGGTGCTGCCAGCAATGGGTTATTCACCAGAACAGTTGGAGGCACTGCGACAAACAATTAACCATGCTGCTGCTGATGTGGTAGTTTCCGCAACACCAATTGACTTAGCAGCATTAATTGAGGTGAATAAACCTGTGGTACGCGCTCGGTATGAATTTGCAGAAGCTGGGGAACCAGGTTTGGGAAGTTTGGTAGAAAAGTTTTTGGCACAGAGAATTGATAATTTGGGCGTTGCTGATTGAAAATATGAATTTGCCTCACGCAAAGGCGCAAAGGCGCAAAGTTACAAAGAAAAATAAAGGTTATTGTGATGTTTCATATTCTGATTCAGCAATGCCATAATTTGAATCAAGAATAGTGGTTGCACCTCTTGTAGGGTAAAAGTGGTCAGAAAGATGGAATCATTTTCCAGCCAAGCTTTATAGGCAAAGCACCTACACAGAATAATCCAAAATTCATCTTGAAAAGTTTGCTCAACGGGGGGAACCCCCCTTCGGGTTCGGTAGTTGTTCATGGGGGAAACCCCCAAGACCACACTACACTCACCGCACCGCAACTTTTCGCAAAATCCAAAATCCAAAATTGTAAGACTATGCAGGTAGTAATTGCATTGGGGGGAAATGCCTTGTTGCAGCGGGGTCAACCTTTAGAGGCTGAGGTACAACTGCGTAATATTACTATAGCAGCAAAGGCGATCGCAGAACTGGCAGCAGCACATAAAGTTGTGGTTACCCACGGAAATGGTCCACAGGTGGGACTGTTGGCATTACAAGCCGCCGCCTATAACCGCGTTCAACCCTATCCCCTAGACGTTCTCAATGCGGAAACGGAAGGTATGATTGGCTATCTGTTAGAGCAACAACTTTACAACCATCTGCCAGAATCTCAGGTGGTAACGGTGCTTACTCAGGTAGAAGTGGATGCCAAAGATCCTGCCTTCGAGCGTCCTACAAAACCCATTGGTCCGTTGTATAGCCAAGACGAAGCAGAGCAATTAGCAGCAGAAAAAGGTTGGACAGTTGCTTTGGATGGTAATGCCTACCGTCGTGTTGTTCCTTCTCCCACACCACTGAGGATTATTGAATTACCAACAATCCAGTTACTTGTTCAAGGGGGGGTAATTGTGGTATGTGTAGGTGGTGGAGGAATTCCAGTGGTGAAGACATCCACAGGGAAACTGAGTGGTGTGGAAGCTGTAATTGACAAGGATTTAGCTGCTGCTCTCTTGGCAATAGAACTGAAAGCTGATGCCTTATTATTACTGACAGATATAGATGCAGTTTATACAGAATGGGATTCTCCCAAGGCACAGCCACTACACCAAGTCACACCCCAGCAGTTGAAAAATTATACCTTTGCCCCCGGTTCAATGGCTCCCAAAGTAGCAGCAGCTTGTAAATTTGTTAATACCACAGGAGGCGTTGCAGGTATTGGTAGGCTAGAGGATGCAGGGAGGATTCTTGCAGGTGGTGCCGGAACAATGGTAACTCATAGTTAATAAACCCCGTCCATGTTGAAACCTGGAGTTTCTAATTATTCGGATGTGTCATTGCAACGCTCCGTAGACGCGTTAGCGGTAAGCCACTGCGGTGGTGAGGCAGTACGGTCTTGGGGTCTCCCCAAGTGGAGTAACTGCCGAAAGGGTTTCCCGGCATAAAGGAGGCAGTGCGGTGGTGAGGCAGTACAGTCTTGGGGTCTCCCCAAGTGGAGTAACTGCCGAAAGGGTTTCCCGGCATAAAGCAACTGCCGTCAAGTGGCGCACCCGTAGGGCTTGGAGCAGAGTAGCAATCCCAAATTCATGTTAAAAAACTACGGTTCTCAAGGTAGATGAGGTTTAATTCATTTTTGCCAGTTACCTATACCCTAATTTTGATCCAATTACGAATTACGAATTACGAATGATCAGTTATGGATGCTGATGAACTGAAGCGACTTTATAATGCAGGGGAGAGAGACTTTACAGGAGTCAATCTATCACAATTAAAACTGATTGGTGCGAACCTGGTTGGTATCAATCTCTGGGGAGCAGACTTAACAGGAGCTAATTTAGCCAAAGCCAAGTTATGGGGATCGAATCTCAGTGGAGCTAATTTAGCGAAAGCAAATTTGACGCGAGCCAATCTCACCTGCGCTCAACTAGAACGTGCAAATCTACGGGGAGCCAAACTCCAATATACTAAACTTTATGGGGCTAATTTAACTGGCGCTCTTTACGATGAAACTACTAAATTTACTAGAGATTTTGACCCCTCCAGTAGAAATATGCAAAAATTTTAACTCTTCTAGGGCGCAAGCCGCAGCGCCCCTACTTTTAATTCCTCACTCCTAACTCCTAACTTAATATCAGCATTGCTGTTGAACTTTGCTTCTGGCATACTGGGGACGACAGGGAGTTCCCCAACAAACTTGTCCCGGAGGAATATTACTAAAAACACTACTACGGGCACCGATGACAGCGTTAGCAGCGATTTCTACTCCTGGGGCAATAAAGCTATCCGCTGCAATCCATACTCCATTCCCAATGGTAATTTTAGCGGTTTGCAAACCAAAGGCAGGGTCATGGATATCGTGGGTTCCCGTACATAGATAACTTTTCTGGGAAATAACACAGTGTTCGCCAATGTGGATTTCATCTAGGCTGTATAAAACTACATCATCTCCAATCCAACTGTAGTCACCAATACTGACTTTCCAGGGATAGGTAAAGCGAGCTGTAGGTCGAATTAATACACCTTTGCCAATTTTCGCACCGAAGAGTCTGAGCAGAGCACAACGCCAGCTATTACAGGGATGGGGAGTGAGGGGAAAAGCGATCGCCTGTACAAACCACCATAGTAAAATATACCAAGCTGCCCGTCCGCGATCAAACCAAGATTGATCGTAGTCACATAGGTTTACTAAAGGTTTATCATCTATCATATCAATTTTAGATTTTAGATTGAACCCACAGATGCAACTTCCTTCCCCTAGTACTTCACCACATTAATTTTGCGGGGTGGACATCCAACCGCCAGGGACTCTAAGTCCCTGGCTAATAGCAAAAGTCCTATAAATAGGACTGATGCAATACCCCTCATAACTAATGT
>JAAUYI010067728.1_pt1 | contig 10695 bp, 10 predicted proteins | sample 7278041 | NCBI WGS metagenome assembly JAAUYI01 (sample SAMN14350216, study PRJNA611818) | marine sediment metagenome | isolation source: surface marine sediment (0.6m) | place: French Polynesia: Moorea | collected 2018-08
ATCATCTTTGTTCAGTCCAGCCATGATTTATAGCATACATCAATTCGCTGGAATGAGAATTATTTGGCTTTGACTTCTAGTTTTTTAGGGAGGGGGAATGAATGATTACATTGGAAACGATTAGGGCAATTTTCTCAAAACAAAACCAGACTCCTAAGACGTAGGACTGGATTAATCTGTAAACAATTAATTGGAGGAGCGCGAATTCCTCTCATCACTAAAAGTGAGAGTCTCCTTCGCGCAAATGCAAGATGAATTTAATCAATTATTTATTTGATACCCAAGAAAAAACGGCGAGAGATTTGTTAAGCTCTTGGGGTCAATGCGAGCCAAAAAGATGTAGTTTCCCGCGCCAGGGAATGAGTGATAATAAACTGGAAGACTGCCAGGTGATTTATAAAGAGCGATGGCATAAAATCAATCCTGAAGATTTATTTGAGAGAGAGCTAGAAAAAAATCAACTCTGTCAATCGATTCTAGAAGCTTGCCAATTCTGGGGAATGAAAACCAGTCTTGAATTTATTAACTCTCGTTATGAGTTTGAAGTGAAAAATTTTCTTTCCTTTGATCCTTACTTGGAATGTGATGGATGGGGACGAGATGTACTTCCTTCAATATCGATGCTCAAAGGATATTTGAGAGCATTTAAAAATAAATATATTCAGCCCATTTCTCTTGATGGTGAAGGAGTAGTTTTATTGCTCAAACTAAGAAAAAGTCCCAAGAACAAAAAGTTTTGGGACTTTTTAGATAAGAGCTTCGTTTATAAAGTCATCAACAAGAAAATTATTTTATTTTGTCCCCTTCCTCATCCTCTAGAAAACCATCCTTGGAGGCTAACAAAAGGACCATTGTTATTTAAGCTAGTCGAAGAATTCCAAGGCGAAGCTTGTGAAATCAAAAGCGTTTTACTGCCTGATTATCGAGAAATTTCACCTTTTTGGTAACAAATTTTCAATAAGCCTTAAACCCAAATAGCTATTATCTTTCAAAATAATAAATTATCTTTTCAAGAAGCTCAGACAAGCTAAGTCATTAAACGAGAAGTATTATCAGTTATCAATGTTTACTTTATTAAGCTCACAATCAGAATTAAATTTAACCCTTCATCAATCTAATCAAACTCTATTTAAGTGCCTTAACACTATTAAGGGTGATGAACAATCAGATATTCCTTGGATAGTTTGGTTGCTAGAAAATCCAGACAGTATCTTTCCTCTACCTGGAAAAATAAATCTTTATAATCATGACTGTTTACATGTTTTATTAGGGCGGGATTTTTTCCCATTTGACGAAGCTTTTGTGGTTGGCTTTACTATGGGTAGCGACATGAGAGCAAATCGCTTTCACTTGGCGGTTTTTAAAATTTTATCTAGTTTGTTTTATCCTCAAAAATATAAGTTCAACCGAGAACATTTTAAGTTATTTGACCTAGCTTTTGACTATGGCAGAAGACTTAAGGTTAAAAATCTCAACCAGTTTAACTTCAAAGCTTATGAAAATAAAACAGTAGGTGAATTAAGAAAATACTTGGGAATTGAACTAGAAGAAGTCAAGCAATGTTTCGATTCGGTAGTTAAAAGTAGTTCTTAGTTTTTAGTAATTAGTTTCTTACGTGATTATGCTTGCGGAGGAAACCTCCGCGCATCTCACGCGCTTTTAGTTCTATTTATCGGAGGAGCAGATAACCCAAACTAATAACTGCGGAGTCGGAGTGTCTCCGAACAACTAATGACTAACAACTAATGACTAATAACTATTAAAGGACAAAAAATGAGAAGTACCTTATCTACACTCTGGGATAAAATTACTAAATCTAATCAGATAAATCAAATTAATTCTAAGAGTAAACAAGCTGTGCTTGAGAAGCATTTATGGCAGGATTGCTATTTTAGTGACGGTGGTTTAATCTTAGATTGGCGCAGAGTTTCTGACTATTTTGAGATTAGATTTATTTTAAAATATGCTTTTTTGATTAATAGAGAAGTAATTCGCTTCTCAGAGATAGAAATCAAAAATATTAGTGGCAATAAGTTAAGCAAAATTAAGCTGACAGTTACAACAAATGATTGGTTGGATAGAGAACGTCGAAACTTTATCGAGGTGGGGAATCTGGAAAATTCTCAGGTTTTAGCCTTTGCTTTGACCAATATTCCTTTGTTAGCCCTGCGCGGAATTGAGAATCAATTATATCTTTCTCATGGAAACCTGAATGTTGTTCTTCATTCACTAGAAGATGGAACTAATACAACACTCGCTGGCACAATATTAGAAGTTATAATTCCCCCAACTTTTCCCTTTCAAACCTATCAATTAAACTCGATTTAATTTCCTCGCTCGATAACTAGTACAGACAAGGCATTCCTTGTCTCTACCTAATAACTAATAACTAATAGTCGAAAAAGATGAATGAATTTCGCGCTCTAAGGCTAAAAAAAGAGGGGACTTTTTATAAAGTTCAAAAAATGCATATAGATACTAGTTGGAGAAGAAGATTTTTTTCAATAATAGTTTTCTTAATTCTTTTGGGTACAGTATTTTTAGTTCTTGATAGATGTGTCGATCCAGGAGTAAATTACCTAGAAACAGAAATAAAAGCAGGAGCTAAAATTGCCGACGTATCCACCAAGGATTTTCAAATTTTTGCCTTAAAATCTTTGGCAACTATTGTAATTTTGGTTTCCTTGATTGTTGCTGCCAACAATTACTTCTATAATATATTTCTTGGTCAACCTGTTTGGACAGACTTACCTAATGCTGATGCAAAAAAACTTTTTGAACCTGGTAATCATTTAAGCAAGGTGGAAAAATGAATTGTCTACATATATCAATATCTACAGTTCCGAACTAACAAATTACAACTTTAAATATGCTATCATAAAATAGTATGAGACTAAGCTTATTAATAGTTAAGATAATCACCAATCGCCAAAAAAATAACTATTAACAAGTAAAAAAAATAGGAGCTTTGCCTATAAAAAAAAGAAGCAACAACCAATTAGACATTGTTTTAAAAAAGTCGAGAGGAGATAGAGGAATAAATAGGTTTGCCTCTCGGCTTTTTTTATTAACTAATTTTTGCTTCATTAAGAAACAACCCTAAAAGAAACCAAAGTTTTTTAGTTACCTGAACAAAAGATAGTAACCTAAATAGAGAGTCACGCAAAAGAAAGATGATAACTGGAAGAATACCCGAAATTACTATCAAATTCAACTCCAAACCAGAGTTGCCCACGGAAGGGAAAAAGGTAACTGTAGAAATCAAAGGTGATAACAATACCATCGTCAAAGCTGAAGTCAACCGTAAAACTCTAAAGAAACAAGTGGCGAAGATGGACGAGTACGAAGAGTGGATCGGCGCACTGTCAGGCAAGATTAAGAGTATTTCGGATGACGGAATAATCGAAGTGGAAGGTGCGGGGATTCAGGTTTTTGAACGGAAGAAAAAAGAACCTGCTGCGACTGAAGGCTCGACTGCTGCATGAGTGGAAAGGTAGAATCCTAATTAGTAGGATATTTGTAGTTAAAGTTATTTAAATATCTTTCCAATCAATTTAGGAAGCTGATTACAGATAGTAACCATACTGGCGGTAGGTGGTAAAGCAGCAGCAATTCCTTTTAGCATAGTTGTAGCCTTCTTCGCTGCTTTCTTCATTGCACTGTCTTGAGAGTTAGCTAAAGCAGAGGCGATCGCCTGAAGTTGTTCGATGGCTTCTTCTTTTTCTTCGGTGTCTAAATCTTCTTCGATAACAGTATTGTGGAGTTGGATGAGAAGTTGCTTGAGGGTGGTCTTGTTAGAGTCATCGAAATTAGGAAGTTGATTGATGGTGTTGGCGACTGTACCGCTAATATTTCCAAGCCCCAAGGCAGCAGCACCACTGGCATAAACTTGGGCGTTATCTGATATGTTTATGTTTCGGCTTTGATTAGTGGTGAGATCGCCTTGAATGTTTGTATCTTTTAAATTCTGATTACCTTCAACATTGCCTGTAGCAATGCCAACAGTGCCATGAAAATGCTGCTCTATTTTAGTAAGGTTTTGAGGGTTATCATACCGAATCGTTACATCATCAATTAACTTTAAGACATCGACCATTTGAAAGCTTTTTTGACATTGAACTTCTCGTTTCCCCTTTTCTTTAGCTTTCTGTAAGACATCAAAAGGATGAAAGTAAGGCTCTTGTTGATTTTTACACTCGGAGCAATTACAGGGAATTAACCTGCGGTATTTTAATCGTTTATAAGAGCGATGAATTTTGTCTAGTTCATGAGTTACAACTATCAGTAAGTCTTTTCTCTGTTTACCTGAAACTCTAACCTTTAATTCTCGTTTATCGTAATATTCAATTACTTCGGCTTTGGTATTATTTTTGTTGAGAATAACTCCACTTCTCCAAACATATTTCTGTTGGTCGATAAACTGGTGCATTATGACAATAAACTGAGTAATAATGCCTTTGGGCATAAATTCATAACTATAGCGGAAAATCAGATTATCAGATTCATTCCAGTCATAGTCTGGTTGATTTTCGCTGAGGAGTTGAGGGGCAATGAAACTGTCTTGGTTATCAGGAATTTCATAACAAAGATGAAATTTCTTCATGAGTTCTAATAACTCACCACGCATCAAGGCATATTTATCTTCATGCCAGATGTTTTTCAAATCATTACGGGTAAAATGTCCTTGGTTGTTAATAACTTTTTGATTATCTAGAACTTTATAAACAGCATAAGTACCCCATTCAGGTTTGAGAATTACCGTTTTATATAATAGAGATTCTTCTTCATCTTGGAAATGAAGACATACTCCTAAGTCATGCAAATATCCGCTTAACTGTAATTTATCTTCGAGTTTTTTAAATCCATTTGCTTCACAGATATCTAAGTATTCTTGTAGATAGATATGATTACGCTTATCTTCTTCTAAAGACTTCCGTACATCAACCCAGGTTTTAGGTAGTGCTTGTCCAATGTGAGGTAATTTTTTAATGTAATCTTGAATATTAGTGACAATTTCTTTTAAACCTCGGTTAGTTTTGAGGTTAGTAGCAAGAGTTTCTTTGAGATTAGTAAACTGTCCTCGTAAAGCACGTTCATTGATTTCTCTCTTGCGGTCTTGCTTCTCATTCTTAACAATAAGTAAAGGACTATTCTCACTGAGAAGTTCGACTACATTAAGCCAATAATAGAAGTCAGTATCATCTTTGCGAGTATCAGCTACGAGGGCATAAAGAGAACGTTTTGTTAAGAAAAACTGATGGGTAGCATGATAAATTTCCTGACCTCCAAAGTCCCAAATATTGACTTTAAATTCTCGTTCTTTTTGTTTCTTATCGAAAAAAGGAAAACTCCATTTAGTTATGTCAATACCTTCTGTAGATTTTTCATTACTGTCTACTTGATAGTTAGAGTCTTCTATTTTTTTAGCAAGGGTAGTTTTACCAGCACCACCTTCTCCGACTATCAGTAGTTTAGCTTCATAAATATAATCTATTCCTTCCTCTTGAAGTTGACGGAAATATTCTTTAATTGCTTCTATGCCTTTATTGGCAATTTCTAGAGGTGGTTTTTCTAGAGGATTTCCACTTAAATATAGCGTGGTTAAATTAGAGAGCTTAGTTATAGATTCTGGGAGAGTATTTAGTTGATTATAACCTAAATCTAGCCTGGTTAAATTCGAGAGCTTAGTTATTGATTCTGGGAGAGTAGTTAGTTGATTCTCACTTAAATCTAGCTCGGTTAAATTCGAGAGCTTAGTTATTGATTCTGGGAAAGTAGTTAGTTGATTATTATATAAATATAACTCTAATTCGTTTAAAGTTTGAAGCCAGGGTAGCCAATCTTCAGAGAATTTAATCGATATTCTTAACCAAAATAGATTTTTAAGCTTAACTATGGTATCAGGTATTGTTTCTCTACTTTCTATCCTTTCCCATTCTTTGCTCTCGATTAGATGTAATCCAAGTTGGTCAATTTGGCTGAACCATTCAGGAAGAGGAGTGTAGACTTGCCAAGTTAATTTCAGCAAGACAGAGCGCAGAAATCCTCGCAGTTCTTCTGGGATGTCAGTAAATTCGTAATTGCCAATTAAGTCTAAAGATTCTAAGTTGGTTAATCTAGATATTTGTGAAGGGATGTGTTGAATATTGTTATTGCTTAAATCCAGCTTTTTTAAATGAGTTAATTCAAAAACTTTATCGGGAATTCGAGTTAACTCTTGATATTGATCCTTACTATCATCCCAATAGCTACTTAAATCGAGTTCAGATAGCTGTTGCTCCCTAGCTTTTTGGATTCTTTGTCGAAAGCGTTCTGGAATAGTATCTTGGCTCATCTCTAGTTCTTAATCAACTCAAAGAGTAATTCCCACACAAAATGCTATTGTTAAATAATACAATCATAGTATTAGAGAAGGAGCAGATTGATAGAAATAAATTTACATTCAATCTATAACAATTGAATTAGCAGCATAAATCACCTTTAATTCTCTTATCCACAAGACTTTCAGGGATAATTCCCCATTATCTGTATTAGGTCGAATTACTATTATTTTCAGAGCCTACAATCAACAGCTTCTTCTGGATCTGTTGATTTGTATACGATTTTTGATTAAAACCTAAAACAATTTGTATATATTTGGTAATATTCTCAGAAGAGTTATGAATGCTTACACAATTATTGTATGGTATTTTATGGTTTTGTGTTTGAGCATCAGGATATGCTGCTATTTATGCAATTGGAAAAAATATTGCAGAGAAATAGTTCTTACCAACCAATAACTGATACAGCCTTTCTCTTCTGCTTTGACATTAAAAACTTTAAAAAAGATTTGGTGTTTGTGACATTATTTCTTCGTGAGTATCAAGTAACAATGTAATATATTGTTGATGTTCTTTTAGAAACTGAGGATCTGGTATGTTATCTTTGCCACTAACCCAACTATGAAAGCTTCTTCTGTATAAAATAAACTTTGTCATTTGATCGACTGTCCCCAGTTGATCAAAGTAGTCTGCCATTAAAACTAATTTTATATGATCATTGCCAATCAACATTGTTGTCGCAAAATTTAATCCTTTTGAAACTCCATTTGTAATATTAAATCGGTACAATTTAAGCGTATATTTAAAAGTATCTGTTATCACAGAATCTTGGCAAATTACTATATTTGTATTAATCCTTTTAACTAGCTTCTCGCCGTCAAATAAACACTTAACGCCTGGTGTTCGTTTTATTGGTTCATTTTGAACCTGAAAAGAAGGTAAAGAAAATGAATCGAAGTCAATAACTTGTTCAGATTGAACTTGGATTGGTGTTAAGGAAATTATAGTTGCCACTAACAATAAAGAAGGATTCTTGAACATTATTCTAAATTTTGCCAAGTGAGGACTATTAAAGTGTTATTACTTCAATTGTTTTGGAATTTATATCTGTTGTCAGTGATTTAATTCTTTTTTTTATTAGTTGAGACAGTTATAACAGAGCATTAGTTAGATGTCAGGAAATCTAATATTAGAGAAGGAAATGAGCGATTATCAATAAGTAGAGCTTGTTGCTAATTTCTAATTAAGTTTGTGAATAAAGAAGTATAAAGTAAGTTATCCATCAGGGAAATCTCGACAAAGCGAACCCAGAGGCTAAAATTGGTTTGATGTTTTCGGTGTGCCAAATGGTAGAATACCATAATCAAGAAGAATACGAAAAGCTAAAATTAATTATCGAATACGACTGGCTTCAAGGTGTGGCTCTAGGAATTGCTAAACAGGCAATATCTAAAGGATTTGAAAGTCTTACAGATAAACAAACAAAAGTACTTAATACCTATGCACTAAAGCCATTTGAAGAATTTGATTATGCGGATCTTCTTGAAATTGCGGGTATGGGATACGACGGTGAGAACACTAAGATTTTAGATTGTGCTAGAGAGATTAAAGAACAGTTAGGCTATATCCCTAACAATGATGCAAGAGAGGAAGATTTAGCTTATAGACTGGCGGTGGAAGAAGCCTATTTATTGTAAAATAACGTACTTAGATAATATTATATCTCCTAAGCCTGCAATTACAGAAGCACTTTTCCTGACTAGACTGGAACTACCAACCAATGACTGAAACAGCCTGTTCTATCTGATCTGGAGATACTTCTAAATAACGCTGCAAAGTTCCCAGATCATTATGTCCTGATATCGACTGAATATGTCGTAAGGGTATTCCTGCATTGTGCATCTGAGTCAGTGCTGTACGTCTAAAACTATGGATGCTGACTCCTTCGATACCTATACGTTTGCGTTTACGTTTAATCTGTTAGATCAGAAAGCATTTCCGACAATTCCACCTGATCTCTAGCCCGATTATCATCATAAATCATCAGCGTATCTATCTGACGGTGACGGGATAGCTTCTGCACCTTCCGCACGTTACCATCAGTAGCATCTAAAGCAGCAGTAATCGAACTGTGCCGAACGCGATGGGGACTCATCCGTTTAGTTATTCCCGCTTGCTGGCAATAGCGACGCACCAGCTTATAAATCCCATCTCCAGTTATCCGATGTCCTTTGTGTTTAAAGTCGAGAGCCACAAATAAGGGTGCTTTTTTCTTCTTGTGCCTGTAAGCCTTTGTCCACTCCAGTAAAGCATTTGTTGTCGAACTACTCAGACCAATTATCTCTGTTTGTGTTCCTTTACCCTTACCCAAGATTCGCAACTCTTTAGCTAGGGAGTCAAAATCTCCATAATTAAGTAAACTTACCTCATTTCGTCGCAAGGCATTGTCCCATAATAACTTCAACAGAGCATAATCTCTTTTCCCTTTCAAGATAGAGCGATCGCAAATAGCTAAAACCTGACGATACTCTTCTGGACTAATCCCGCTCGTATCCCTGTATTGCTGAACCTTTTCCCCTTTAACATCCTCTAAAGTAAACTGACAGATGCCCAACTTGCGACCCATACTACAGAGAGTTTTAATCGAAGCCAGACGACGATTGACGGTAGATTCAGCCAACCCCTTCTCAAACAGCTTGGCTTTATAATTCAGCACCACTCCTACCGCAGCCGAACGTGACAAGTGTAAAAACTCCAACACCGAATCTTTAGTAGCCACATTACCCGTAGTTACCCGAAAGAAGTCATTGAGGTCTTTAGAGTAGGCTTTTCTGGTATCGGGATTGCGTTGATCGATCAGGAATTGAGCTAGCACGTCAGGTTCAGTCTGAGTAAAATGTCTTTCAACTTGGGCATGGAAAGACTGTTCTAGTTGTGAAGGAATTGGGGGGTTAACTCGTTCCATTATAGTCGATATTGGAAAATTGTATTTCCGATATCAGAAGTGGGCAATAATCATACTGTACAATCATTTCCCGCCTTTATTACTTTTTGAGAAAAAAAAGAGATTTTAAGGAAATAATTTAGTTATGGCGTGGTCTAAAAAACACAAACGCAAAAAAAAGAGAGGGATTTCGACTGAGGTTGTAGTACTGCCATTTCCACCCCTAACGGAAGATGAAGAACGGGACTTACTTCATTTAGAACGCAAAGTAGAAAGAGCATTTTTTGAAGCGGGTCTGAGTTTGAGAGAAATACGCGACCGAAGACTGTATCGAAATGCTCATGCTACCTTTGAAAAATACTGTAAAGAACGCTTTAATTTTACGCGCCAGGCAGCTAATTACCTGATTGCGGGGGCATCAGTTTTTGAAACTTTGACAACCAATGGTTGTCAAATTCTACCTACTGCCGAACGTCAGGTTAGACCAATTACCAGTCTGGATGAATCCGAACAAGTTGAAGCTTGGTCAACTGCCGTCACCGAAGCTGGCAATCGCGTTCCTAGTAGTCGCATAGTTAAAAATGTAGTACACCGTATTAAAGAGAAGAATCAAGCACCTATACCTTTTCAAGTAGGAGAAGTTTGTCAGATTATAGCTAAAGATCATCCCGAACTAAGGGGTAAGAGCGGGTGTTGGTGCATTGTTCATGAGGTATACGAATTTAGCTGTCTGGTTCACACCTGGGATAATGAATATATTGTGCGACCAGAACATCTTAAATCTTTGGGGTATTCTCAAGAAGAATGCCAACAGATGTTCATTATTGGGGAGAGAATGACTAGACTTCATGAGACGGGAAAATTAGATGAAGCTGCTTTATGGGTTCTCAACGGTTTAGCCAAGATTAAACAGCCATCATTAACTGAACTGCAAGAAAAATTGTTAAACCTTTTGGAAACTGAATATAAAACTGATGAATAATCAATTAAAATCCACTTCACTATCTGACCATTTCCTCTTCTTGAGTTTGAGTTTTTTTGGCTTGTTTTGAGAGGTATTCACTGATTTTTTGACTCATTTGTCTAAATTTACCGAGATCTTGCTCTTGAAGATTCGAGGTTAATCCTCGATTATTGAATTTGAGAATTTCGCCCCTACCGTCTTTAGCAATGACAGTAAGTTCGGGGCTTTGACCACGTTGCTGCTTGGTTTGAGTAATTATATAGTTTTTGCCTTTGAAGGTTTTGTGAGAGCCATAGTCTTTACCTAAAAGTTTAACTAAGTTAGCAGCAGTTTGAGCGACTTCAACTCCACCTTTTGACGGCTTTGTTGCATGAATAATCCCTGATTGGACACCATTCTCCCTTGGAGGTAAGATTTTTAGGAGTCTAAGGCATAGCTATCTGGCATGCCTAAGTGCGTCATGCGAT
>JAAUYI010024820.1_pt1 | contig 10688 bp, 8 predicted proteins | sample 7278041 | NCBI WGS metagenome assembly JAAUYI01 (sample SAMN14350216, study PRJNA611818) | marine sediment metagenome | isolation source: surface marine sediment (0.6m) | place: French Polynesia: Moorea | collected 2018-08
ATGTGTGGCAAACATGATTTGAATGAGGGAATTTAGAAAAAAAGAATAGATTAATAGCATAGGTAGGGGCACGGCATCAGAGTGATAATTATATACACCAAAAGATTGTGGCTGCCGTGCCCTTGCGAATCATATATGTGTGGCAAACATGATTTGAATTGGTATGAAACCCAACATCAAGGGCGCACGCAATGCGCCCCTACAAACTCCGCGCCTCCTAACTATTTTCCAGTTAGTCCCTCACGGGAAAATTCCACAATCAAGGATGAAAATAATTCCCTCACTCCGGGCGGGGAAACTCCGCCCCTACTCCTTCACTCCCTAATGCTTGCGCGATCGCATCCGTAAATCCCGCAAAAGAGCTATAGTCTTGGGCAACAATGGAAACATCTAATCCTAATTTCCTGGCATTAGCTGCGGTATAAGGACCAAAGCAAGCAATAGTACATTGTTGATAATCCCTAGGTGTAGCCACCATTTGCAGGAAACTGGCTATTTCTGCTGTGCTGCTAAAGGCAATTGCGTCAATACTACCTTGACGTATAAGATTTAGCTCCACCTCATACAGGCTTCTATGGATAGACTGGGTTCTGTAAGTTGGGATGCAGGTGACTTTCATGCCTAAGTTTTTTAACCCAGTTACAAAATTGGGAATTACATCCGGTTCCGGAATACCAATAACCTCCGGAATGGGAACGAGGATACTTTGTTGGGAGATATGAGGAATCTGGGCTAATTCCGCCACTATTCCTGTGGGACTGGGTTCGGTGGGGAGTAAATCTACTTTGATTCCCAGAGCGGCTAATCTTTCCCCATCCTTACCAATAGCAGCTAAACCAAAATTATTGAGAGTTGCAAGGGGGAAGCCTATATCTTGCCAACGTTGGCAAAATCCATCAATCCCATTCCTACTGGTGAAAGCAATCCAATCAAATACCGCCAGGTTTTGCAGTGTAGCGTCTAATTGGGCAAAGTTTTCTAGTACACAGGTTTCAATGGTTGGCATTAATAGTGGTAAAGCACCCCGCTCTATGAGTTGTTGACATAACCTTGCGCCATAATTACGGGGTGCAGTGACAATAATTCGTTTACCGTATAAGGGTTGTTGAATTGATGGCGTTAGCAATTTAGCTCTGGTAGTTTTCATAAATCCCCATCAATTCCCCAGCCAGATTCATTAAGAAATTGGCATTATCCCCATCGCCTTGTACCAGCAAATCATTTGCCACTGCTAGCATACTTTGAACTAACCCTGCATCTAATAAATTCTGATTGGCATTCAATAGGGATTCTACATCTGCTTCATTTTCACAATTGAGTAACATTTCGATTAAATCCATATAAGCTTGGAAATGACCTAATTCTGCGAGTACATCCCGGAGAAAAGTGGCTGCATCTTCTTCCCCTGCTTTTTCTTTTTCACCTGCAACTCGTTCAATGACTTGAATAAATTCAGGATCGACTAATTCTTGATTTGCTTGTAACAAATCCCACTCCTCTCCTTCAGGACAGGTAAGCAGTGCTTGGATGAGGTTTTCATAGGCTTGGAGGCGTTCTTCAGTCATCAGGCAGTGCCCTGGCAAATAAATATATTTGTACAGTTTATGACTAGATATTGGAGCAGTTTTGGTCACATCTGTAAATAGCCCTCTTTAATCACTCTGGGTAAGTAACTGGCAAATTAAATATAAAACCTCACCCCCAGCCCCTCTCCTTATTAAGGAGAGGGGTGCCGTCAGGCGGGGTGAGGTTCAGATTGAGACGTAGGTTGGGTTGAACGGAGTGAAACCCAACAACCAACAACTTTGTGATTGTTGGGTTTTTCGGGCGTTTATACCATTTTGAAAAAAGAATGCGACAGATGGGTAGGGGCACGGCATCAGCAAGATAATTGTATACACCAAAATATTGTGGATGCCGTGCCCTTACGAAGAATATATGTGTCGCAAACATTATTTGAATTGGTATTAGATCCCCGACTTCTTTAAGGATGCTGCTGGCGAATAGAGGGTTAGACCCCTCACTGTGGGTAGAAACAATCTGACTCGCATCCCCGAAATACCGCCCACAGGCTAGAAGCCTGGGGCTACAGGAGCATTAGACGCGGAGCGGCTTCCCGTAGGGTAGCCTGCGAAGGCAGGCTACTCTACGAGAAGGCTTACGCCTACGTTCAAGTAGCCGCACCATTCTATGGTGACGGCGGGATTTTGGTCATAGCGAGGGGCGTTACCCTTGATTCGCCATTGGTATCCTTTAAGAAGTCGGGGATCTGTTATCCCTCGAAGCGTTAACATCTAAGTATAAACACCATCAGTAATTGCAACAGATGCTTAGGCGGCTTTGGCGTTGGATTAAGGGTTTATTTCAGCGATTGTTGGGGATTTCTCCCTCAGATGATAGTTCTGTCACCACTACCGAAGAGCAATCTCCACAATTGACGGATGGGGAGTATGAGTCTTTGTTGATGGAGTTGTTGCAAGGGGTGAATGATGGTTGGAGTCGCGGATGGACGAGGGAATTTTTGACGGCGAATAATATCTCTAATTTTTATTTTGTGGAGTGGTTGCGGGGTTTTGGGGATAGGTTGTTAGGTGGGGATGGGGTGCATGAGGAGTTGGGAAGGCGGATGGTGCTGTTGGGGGATTTGGGGATTGGGGAGTTGAGTCAGGTGGCGGGTGATGTTGGGGTGCGGTTGGTGAGGAGAGGGGAGGAATTGAACCGCAGAGGCGCAGAGGACGCGGAGGAGGAAGAGGGAGGAGATGGAAAGGCAATGTCAGAAGTGGATAAACTGTTCAGAATGTTGCAGCAGCCATTACCCCAAGGTTTGGAAATTGAAACTAACCATCCAAAAGTTATTATTCCCATACAGATGGATACGTTTAATATTTATAATGCATGGGCTAAAAATATCACAGACCTTTGGCTTGAAGAAGGTAATCGCCTAGTAATGGTTAAGGATTTTATGGGTGCAGTAGTATCCTATAATAAAGCGATTGAAATTAAACCCGACTTCTACATAGCTTGGTATAATCTGGGTCTCGTGCTAAATGAATTAGGCAGAAGTGAAGAAGCAATTACATCTTACGATAAAGTGATTGAATTTAAACGCGACTTCTACCTAGCTTGGTATCATCGTGGTGAGGAACTATTTAATTTAGGAAGATACCAAGAAGCGATCGCATCCTATGAGCAAGCATTGGACATTAAACCTGACTACCATGATGCTTGGTGTGATCGGGGTATAAACCTAGGTTTGTTGGGAAAACACGAAGAAGCACTTGCATCTTTTGATAAAGCTATTGAAATTAAACCTGACCTAGAAGATGCTTGGTACGGACGAGGTGTTACCCTTAGTCATTTCAAAAGATACGAAGAAGCACTTGCATCCTATGATAAAGCCATTGAACTTAAACCTGACTTCTACCAAGCTATGAACAATCGCGGTCTTGTCCTAGATAACTTAGGCAGATATGAAGAAGAGATATCATCCTTTGATAAAGCGATTGAAATTAAACCTGACTTTTACATAGCTTGGTATCATCGAGGGCTTATGCTAGGAAAATTAGGAAGATATAAAGAAGCACCTGCATCCTTTGATAAAGCGATTGAAATTAAACCTGACTTCCATGATGCTTGGTTAAGCAGAGGTGCAGTATTATGTGATCACTTACAAAAATATGAAGAAGCACTTACATCCTTTGATAAAGCCATTGAAATTAAATCCAACTACCACGATGCTTTGTATAACCGAGGGAATGCCCTAGGTCATTTAGGAAGACATGAAGAAGCGATCGCATCCTATGATAAAGCTGTTGCAATTAAACCTGACTTCCATCATGCTTGGTTAACTAGAGGTAATGCAGCAGGAAAATCAGTGAGTTATGATCCTCTGTTATCTTCTACAAGTAACATTGTCAAACAAAATCCCCTCCTCAATGAGCGTGGCTATGAAGGGATATTAGCAAGCTATGAGGAAGGATTGAAACATTGTTTCCAAGAAACGCACCCAGAAGGATGGGGACTATTACATCAAGCCATAGGTAAAGCACACTATTATCAAGGAGTGGGAAAAGCAAATTACCGCCAATATTGGCATCAAGCGACAGATGAGTATCACCAAGCCTTAATTACCCTAACAAAAGAAGCCTTCCCCGAATTACATTTAAAACTATTGCAAGAATTGATTCGTGTTTTGTTTGGCTTGAATAAAAACGAAGAGGCGAAACAATGGCGAAGGGAAGGGTTACAAGTATTTGCACAGTTATTAAATTCCCCAGATAAATCTTCTTTTCAAAAACGCCGGTTAGAATCCGAATTTTCTGGTTTCTCACAAATGCGGGTTGATGTATTAATCGAAGATGATGATTTTATACCCGCCTTAGAAACTGCGGAGAGAAACAAAAATTTTTGCCTCACTTGGATACTTGATAATCAGCAACAACATATTCTTAGCCCCAGCTACAGTGAAATTAAAAAATTAATCAATCCCCACCCAGCAAAAAACACAGCGATTATCTATTGGCATCTTAGCCCTTTTGCCTTGACTACATTTATTATCAAACCCGGTGCATCTCAACCCACTGTTATCCCCACACAAAAGCCAGATAAATTAGAAGGTTGGATCAAAAATTGGGATAAACAATACGCCAATTATCCCAAAGGTAAGGATGAACCAGTCGAGGAAGAAAACAACTGGCGGAACAATTTACCCAACCTGCTAGAAGAACTAACCAAGATTCTCGATATTGCTTCTATTATCAACGCCATTGACCTAACCCCCCAACCCCCTTCCCTACTAGGGAATGGGGAGAATGATTCCCCTCTCCTGGTAGGAGAGGGGTTAGGGGAGAGGTCAAAATCCAAAATCCAAAATCTCATCCTAGTTCCCCATCGCGACTTACACCGCTTACCCCTCCACGCACTATTCCCTGACAACTTCACCATCACCTACCTACCCAGTGTCCAAATTGGCATATCCCTAGCAGAATTATCCCGCAGACAACCAAATACAAACTCCCCCACCAAATTACTCAGCGTAGAACATCCCAACAGCACTGACTCTGAAGACAAACCATTTCCCCAACTCTTCAACGCGGAAATTGAATCAGCTACCATCACCCGGATGTTTCCCAATCACCAACGCCTTGCAGATAATCATGTCACTCAAGAAAACCTGGTATCTGCCCTCAAATCCGGACATGACATATTTCATTTTACAGGTCATGGAACCTACAATTTTCACAATCCCCAAGCATCAGCCTTAGCTTTGAGTGGTGAGGATAGGCTGACTCTCACAGATATTCTGCAACTACCCCTGAGTAACTACTGCCTGGTGAGTCTCTCCGCCTGCGAAACTGCGGTGACGGGGAACCAAACCATTACCACAGAATATGTGGGGTTAGTTAGCGCGTTTCTGTTCCAAGGAGTGAGTAATGTCGTCAGTACCCTGTGGACAGTAACTGATGATGCGAGTAGTTTGGTGATGATTTATTTTTATTGGCAATTAAGTAAGGGTAAATCGCCACAAATCGCCTTAGTAAAAGCGACAAAATGGTTGCGTAATCTAACAGATAGAAAGTTGGAAAGAATATATAGACTTATCGAGCCAAAATTATCACCAAATGATAAATCAATACATTCTTTATACCGTTTTATTAAACATCTCGAACAGCCTCGAATTAGTGAAATGAATGAGGATAAAAAGAAGGAAAAACGCTTTGAAAATCCTTATTATTGGGCTAGTTTTATTATTACTGGTTAAAAACTGAGCCCAGGAATAAGATCCCCGACTTCTTGAAGAAGTCGGGGATCTATGTTAAATATTATTGAACATAGTTCTATTTAATACACCTCAAATATATGATGTGATGCGTTAGTCATTGCATCATAGTATACTTATGAAACCTAACAATGTTATTGCTCTGGCAGCATTTTTAACCGCTCTACAACAATTAGATAATTCCTTACCAGAAAATATCCAAAGACAGTTAAATGAAATTGGCAAATCTCTGACAAAAGATCCTGATGATATCGATGATTTAGATATTATTGCTGAAATTTATGCTCCTCTAGAGCCGCTTTACCAAAAAGAGCTTGCTAACTTATACTCAGGAGTTGGAGAGCGCAGCAAAGGATTAGAACCCGATCCTTTACCCACTAATCCCACTAATGAACTAACTAATACAGCCATTAATACTTTTAATAGTCCTGATTCTGTATCTGCCGCTAAAAAAAATGTAAATCCAAACCTCCTGAAACGAATCCGCAATTTTATCATTGGTAAACAAACAAATGGATGAGAAAATTATATATCCCAGTATTGATTTATTTGTTTACGATCTCAAGGATGGTTTGGGTGAGGATAGCAACAAAATTGAGGATAATTGTCAAAAATTTTGCCAGAAAATATATGGCGATTTAGATGAAAATAGCTTTGAAGAAAGGTGTACGCGAATACTCAAATCTAAAGATAATAGTGCTGAAGCCATTGAGTTACTAGAAACGAGAACGAGAAAATTTCCATCACCCTTCGATGGTTATTATTACCCCCTACAATTTAGTGATACTTATGCCTTATTAGTCAATTATTCGGGTAAACTGGATGCACAAGGTAAGGCTGATGATGACGAAAAAGATATTGACAGTCAACCTTTCCTCAATTTAAAACAGGAAATCAATCAACGCATATCTCAACAAACAGGTACCATTGGACAAACTTGGTTACTTTGGGGCAAACTGACAAGTGATAAAACTGATGCTGAAGTAGAAGAAATTGCCCAAAAATGCTATACCCAAATTCTCAGTAACTACAACTGGAAACGGGATTTTATTGGCAAGGGTAATTTATTAACAGGGACAGTGTTTGAATTGTGGTATTGTCCTCAAAATTTAGGTGTCAATGGTCAAGATTTTTGGGATAAGTTTAGACAAGAAAGTCATCATATATTAATTTGGCTATTCCCCTACGATCTCTCACCAGATGAAATGAGAAATCAAGTGAAAACTATCTATCAAGATTTTCTCCGTTTATGGCAATACCGTCATAAAATAGTCTGGTCTTACTATCAAAGCCGCTATCAAAAAAATCTCCTGAAAAAAGAATATGTGGAAATTCAACCAGCAATCAAAAAAGCTAATGAATTACCAAAATTACTGAAAGATAATAAATTAAAATTAAATAATCTCCAATCAATTCTCAGCGATAATTTAATCAATCTTTCCGATTACACTATTGCTTTAAATTATCTAGAAAATCAGCATCAAACCATTAAATTAAACTTAGATAATTACCGATCGCGTTTAGCCGAAATCGAGAAACAACACCCAGGAAGTGACTTGGAATTTCTCAAAATATTCAGTGAAAGCGACATTTACGCCCAAAAATATCAACGACAAATCGAAGCAGATACCACTACTTTCCTTCCCGGATTAACATTACTACAAAACCTCAACAGCACCATTGAAGGTATTATTACCCTAGAACAAACCAAAAGCGATCGCCAGCTTAATAATACCATTGCGATCGCTGGTGTGGGACTTGCCACCAGTTCCCTCGGTTCGGCGGTAATTCTGGCACAACCCAATAACTACAAACAGCATATTGGCTTCCGTGCAGAAGTCTTTTTCTGGAGTTTGGGTATTGGTGCGATCGCAATTTTATGTACTATCATAATTATCCGTATATTTCGCCGCCTTAGAAGCTAGGGACTGTTTTCAAACTTATTCGTAGGTTGGGTAGAACGAAGTGAAACCCAACAAGTCTAACGAAGAATGTTGGGTTTCGTCCCTCAACCCAACCTACAATTTATGCCAATTTTGGGTTTGAAAACACGCCCTAGTCTCCCACGGGAAAATCCCACAACCAAGCCATGAAAATAATTCCCTCACTCCGGGCGGGGAAACCCCGCCCCTACTCCTGAACTCCCTAACTCCTTCATATAATTATCTTGCCCAGAGTTAAAAACGCCTATGAATACGAAAATAAAACCTAATTGGGCTGGAGAAGGCTTGCTTTCCCAATTGGTGAACCTGTTAATCAAAATCTGAACAGAGTTGAGTGTGAATGATAAACAAAGAATTTGATACAACTACCTACGTCAAGCAAATGGCATCACTATTAGACTTACAATTGCCAGATGAGTATGTTGATGGGGTGGTGGCGAATTTTGACAGAATTAGGGTAATTGCTCAAGTTGTCAATGAATTTCCCTTACCAGAAGAAGTTGAAGCTGCACCAGTGTTTGAGCCATGAACCTAGAATCAGCCAATGCCGTATCTATTGCTACAGCGGTGCGCGATCGCAAAATTAGCGCGGTGGAAGTCACCCAAGCTGCTTTAACAGGAATTACGGCTAGGAACCAGGAATTAAACTGTTTTACAACTATTACTGCTGACACCGCTTTACAAGACGCTGCTAGGGTTGACAGAGAAATCGCCGCCGGGAAAAATCCTGGTGTATTAGCCGGTGTCCCCTTCGCTGTGAAAAATCTGTTTGATATCAGGGGAATAACTACCCTCGCAGGTGCCAAAATTAACGCCGAAAATCCCCCAGCTACCCAAGATGCAACGGCGGTAGCCAAGTTAAAACAAGCGGGTGCCATCCTCCTGGGTGGGTTAAATATGGATGAGTATGCTTATGGCTTTGTCACCGAGAATTCCCATTACGGTGCTACCCACAATCCCCATGATTTAAATCGCGTTGCTGGTGGTTCCTCTGGTGGCTCTGCTGCGGCTGTGGCTGGGGGTTTGCTTCCTTTAACCCTGGGTTCGGATACTAATGGTTCTATTCGCGTACCTGCGGCTTTATGTGGCGTATTTGGTTTCAAACCCACCTACGGAAGATTATCCCGTGCAGGTGTCGCTTTATTTTCCAGTAGTTTAGACCATATAGGACCCTTTGCCCGTTCTGTGGAAGATATTGCTACAGCTTTTGATGTGTTGCAAGGGGAAGACGCACGAGATGCAGTTTGTACCAAACGTCCAGTGGAAACCTGTTTACCCCAACTAAATCGAGGTATTGAGGGTTTACGAATTGGAATAGCTGGTGATTATTTTACTGAGAAAGCAGCACCAGAAGCATTAGAAGCTGTCAAAAAAGTTGCTGATGCTTTGAGTGTAAATAACTATGTAAATATCCCAGAAGCTGCTCGTGCTAGGGCCGCAGCGTTTGTTGTTACAGCTTGTGAAGGGGCAAATCTGCATTTAGATAAATTACGCAACCGTCCCCAGGATTTTGATTCAGCTACAAGGGATAGATTTTTTGCAGGTGCGTTAATTCCTAATAGTTGGTATATCCAAGCACAACGTTTTCGCAGATGGTATAGAGACAGGGTGAGGGAAGTATTTGAAAATGTCGATGTGATTCTCGCACCTACCACCCCCATTTCCGCCCCCCTGATTGGACAACAAACCATGATTTTGGATGGGGAAGAAATATTGGTGCGTCCTCATTTAGGTTTGTTTACCCAACCATTATCTTTTATTGGTTTACCTGTGTTATCTGTTCCTGTATGGGGTGCTAATGGTTTACCTTTAGGGGTACAGTTAATTGCTGCACCTTATCATGAATCATTGATTTTACGAGTAGCTCAGGTGTTGGAGAATACAAAAGTTTTTTATGATAGGGAAATTCATTGAGGTTGTCTGTTCGGTTTGTGTTAGGTTCCACTTCGTTCCACCTCATAACTTGCAGTATTCTCAATTAGCCCAAATGTCCGCCTAGGAATTAATTCCCAGGCTCAAAGACAAAGTCTGATAAATCAGACTGCGTAAGGAATGATATCATGTCCATTTAAAGACTTATCACTAAGACTGCATGGGTGCAGGAGGAGAAAGAGGTTTGGTGATTTTTGCACCATGTCCTAAATTATGGGTGATTTGCCGGACATCATATGAAAGTGCGTTACCCTACGGGAACGCCTTCGGCGTACAACGCATTTCGTGTACTCGCTGTGGAAATTTATTTCCAGGTGGATTATCGGGCTAAGCGACATTGGTGCAAGTTGTTAGCTTCAACTGATAGCTTGCACCATTCTCAATAACCGCCTGGGATTTAAATCCTAGTCTGATTTATCAGACTTTGCCTTTGAGCCTGGGAATTTCATTCCTAGGCGGAAATATGGGCTCATTGAGAATGCTGCAAGTTATTAGTTTCAACGCACTTCCTATACTCACTATGGAAATTTATTTCCAGGTGAATTATCGGGCTAAGCGAACATTGGTGGAAGTTGTTAGTTCCACCCAACCTACTATTTTTCTTAACTAAGGTGTTGGAAACTACAGGAGCATTGCATCATCAAGGGGTGAATTGAGGTTATTTGCTCGATGCATAATGATGACAACTATCAACTATCAACCATCAACTCATAACATTAAAAGTAAGGGTATTGACTTGAGCGATCGCGGAATAGTGGTCTAAAGAAGGTAAACTAAATAAGATGCAAATCTATCATTGAACCTTATCCTCGCTTTTTACTGCATAACAATCTTTCCCTCTCCTTAATAAGGAGAGGGATGTCCGCTCTTGTCAGGGTGAGGTTTTATATTTCATTTCATAATGAACTACCAGCCCTTACTTCGTTGAAGGACTGGTTTCTGCATCCAGCCCAGCAAGGAGTGATTTTTGACGCTTCTTTTGACCCAGTTGCTGCATGTTGACCCTATTTTTACGGGTAGATGAAGTAGAGCCA
>JAAUYI010240617.1_pt1 | contig 10685 bp, 7 predicted proteins | sample 7278041 | NCBI WGS metagenome assembly JAAUYI01 (sample SAMN14350216, study PRJNA611818) | marine sediment metagenome | isolation source: surface marine sediment (0.6m) | place: French Polynesia: Moorea | collected 2018-08
CTTCAATCGGCGGTACCTAACTGTCAGCACCGAGCATGCAAACGACAATACTGTTTTGTATCTTCTTGATATTAAGTAGATAATACAAAAAACATGCGTTTGCACCAGCCGATTAAACACCTAAATTAGAACAGGACCAACTCATTACGTCTAAATCAAGATAACTGCACAACTTCAATTTCTGCGAATCAGTTTTATATGTTTACTTAGCTGGTTAAAGCTGAAGAGAATGATCTTAAAATATATGAATATGAGACCTCAGCATTTCGTATGATTTGATCATCGCTGAATCAAATAAGTATTAGTTATAAAGTATAAGGTCATATTTTGTAAAGAGATGAGCGTATTATTAATTGATAATCGCTAAATTTTTTTACTTAAATCGGTCTCGAATAAGGTTGGGTTTAAAATCGTAAACAGTTAATGATATAAATTATAACTAAATATTTCAATTAATTATTGTCATGACACCCATCTCATGGGTTGGTGATGGCACAGCAAAGATCATCGATTATCAAACCTATTCATATGATTGTGGCGATATGACGGTTCTACTATCATCTACTTTAAGGCATGCGATGCATTAGAAAGGCTAATAGCATGGATAATTAAATCTGGATGGTTTGTTAAGCATTTCCAAAGTGAACGCAATCGGCTATATTGTGATTTTACCCTCAAATAAGATGCAACCCGTATGGTTGAATGCAAAAAAATCAAATTTCCCTGAATACAGGCAGTTGAATTCAAATCCAACGCCGTGTCTGTTGTGTTATAGATCTCCCAGTAATGCCTCATCCCCAGCTCTTTAGCAGGCTGTTTAAAAACGATAGTGCTTGTGCCAATAGAGCGATAAGACTCAGTTCCAAATGATCATAAGTGAACGATAAAATATTATTTTAGCCAAAAATTATCTTATCTTACTCACACACTTGACCTCTGCCACAACCAGTTGGATCTAAATGCATAGAGGTTGTCTAACAGCGATGAATTCGCAACAAGATAGATGGTGTCTCTATGTCATCGAACCACCACTTTCTTCCTTATTTGCGAACAATAAGATTTTCAATTTGAGAGCTGTTTTTTCACTTGATAAAAAAAGGAGGATGCTCAATGAAAATAGATAATTTTCGCAAGGAAGTAAATGGCGCCAAAAGTAGCGTTATTGCAGATGTTCATTGGGAAGACTGCGACCGTAGTGATTACCAGATCTATTTTGAAATCAACGGCCAGGCCAGTGAAAAACTGACGATTTCTCCCCACGCCTTTCTATTGGGGGGAATCATTCCAGCGTTACATTTTGGTGAGAAACGCCTACAGATCGAAGGGGATATCTGTTCTGAACTGATCCATGGACTTTATAAGGTGATGCAGATCCTAAACCATTGGTATCGTAAGCCCCAGGGCTCACTGGTTCTCATTGAACCTAAATCTCAATTCTGCCTGGAAAAAAAAATACCGTCCCGAAGCGCCTTTTTCTTCTCTGGAGGGATCGACTCCTATTCAATTCTAAAGGAAAACCGCGATCACTATCGACAGGAACATCCTCGTTTTTTCAGGGACGGAATCCTGGTATTCGGCCTTGAATTGGATGATAAAAAGCGCTTCAACCATGTGCTTGAGGAACTCAAAGCCGCTGCCAAGGAGGTGGAAATCAACCTTGTCTCCATCAGTACCAATCTCTATCTTGTCTTTCGCCCAGAGGATGAGGCGGATCATTTCCGATTCTGGATTGATGAGTTCGGAGGTGCTGGTTTAGCCGCTGTTGCTCACGCGCTTTCAGACCTTTACACCGATGTGTCCATTGCGGGAAATTGCGAACCGGATCTCCTGGCTCCCTGGGGAACCCATCCGATTTTGGACCCTGGTTTCAGTTCGCACAATCTGACCATCCGACATGAGGGTATCTCAACTTCCAGATTAGCAAAAACCAGGTCAATTGCCAATTGGAAGCCCGCTCTGCATCATTTAAGGGTGTGTAATCGGTATCGCGAATACAGGCCCGGCAGACTCAACTGTGGCAAATGTGAAAAATGCATTCGTACCATGCTGGAGTTACTTGCCGCCAAGGCACTTGAAAAAACAGATGCATTTCCAAGCAAGACCATTTCTGCCGAACAGGTCCGTCGCCGAGTGACCATCGGCAATCCATTTCATGAACATTTTTACAGTGAGTTGATCGAACCGCTCAAGGAGATCGGGCGTGAGGATCTGGTCAAACCCATTGAATCCAAACTCAAGGCCTATCGGCGAGGTGATCACGGAATGAAAAAAAAATCAAAGTACCGTCGGCTGGACTGGCGGATCAACAGAGCCTGGAAAAGGATTGTTCGGCACCAGATATAAATGCAGCACTGCTGAGGCCATAGTTTTTACCTTGGCAAAGAGTTTCGCCTGAATATGGCATGAAATCCGTTAATAAAATCACAAAAAAGATATAATATCAATAAGATGATACGATTTTGAAGTTGTCTTGCCGTATAACATTTTGTCATACTAGAAGCGTACGATTTTTGACCTTAATGGATCTCATCCTTCGGGCCACCCAGAGACGTTTATGACCGGCGTTATTCGAGGTTTACAGTAGATTTACGACTGTTTCACCTTGAAGTGCCTTGGTTACAAACGTCTCTGGAATGGCTTCATTAACATTTAGAAACATGGTCTTTGCCGCATGTTGGAAAGGAGTTGATCCACTGAGATACCACTCTTGACTCTGGTAGCCGGAAATCGTCAAAAAAGCATTGACCGATGATCAATACAATTGCTACGTTCCTGCAACATACCGGATTTTTGCTCGATGGATTCACCTGAACGTTGAACCTGCCCCTCTGCAATATCCAAACTGCAATATCCAAATTAGATCCATTGAAAGTATTTTTATTCGATGAGCTGTTTCAAAAGCAAAGGTAGCCAACCATGCCGCTATTGAGTCACTATGCCAGAAAGAAAAAGATTGACTTCTTTTTCGACCAAATTCCAAAGGCCGCCTCCATACTTGAAATTGGCAGTGGCAGTGGATGGGTCAAGCACCATTTTACCCAAAACGGATATTCAAATTATACTGGAATAGATGTCACACCACCGGCCGACATTGTCGGAGATATTCTAAGATACAGGGATCTCGGCTTAACCCCCAACAGTATCGATTACATTGTCGCCTTCGAGGTGGTGGAACATGTTGATTGTTTTAAGGCGTGCTACGATCTTCTCAAGCCTGGTGGTCGACTACTGCTGACAACACCGTTTCCACCCATGGACTGGTTCTTGAAGATCCTGGAGATGATCGGTCTCAACCAACGCAGAACCAGCCCCCACAATAATCTTGTGTATCTTTCCAGGGTTGATCAATTTGATAAAAAAGAGATTAAATTAAGAGCCTTCCTATCTCAATGGAGCATTTTTACCAAATAATCCAGCGATTCTTTAGTCCCCGTTTGACAAATACTGAGTCGAGCGTTACGTTTCGGAAAATTCAATTACGCGATTCGCTCTTATCCAGAGAGGCGGAGGGACCGGCCCAATGAAGCCTCGGCAACCCGCTGTCATACGATATGCACGGTGCCAATTCCGGCAGGAAGTATTCTGGAAGATGAGAGATATCAATACAAACCGCCAGCTTTGGCGGGGAATGTGGCGATGCCTCTCGCTTTCCGGCGAGGGGTTTTTTTGTGAGGGCGAATCCGGTCAGCTTGCAAAGGAGAGATTCCATGAGCCCTAAAACCACGCTTCGCACCAAAACGCCGGCGCAACCAATGGGATTCACCACCCGACAACTGCACGCTGGACATACCCCGGACAGCGCCACCGGCAGCCGCGCCGTTCCCATCTACCAGACCACCAGCTATCAGTTCGAAGATACCGACCAGGCCGCCAGCCTCTTTGCACTGCAAGAATCAGGAAACATCTATACCCGTATCATGAACCCCACCTCAGACGTGCTGGAGCAACGCCTGGCCAGTCTGGAGGGCGGGGTCGGCGCCCTTGTGGCCAGCAGCGGGCATGCCGCCCAAACCATGGCCATCTTAACCCTCTGTCAAGCTGGAGATCATCTCGTCAGCAGCAGTCGTCTTTACGGTGGCACCTACAACCAGTTCAATTATACCCTGCCGCGCATGGGGATTGAGGTCACCTTTGTCAATCCGGACGACCCCGGCAATTTTGAGGCCGCCATGCGTCCCAATACCAAGCTTATCTATGGCGAGACCCTGGGGAACCCCGATATATTTGTCTTTCCCTTCGAAGAGGTGGCGGCTGTCGCACAGCAGCACCACGTGCCACTTGTCATCGACAATACCTTTGCCACCCCCTACCTCTGTCGCCCCCTTGAATGGGGTGCTCATATTGTACTGCACAGTACCACTAAATTTCTCGGCGGGCACGGTACCTCCATTGGTGGCGCCATCGTAGACGGGGGCAATTTTGACTGGCGCAGTGGACGTTTCGCCAACTTTACGACCCCCGATCCCAGCTATCACGGATTGATCTATGCCGACCTGGGGCCAGCCGCCTTTATCACCAAAACCCGGGTTCAAATTCTGCGCGATATTGGTGCTTGTCAGGCACCGTTCAACAGTTGGACCACTCTGCAAGGGATCGAAACACTCAGCCTGCGCATGGAGCGCCATGTGGCCAATGCCTTAAAGGCGGCCGAATTCTTAGACAACCATCCCAAAGTACAATGGGTCTCTTACCCGGGCCTTGCCCACCATCCTCACCATTTAAGGGCCGCCCACTACCTGCCCAAAGGAGCTGGTGCCATTTTGGGATTCGGAATTCAGTGCGGTGCGACCTGCGGCAAAAAATTCATCGACAGCTTAAAACTATTCAGCCATGTGGCCAATGTGGGTGATGCCAAAAGCCTTGCCATTCACCCGGCCAGCACGACCCATAGTCAATTGAGCGAGACTGAGCTGACCGCTGCGGGGGTTTCGCCCGATTTTATTCGTCTGAGCATCGGCATCGAAGATATTGAAGATATTATCTGGGACCTGGAGCAGGCCTTGGCGATCGCAACTGAGTGAAGTGATAGGATCTGCCGAAGACTCAGCCTGATTCTGATGATTCAGAGGCATGCAGGCAGGTGGAGGCAGGTGTCGCTTCAGGTGACATCCGCCTCATCCTTTGCGTTTCGGGGTCGGTGCGAGCACATGCGTGGCACTGCCTAAAAAGATCTCTGCCACCTCGCTTTCAGTTTCAGAAAGGGTGGGATGGGGGTGGATGGAAAGGGCCAGATCTTCTACCAAGGCACCGGTTTCAATGGCCAGCACGGCTTCTGCAATGAGGCTTTCAGCCCCGCGGCCAGCAATCCCCACCCCGAGGATACGTTGGGTGTCAGGATTGATCATCATCTTGGTGACCCCTTCGGTAAGTCCCATGGTCAGGGCCCGGCCGGAGGCGCGCCAGGGAAAGCGTCGAACCTCAACTTTGATCTGTTTTGCCTTGGCGTCAGTTTCGGTCAGTCCGCACCAAGCGATTTGCGGATCCGTGTAGACCACGGCGGGAATGGCTCTGGCATCAAAAGCTGAGGGTTTGCCGGCAATCACTTCAGCCGCAATTTTACCCTCCCTGGAAGCCTTATGAGCCAGCATCATGCCACCCACCACATCTCCGACGGCAAAGATGGATCGATTGCTGGTGCGCATGGTCTGATCCACCCGAATGAATCCGTGCTCATCAGTTGTTACCTGGGCGCGCTCCAACGCCAAGCCTCGGGTGGTCGGCCGGCGGCCGATGGCGATCATTACCTGTTCAAAGTCCTTTGTTGAACTATTCTGCGGCCCGGCCAGATTCGCGGTAACGCTGGAATGGCTCTCTTTAAGATCGAGCACGCGGGTGTTCAGGTGAATGGCTTCAAACAGGGAGGTGATCCGTTTACTGACGACTCTGACAAGATCATCATCTACGCCAGGCAGAAGCACGGTGCCCTGTTCTACCAGGCTCACCCGGCTACCTAAGGCCGCGTAGACGCTGCCCAGCTCCAAGCCCACATACCCGCCGCCGATGACCAACAGTGTCTCTGGAATCCCAGTCAGTTCCAGTGCTCCGGTTGAGGTGATCACCCGGCGCTCCTTGCCAGATTTCAAGCCTGGAAAGGTGATGGGGGCGCTGCCGGTGGCAATGATCGCGTGTTTAAATGCGATATGGTAGATTTCGGCGCCATGCAGGCGAACCTTGTTGGGGCCCTCGAACACCGCCCGGCCGCGCACCATCTGAATCCCACGCTGGTTCACCAAAGCGACCAAGCCGTCACTCAGTTGCTTCACCACGCTGTTTTTCCATTGACGCATCCCATTCAGATCGATCTGGGGAGGGTCGAAAGTGATGCCCATGGCCTTAGCCATTCGGGTGTCATGGAGTAATTCCGTCAAATGCAGATAGGTTTTAGAGGGAATGCACCCACGGTGCAGGCAGACGCCACCGGGCTTGGCGGAGAGATCCACCATAGTTACCTCCATTCCCAAATCAGCGGCCCGAAAATCGGCAGCTTACCCACCAGGTCCGCTACCTATCACCAGAAGCTCGGTCTCCTGCACCAGTTCACCCATGACCATGGTCATGTCTCCTTCACAACAGATAATTTATTGAGGTAATGTGATATCTGCACAAAAATCGATTCAGCTCATATGGATAAAAAACCACTCCGGATCTTGCAGGCATCTTTTAATCGCTTCAATAAACTTGACGGCATCCACACCGTCCATGATTCGGTGGTCGACGGCAAGGACCACCGGCACCATATAACGGGGGATGATTTCCCGTGTGCCGTGCCCTTTATCACAAACCACTGGTTGCCAGCGGGCTTGCCCAAACCCCAATATGGCTGCTTCAGGATAGTTGATGATGGGCGTAAACGCACCACCACCAATCGCCCCCATATTGGTGATGGTAAAGGTACCACCGCGCAGCTCCTCGACCCCGACCTTACGGTCACGGGTTCGTTCAACCAGGCGGTCAAGCTCAACCGATAGTGCCAAAATACTTTTTTGGTCTACATCTCTGATCACCGGAACGACCAGTCCATCGTCGGTACTGACCGCAACGCCCAGATGATAATATTGTTTCAAGAGGATCTCTCCGGTTTTGGTATCCAAACTGGCATTGGCCCTTGGATGGGCCTTTAGGGCCACTACCGCTGCTTTGAGCGCCAGAACGGTAAAGGTGAGCCGGCCGCCTTGGCGGGCAATCTCATTCTTATGCCGTTTGCGAAACATTTCCAACTCGGTGATATCGATGGTGTCTTGACTGGTAACATGGGGAATTTGCGACCATGCCAGGCTCATCTGGCGGGCGGTGGACCTGCGAATGGAACGCAGCGGAATTCGTTTGATTGGACCATACGTCTCAACATCGGGCAATACCGGTAACGGATCGTTAGACGATCTGCCATCTTGATGGGGCTGAAATGGCCTGGTAACCGGCGTTGGTTGCTCTGCACCAGGTGCCACAAGGCGTTTTTTTTCGGCAAATGCACGGACATCCTCGGCGGTGACTAAACCGGACGGGCCAGTGGGAGAGACCTGGGCCAATTCCACGTTTAACTCCCGGGCGAGCCGTCGGGTGGCTGGGGAGGCAGGGATCGGTTCTCCCTCCGATCCACCGGTCTGTCTTGGGGAAGTGGCGATGGATTGATCTGCAGCAGTTGCAACCGTTTTCGGTTTAAGCACCTGATCAGATGACACTTTTGGAGCGAGATCATCTTCAAAGCGAAGCATCTCTGTACCAACGTGGATAATATCTCCTATTTGAACTAAAACTTCGATCACTTTGCCACTGTAAGGTGACGGAATTTCCACCGTGGCTTTGTCAGTTTCAACCTCCAGGATCACATCCCCTTCGGCAACGGTTTCGCCTTCCGCTACATGGATGGCAACCACCTCGCTTTCATGGATACCTTCGCCCAGATCTGGCAACTGGAATGCTCTCGGCATATTGCACCCTCTCCTGTAAATACCGGTACCGTCGCTTAGACAGTTTCCGGCTCAGACAATAATTTATGGGCCGCACGCACGATTCGCGCGGGATTTGGAAGATAGGCATGTTCTCTGGCAAACGCAGGAATGGTCACATCGTAGCCGGTAACCCTGGCAATAGGGACCTCCAGGTAGTAAAACGCTTTTTCCACCAGCCGAGCAACGATCTCCGCACCAGGTCCAAAGCTTTGCGGTGCTTCGTGGATAATCATCGCACGACCGGTTTTTCGGACCGAAGCGACAAATAAGGAATCGTCCAGTGGTGCAATGGTCAGGAGATCGATCACATCGACGGTGATGCCCTCTTTTGCCAGATCATCAGCCGCGGCAAGGGCATGACGCAGCATGGCGCCATAGGCAATCAGGGTCATGTCATTGCCTTCTCGCACGATCCGGGAGGTTCCCAAAGGGAAAGTTTCTTCGGCTTCAGGCACCTCTTCCCGGTAAGCCCGGTATAGGGCTTTGGCTTCATAGAAAATCACTGGATCAGGATCGCGGATGGCAGCCACCAGCAGGGCGCGGGCATTTCTGGGACCGGAAGGAATGACCATCTTTAACCCGGGAATATGAGCCCAGAACGCCTCGCGACTTTCGGAATGATGCTCCAGCGCACGCACCCCACCACCATAGGGAGCTCTGAGTACCATGGGTACGGTGAGCCGTCCCTGGGTGCGCCACCTGAGTCTGGCAGCATGGTTTTCTATCTGGTGAAAGCAGTGGTAACTGAAACCGGAAAACTGAATTTCACAGACCGGTCGCAGACCGTATGCGGCCATTCCAATGGACATCCCCGCAATGCCGGATTCAGCCAAGGGGGTATCCACCACTCGCTCTGGACCAAATTGATCAATCAGTCCATCGGTGACCCGAAATACCCCTCCGTCCCGCCCCACATCTTCCCCCATTAGAATGACCCGATCATCGCGTGACATCTCTTGTTTCATTGCAAGGTTCAGGGCCTCAACCATCGTCATTTTCGCCATCTGTCACGCTCCTTTATTGGCGTTCAACTCCCGCTGCAAAGCCGCTTTCTGGGCCACAAGATCGGGAGTTAGGTCAGCATAGACGTGCTCGAACATGGACAGTGGGTCACCCATGGTTTTCATGGCCGCCTCAGCCCGCTCTACAGCCGCTTGAATCTGATCGTCCACCTCTTGCTGGATCGCCGCAATCTTTTCCACATCGAGCAACCCCTTTTGAACGAGATAGGTTTCATATCTGGAAATGGGATCCCGTCGCTTCCAGGACTCGACTTCCTCGTCGCTGCGATAGCGTTTGGGATCGTCGGCAGTGGTATGCATCATCATACGGTAAGTCACACATTCTATTAAGGTCGGTCCTGCACCGGCCCGAGCCCGCGCAACGGCTTCTCCCGTGGCTTGATAAACTGCCAAGATATCATTGCCGTCCACTTGAATCCCGGGCATCCCATAGGCCAGTGCCTTTTGAGCCAGGGTCGCACTGCGAGTTTGTTGTTTGCGGGGAATCGAAATCGCCCATTGGTTGTTTTGGCAGACCAGGATTACCGGCACTTGGTAAACAGCAGCAAAATTGAGGGCTTCATGGAAATCGCCTTCGGAAGTCGCTCCATCGCCGAAATAGGTCAAGACCACATCTTTTTTGCGACGGTAGCGCATGCCCCAGGCCAATCCCACGGCATGCAGCATCTGCGACCCCACCGGAACAGAGATGGGAAAATCGTTGGGATCTCCGACCACCTCAGCCCCTTCACTGTATCCATTATTGGCCAGTAGGACACTTTCAAGGGTTCGTCCCCGCCAAATTTCAGCGGCAGTTTCGCGAAATGCCGGCACCAACCAGTCGGATGGTTGCAACCAGGCGATGGTTCCCAAATTGGATGCTTCCTGCCCAGAAATGGGTGGAAAGGTTCCGATACGCCCCTGGCGCTGTAAATTCAGCAGTCGCTGGTCAAACCGGCGCCCCAGTACCATACCACGGTGAAGTTTCAGCAACTGCGTGGCGTCAATTTGAGGTTCCAACGCTTTATCCACCTTGCCATTTTCATCCAATATGGAAAGATACTCGATCTTTTCTGAGATATCGATCTGTGTTCTTGGCATGAACCCCTCCAGATTAAATAATCTATCTGTCTTGAAGCGCCACAGCTTCATTCATTTTCGACCCTCAACAAGGCTGAGCCCATCAAACAAGTGGGCTGTCCCGGCTCCCGGCTGTAAATGCGCACATAGTACATAATTGATCCTCTCGCTCCAATCGTCAAGCTTCCATTCCAAGCATGGCCGCTCCGGGAATCAAATGGTTAACGACATTCAAAAAAAATCTGATATGTTGCCGCAATCCCTGCCAGCTGAAACAGGGCGATCCAAACACTACTTGATCATTGCGCAGAAAGGTTTAATGCATCTGGGGTGGCAGTGCGCCGCAACACCGTATTAGCGTAAAAAAGACCAGGAATACACGATGGTTGGATACGTTAAATTCCCTTGACAAGGTATCATGAAATCATAAAAAATATGCCATAGAGTAAGGGTCCAGTGTATATGTTTCACGGCCTTAAGTCAAAATCGTGGCTGAATGGAGATCGGCCATCAATTCCAAGTGGTGCCCCTTCTTGTGTCCCAAAGGGGTTACGTGGAATACCTCTCTGACGAATACCGGCCCGTATCATCAGCGTGGTCGCGGGAACGATCTGCTATCATTTCAAAACCAATTCGGATCTAATCACCGCCATTA
>JAAUYI010182008.1_pt1 | contig 10678 bp, 7 predicted proteins | sample 7278041 | NCBI WGS metagenome assembly JAAUYI01 (sample SAMN14350216, study PRJNA611818) | marine sediment metagenome | isolation source: surface marine sediment (0.6m) | place: French Polynesia: Moorea | collected 2018-08
GATCGGCGATGAACTAGCAACTAGCGACTAGCAACCCTTAGTATTCCCTGTTTGGCTCGAAAATATTGCCGATCGCTCGTCGCTCGATTTAGCCAGATAAATACCAAACAAAATTAAAATTACGGCGATGCCAGCAGTAAGATTAATATTTTCCGTAAAAATTATCCCAGCTAAAATAGCGGTAACTATTGGTTTGAGAAGAATAAAGATGCCCACAAAACTAGAAGAAAACTGTTTGAGACTAAAAACCAGTAAACCCTGTCCAAAAGTTTGACAGATAGCCGCCAAGGTAATTACTTCTAGCCACCCTCGAACAGAAATAGGAAATAATTGAGCATCTGTTAAGCAAATTAAAGGCAAAATTATTAAAGCCCCAAAACCGCATCGCCAAAACATGACTTTGGTGGTGGTACAATCGCGATCGCGTAAATAACCTACTGTTAAGATATTTATGCTTTGTAGCGCAGCAGAAAGCACAGCAATACTGTCACCAACTAAATACTCTTTACCCAGTTGTAGATCGTCCCAACCAATCGCCATCCCGCCAATTATCGCTAGAATCATGCCAACTACAAACTGAATATTAAACTGCTGTTTGAGGATTAACCAGGCACCAAGACTGATAAATAGAGGGGTGAGACTACGCAGTACTGTTGAACTAGTTACGCTGGTTTGAGTAAAAGAAATTGCCCAGAGTGTCGATGAAGCGGTAGCACTAATACTAGCTAGGATTAACAAGCCCTGTTGTTGGTAGTTGAAGCTAAATTCTTTTGTCTGAACTGGGATTGATTCTCTTGGTGTTTTGATTAGCCGCCAACCACTGATAATTATAGTTGCAATCCACAAGCGATTAAAAATAGTGACGCTAGGGCTAATTTCAATTTCGCTAAGTTTGGTCAAGATGGGGGAGAAAGCCAGAGCAATTATGGCAATGAATAAGATTCCTAAACTAAAGATGTCTGAAATTGTTTTTGATTGCTGAATTATCTGATTAATCTCATCTAACTTATTTGTAGATGCTAGTATGCTATTTTTATTCAATTTAGCTCGGCTCTTAATAAAACGATCAGCAAAAATTAATTTAATCTTAACCATAGCATCTAATAGTAGCTATATTTGCCTCCAATCGAACTGCTGGCAAAAAATCTACTCCCTCCAGCGTAAAATAATAACTATTGACGCTCGCATTTGGGGTTTAAAAGTTACAAATTGAAACCGCTCGACAAAGCTAACCATCAACCACCAACAATTAACAATTTATGTCTGCTTTGAGTCAAAAACAATATCGTAGTTTTTTACCGCGCTTTTATCGGTTGGCTAGCGTCGGTGTCTTGTCTAATATGATGGTACCCTTAGCTGGGTTATGTGACACGGCATTTTTGGGACATCTAAATGAACTACGACATTTGGCTGGGGTAATTTTGGCAAGCATTTTATTTGATTATCTCTATCGCATTCTCAAATTCTTGCGTAACAGCACCAACGCCATGACAGCGCAAGCAGTGGGAAAAGATGATTCAGAAGGTATTTTGTTAGCAGGTTTGCAGAGTGGCTCGATCGCCTTAGCGATCGCTTTATCAATCCTAGCTTTGCAGTATCCAATTCAAAAGTTTGGTTTTGCTCTTTTAGCTGGCGCACAGGAAATTGAATTATCGGGAATTGAATATTTTAATGCCAGAATTTACGGCGCACCCGCAGTACTGCTCAATTTTGTTTTGATTGGCTGGTTTTTGGGTCGAGAAAAAAACGGAGTGGTATTATTAATTTCAGCGATCGCCAATGGCACAAATGTCTTGCTGGATTACTTGATGATTTCCCGTTGGGGTTGGGCAAGTATGGGGGCTGGTTTGGCTACTGCCATGAGTCAATATCTAGCTTTGTTTGTCGGTTTAATTGCCATGGCAATAACTATTGATTTGCAAAATCTAAACAAGGTTTTACCCCAAGTATTCAATCGTCAGGCACTCCAGGGTACTGTTAAGCTCAAAGCTAATATTTTGATTCGCTTTATCGCCCTTATTTCTGCTTATTCGATCTTTACTAACCTCAGTGCGGGAATAAGCACCGAATTGCTGGCTGAAAATGGTTTATTGCTTCAGATTGCTCTGTTGAGTCAGTTTACAATTCAAGGTATCGGCATGACTACCCAAACCCTAATTGGTAATTTTAAAGGTAAAGGAGAGACTGAGAAATTAATACCCTTAATGGTAACGGCAGTTGTCAGCAGTTTACCCATCGCCTTGATGTTTGCCTTGTCTAGTTGGTTTTTTCCCGAAACTCTATTTGGGTTGTTGACCAACCACAGCGAAATTAATCGGCAGATTACCCAATATACCATCTGGTTATTACCACTGTTGAGCTTTACGGCGATCGCCTTTATGTTAGAAGCTTATTTTATTGGTCTCAAGGCAGGAGCAGTCTTGCGTAATGCCTCTTTAATTGCTTTCTTGTTTGTTTTTCTGCCTACTGTGAGTACAGCTTGGTACGATCGCAACGTCGATTTATTGTGGTTATCTTTGACTGTATATATGTTGTCATTGAGTATATATCTGGGATGGCAAATGTTGAAGACACAGCAGAGTTTGAGTCAAGAAATTCAGATCGAGCCAGAGACTACTTAGTCTGTGAAGAGATTAGTGGTTAGTGGTTAGTGGTTAGTGGTTAGTGGTTAGTGGTTAGTAGTTAGTGGTTAGTAGTTAGTGGTTGCTTGTACCTCTGCTCCCTTTTCTCCGCCTGTTCCCTTTGTTTTAGCTCGATCGAATTGAAGTTAATTTACCACCAGCAATTAGTGTTTCTCTTGGTAAGATAAGTTAATTCAACTTCAAATTAGAACTTAAGGTAGTTACAGTAGCGCAGGAATTGGGCAGAGTCGTGTTTACTTTTACCCGAACATAACCAAAACTAGTTAATAGTTGAGTAATACTTTCTTTGGCTCTAGTGTTAGCAGTTTCTAAGATACCATCACTACAGGCAGTATCGACAATTTCTGTCAGAGTAGTTCTTTGAGCTAAAGTTTGTAGCTGGGGGGCGACATCGGGGCCTAAATTAAGAAAACCGCGATCGTAATCATAGACGCGAGAATTATTAAGATCGATTTTGCTATCTAATATTTTTGCTGGTGGTAAATTAATTTCAATACTTTGATGCTGACGATCGACTTGAATATCTCGATCGCTCAACTGGTTTAGATCGACTCCTGCCCTAATTTCTCCCCTAGCAATGTAGAGTAGACGAGTAGTAGCGATTGGAAAATCACCTAATTTACGCTCTGCGGAAGTTGGGACAATTTTTTCCATAGTTTGTACCGTAGTGGTCAATTCTTGTAAATTCTGAATGCGATCGACAATTAACGCAGAATTAGTTGTTTTAAATTCAATCGGTTGGGGTTTAAACAAATTACTCACTAAATTCAAAACGCGATCGCTTGTTTGCCAAATACTTAGGATAATCAGCACGACAATAAGATTGATCCCGCCAACTCCATAGAGAAATAATTTTTGCCAAAACGGGAGAGTAATTTTAGAAGTTTTCATAGTATTATTCAAACAATAAATATATTGAGTAATATATGCCAGAGCTTCACTGTCTAAGCAAAGCGGTGATTTAAATGCTGTTGGCTTTTGAGTAAATATAGCTATTTAAACTATAACTAAATAATAAAAAGGCGCGAAACCAGTTCGCACCTAAATATTCTGAAAGTGACTTCTCCAGACACCAATTGCTACGCAAAAAAAGACTGATAGCGTCCGTATTTTTTAAAACGCGGAAACCCGTAACCACGAGCTTTAAAAGATTCCCAAGTATTGTGCAAACGCTTAACAACGTCTTGCGTTACTTGAGAATGTACTTCTTTATAGTACGGATTAATCTTTTTCCATTGAGTCAGTTGCCGTTTTTGCTCTAAGTAGCTAGGGAAAGGTATGTCGGAAGACATAATGTATTCCCGTTCCAAAGAGCAAGAGTACAAACTACATTTTCTCGAATTTATCCAATCTTTCAAATCGCGAAGGCATCGATTATATAAACGCCTACAAGTTTCTAGCCAGCCAAGCATTATTACTTGTTGGTTGGCAGTTGGGTAAATTCGGTATCGGTAGTTCGTGGTTAGCATGAAATAATTTTAGCTACTTAAAAATATCTAGAGCCAGTTACCAATCAACACAAACGGAGCCCAATAGTAGGGATGACGATATTGAGAGTCTTCTTCCGCCAAGAGAGCTAATTGAGCTTGACGCAAGGCTCTAGCTTTACTAATTTGAGCATCAGCAGCCAAATTTTGATAGAACTTACCCATCAGATTGGCGGTGGCTTCATCATTAGCCCCCCAGAGCGTGGCGATCGTACTCCGCGCCCCTGCTCGTACCGCTACCCCTGCCAAACCGAGAATCGCCTGATTGTCACCTTCAGCAGTATTACAAGCACTAAGAACCAGCAATTCAATCGGCTGAGAACGTCTCAAATTACCTGCTCGCAGCAAATTATCGAACTGATTAACGTTAATTAGAGGATTACCTTGTTCTGCACCACTGAGAATAAAGGTTTGGTCGGAAGTAGAGCCAAATTGACCGTGAGTTGCTAAGTGAACTACAGGAAAATCTGATTCCTGTAATTTTTGTTGCAAACTGGATTCGGTAAACTCTTGATTGAGCAAGATTTCTGACTCATCAAAGATACTCTTAATAGTTTGAAGCTCGTCTTCTACTTTAGGAATGGGTGGAAAACGATAGCGAGGAAAATCTCTGGTAACTCCTGCTGCTAATACTTTAATCGGCTGTCTTGTTAAGGGTCTGGGGGCGGTTAGCTGCAAACCCGAACTGAGGGCGATATCATAATCTTTTTGAATTAGATATTCTTGATTTTTTCGATCGTAAAGCAAGGACATAGGGATATTGCGCAGCGAACCATCGAGTACAAATACTAGAGTTTTGATACCGCTTTTTTCCAGTTCTGCTTCTACTGGCTCGATCAACCAACTATAGATCTCAGCAGCCAACGGTAATATATCTTGCTGGAGAGATTCCTCCTGAGATTTTTGGATTAGGGCAATTTCTGTTTCTGCTTGGGCATCATCACCACGGCTACTGCGAATAGCTTCGGCGAAACCAGGATTGGTTAGGGAACGACGACGTAATTGTTTAATCGTGTTGTCAACCTTTTCTTGGGTTAGATTTAAGGTTGTATAGTGGCGTAAAGGTTCTCCAGGAAGGGTGAGAATCACCTCTAGGCGGTCTTGCAAGAGTATGGGATAGATTACCGCTGCTTCGGAGTCTACATCATCAATAGCTACGGGTTCTTCGGCTACTTGAGAACAAGGGTCGCGAAAAAAATTATCTAGCTTAACAATTTGTAAAGATTCTAAAACATTGCGGGCTTGAACCAACTGGGGGTCCGTGGGTTCTTCTTCTAAAAGCAAGCTAATATATTCGCGGAAAATTGGTTCTACAGGGGTAGTTGCCAAATCGCTCCGCAGGGCTTTAATGGTATTAAACGAGGCTTCATAGGCAGTCAAGGCTTTATTGCGTTGATTTTGGGCAGCTAAGATTCTACCTAACTGAGCGTTCCAACGATAAGCAATTTCAGGATATTCCGCAGTGGGGGCTAGTTGTAAAGCACCTTCGGTTAAGCGACGGGCTTCGGAATAGCGTCCTTGTTCTTGATAGAGGAGTCCCAAGTAACCCATTGCCTCTGCTTCTGCGGTAATGTTATTGATTTTGCGCGACTGTTCGATCGCAGTGGCCAGTATTTCACCTGTTTTTCGGTCGATTCGTCCCTGACGGATCAGACTTTTACCAAAATTGATTCTGCCATAGATACCAGCCCGATTAGCGGGAAAATTGGTTACTTCTGGTTCGATCGTGGCGATCGCTTCTTCGATTTGAGGTTGTAGCTGCTGTTCTAACTCGCGCTCTAGACGTGCCGAACCCTCAATCACTTGCTGACGAAAGTCTGGGTCATTAATTTCTAAGAGGTCGATATTGTTAGACAGATCGGCGAGCGCACTCTGCCAAAATTCTTGAATGTCTAGTAATAAGCTAAGACTATTTAGTTCTGCCTTGATGCCATCTAGTCGATCGGGAGAAATTTGATTGGCTCGTTCGTAGTAGTCTAGTGCTGCTTGATAGGGAGTTATAGCCGACTCTGCCGAGCCTCCAGAGTTAACGATTACGTCTAAAGCAATGGTTTGAGAGGGAAACCGATTTTGTTTTTCTAGAGCGATCGCTCTTTCGGCATTTCCCAAGCTGAGTAAGGTAGCGGTTTTTTGACCTGGATCGGTAATTTTATCCGTAGTTGCCAATCCTAATTCTAAGGCTCTACTGGCAACCTGGGGATAACCACTTTCGCGCAGGTAATCTCCAAAACGCAATAAACCAATTACTTTATCGGTAGTATCGGGATACTGTTCAATTCCAGAGACATCGGGAAGTAGACGTGCTTCTGCTTGAGCAGTCATCGGTACAATTCCCCCCAGCTGGGGTTCGATGGTTTGAGCTTGCTCGATGATTCTGCTACAGTTGGTTTGCTCATCGAGTTGAAATGCTTTTAAAAGGCTTTCGCAAGACTGAGGATAAAGTCCCAAGGCTTGTTGGGCGGTGGCGGTATTTAAATAACTTTCTCGGCGACCATCAATATTTCCTGCTGCTTCATAGGCTTTGGTCGCCTTTTGCCAGCTGTCGATCGCTTGGTCTAGTTTTCCTGCTTCGTAATATTCCTTGCCCTTTTGAGCCAGTTTTAATGGCTGTACCTCTGGAGCCTCTTGGGATACCGCAGGAAAAGCGATCGCGATGCTGATACTCATACTAACCAGAACCAAAAAACTGAGGGGAGTTTGGCGACCTTTGGGGGCAAAATTTAAGCGACTAAATCTTTTTTTGAGCCATTTGCTCCCATTTTGTAGTAATTTGGATATTAATCTTGAACTCATTGTTTTGTCTGCAACCTAATATATTAGTTTTAGTGACTTAACTAATTCGTTAGCCACTGAATAGTAAACTTCACCGTTTTAATTAAGCTAACGGCTAAAAAGCTCTTAGCTTTTTTAAAAGGGAAAATACTCTAAAGATAGATAAAGACCTTGTTCTTGCAAGGTTTCGTTACTGTCCTCCACATCTATTAAAGGAATACCATAATCTATACGGGCGCGGAGAATATCGCTAAGATTTAACTGTAGCCCTACTCCCAATGATGCCACCGTATCTTCTTCTTGATTGATATTGTCCGAATTACTCCAGCTAGTACCAAAATCGACAAAAGGAATTGCCGAGATGTTGCTCTGTCCGTTACTCCAGCGATAAAAAGGAATTCTTACTTCTGCTGAGGCAAACCAACCACTGTCTCCGAGTAAAGCATCTTGGCGATAACCCCGTACACTTTCTGCACCACCCAAGCTAAATCTTTCTAGGGGGACGAGATCGTCAGAAGACAGTTGCAGATCGCTGCGCAGTAGTAAATTAATATTAGAGCGAGCATTTAACTGTCTCAACCACTGCACCTGACCCCGCCAAGCAAAAAATTGAGCGTCTGGTTCGCGATCGCCCACCGTAGCATCAAAGATATCTAACCCCGCACTCAATTGCGATCGCGCTGCTAACACATCTCTACGAGTCCTTCTCGTCCAGTCTTGGAAAAAGCGCAATGCTGATATTTTGGTTTCGCCATTTTCATCCGCACCAGGTGAAAGCTGGTCGAAAGGTTCGTCTAGTAGAGAGATTTCATTAGTTTGACGAGAAAACTCTAAACCCAGAGCAAATTCTTGAGTTGATTCCGAACTAGCCTGCAACAGTAGTGATTGTCTGACGGTAAGCTCTAATTCATCGGTTTGAGAATCGATATCTAAATCCTCAAAATCCTCTTCCACAATCTCACTGTCTACGTAGCGATAGCGTAAACCCACCGTACCATCCATGGCATTAAAGGGAATGTTGTAACTGGCATCAAAGTCGTTACTACCATCGGTATTTTTATAGACAAAGCTAAAACGATCTGCGTAGCCCAAAACATTATTATGATTGATTTCTAAGCCTCGCTGAAAGCTACCGACACTGGGAGTACGGTGATTATCGACAAATAATACTGGGTCAAATGCTGGGGCTTGATTGACATCGACATCCAAAGTCCAGCGATCGCGACTCAAACCTACAGATAGTTCGGCATTCAGGCTTTCTACTAAAGGATTTAGCTGTAGCAACTGCAATGCTTCTTGTAGTTGCTCGATATTTAAAGGGGTTTTCGTCCCTCTCCTCAGACGAGACCGAATATAACTTTCTCTGAGACGACCATCAACATTAACATTAATATCTTCAACCCTGCCTTCGATCGCCTGGATAGTTATGATGTCATTGCCTACATTCTGGGAAGGAATGACCACCCCAGAATTGATATAACCGTTTTGGGCGTAAAGCCTAGTTAATTTAGTCTCTATTTCTAATAAATCGGCAAAAGTTAGGGGACGGTTGCGATAATCTTTAAGTATTGTTTCGACTTCTGCGGGTTCTAAAACCGTGTTGCCTTCTAACTGAAATTCTCGGACTTCAAATTCTACCTCCGAATCTGGTATTCCTGTTTCTGGTAAACGATCTGGTGGTACATCCAAGAAGTCTTCAATTGGTGGTAGGGGAGTAATTCGAGGCTCTTGTTGGGTATCGGGTAAAGGAGAACCAGGCAATTCGTCGATTGGAGGTAATTGAGGAGTTTGAGCCAAATACAACTGGCTAGTAGGATTTGCCTGGGCAGGTATTTCTCCCCCGATCGCTAGTACCACTATTGAAATCGGCATTAAAATGATTGATTTGAAAAAGTAGCTAATTTTATTATTCATAAGCTTTTTAGAGTTTGGCAGTCAGTGATTACTTTACCGTCAAACTGAGTGCAGTCGGGATTATATTATTTTGTGAGTATTAAGACGATCTCTTTCGATCTCGATTAGTTTTCCTCGCAAGTGATTTTCTAAGCTTACTACGCTCGCACTTCAGCTAAAAATTAAAATTTTTATGTTTTTTGCGATCGATTTTTACTAAGATGCCTCGAATTTGGAGTTTTATTAAAGAATTTTGCGCCCGACCAAGATTTCTCTTACTTCCAGCATTGCTGAATAGGTAGGAATAATGTGTAATGTTTCTGTATCTGAAGTATGTTCTAAGGCGGTATCGATCGCCTCATGTAAATTTTCTTTAACTATAAGATTGAAGTTAGTTGCTTCGGGTTCGAGACGATCGCAACTATAGACTGTTCTCAGGGCTAAATCGTAAGTGCGATCGCCACTGACAATTAAAGTCCCTCCTAAGTTGACTAATTCTTCTGTATCCACATCCCAGATCCAAGATACATCGGTTCCATCGGGAATGCGATCGTTAAGGACTAATAGGGTTGTCGAAGCTTTTCCTGTCTTTTTGAGTTCGCTAACCGCCCTGATAGTTTCATTCATGCCTACGGGATTTTTAGATAACAAGATGCGGACTCGTTTGCGATCGATTTCTAATTCTTCGGCGCGACCAAAGGCAGCTTTAAAATTCTTGACGGTATTAAAGATATTATCGGTTTTGATGCCGATTTGTTGAGCCAGCAAAGCTGCTGCCAAGGTATTGTATTTGTTATAGACTCCAATCAAGATTTGGGGATATTCTCTGCTATCTAAATCGGTCTTACTCTTGGCAAAACCACAGCTAGGACATTGATAATCCCCCAAGTGAGATAAATATACTCCCTGGTAATCTAAAAGATGTCCGCAACTAGGACAATAAATCGAATCAACGGCGTGGGGAATTGCTTTTAGATATAATTCTGGTTCGTTTAAGCCAAAATAGAGTACTTTCTGTTTTAACTGCTGTCCCAGACTAGAAAGAGTCGGATCGTCGGCATTCAAAACAATAGTAGTTGCTTCTGGTAAGGGAGCGATCGCTTTTTGCCAACGTTGAGCGATGGTATCGACTTCGCCGTAGCGGTCTAACTGGTCGCGAAATAAATTTAAAGCCAGAATATACTTGGGCTGACAGTCCTTTAAAATCAAGGGCAAAATATTCTCATCTACCTCTAAAATGGCATAGTCAGCAGTTAGCTTTCCCGTAATGTCGGTACTGTTGAGTAAAGCAGTAATCAAGCCATTAATTAAGTTAGCACCACTAGAATTGTGAACTACCTTAAAACCGCGATCGCTTAAGATTTGCTTTAACAACAAAGAAGTAGTGGTTTTACCATTTGTCCCCACTACCAAGATTACCCCTTTACTTACCTGCTGGAACAATAACGGTAACAAGCGAGGATGGAGACGACGGGAGATTTCCCCTGGTAAAACAGAAGCAGCACCCAAACGGAGCGATCGCACCACTTTGGTAACTATTTTTGCTACCCCAACCGCTAACCCCAAACGAACTCGATCTAATATTTGCATAATGTGTCTTCTGGCCAAAACATCTATCTTGATAACCTATTTTGTCGGAATTTTGCAGAAATAATTAGGATACAAGTCGCTCATCTGCAAAAACGTACAAGACAAAATTAAAAAATCACAGCTAAGGTACATATTAGGGTTTAAAAATTCCTTTATTGTTGTTTCGATGAAGACTCAACTCCGAGAACAAGCCAAGTTTTGGTGCGATCGCGATCTGGGCAATTTAGAATTATTACGGGCAACTTATATCGACCATACTTTTTCACCTGACTTTTCACGGCATCTCTGAAACCC
>JAAUYI010086210.1_pt1 | contig 10668 bp, 9 predicted proteins | sample 7278041 | NCBI WGS metagenome assembly JAAUYI01 (sample SAMN14350216, study PRJNA611818) | marine sediment metagenome | isolation source: surface marine sediment (0.6m) | place: French Polynesia: Moorea | collected 2018-08
CCACCACCGCCAATAAACAGATGATGATGACAACCACAACCAACTCGAGCAAGGTGAAGCCTTTTTGCCCTGCATAACTTTTTTTTTGGCCATAACCATTTGTCACGACACAATATTCCTTATTCGCCTAGCTTCGTCAAGCATAAACACCTGCATATCTATCTGGCAATACTTGCCAAATTCCACATCGGCAGAAAAACACCCAATGCCAGAACCAGAACCATACCGCCGATTATGACGATGAGTACCGGCTCAATGGCACTGGAGAGATTTTTCAGATCGTAGTCCACTTCACGTTCATAAAACTCAGCCACATCTCCAAGCATGGTATCAATGGAACCCGATTCCTCACCCACAGCCAGCATTTGCAGGACCAACGGGGTAAAAATACCAACCTGGGTTGCACTGCGAGTGAGGTTGTCACCACGTTCGATTCCATTACGAATCTTCTCAATTTTCTCACCGATATAACTATTACCAACCGAGCGTGCCGTAAAACCCAGAGCCTGGGACAAAGGGATACCCGCCACATAACTCATATTGAATCCCCTGGAAAAACGGATGAGGGTTGAGCGTAAAATGATATCGCCTACGAGTGGAATTTTCAGCTTGTACTTATCCCATATATAACGACCCCGCTCGGTTTTCAGAACTCGACGAATAAGAAGCACCAGCACGATCGCCAGCAGAATCAAGACATACCAGTAATTCTGCATAAAAGAGGAGACACCCATCAGGATACGAGTGGGCAAAGGCAGCTCTGCACCGGCACTGGCAAAAACCTTTTCAAAGGCTGGAATAACAAAGAGGCTGATAAAAATAACGGCGACTACTATAGCGATGACCACGAAGCTGGGATAACGCAGTGCCGACTTGATCCGGTTAATGGTGTCTTTCTCCTGTTCCAGATAAACAGAGAGACGCAGAAAAACCTCGTCCAGTTTACCGGTTGCCTCGCCAACCTGAGTCATGCGGCATAACAGTGGCGGAAAAACCTGGGGATGACGACTGAAGCCGCCGGAAAGTTCCATTCCTGATTCAAGGTCGTCCACCACCTCAGCTAAAGCTTCGCCCAAGGTGGGATTTCTCGATGTCTCAACCAGCCCGCGAATGGCCTGAACCAAAGGGACACCGGAAGAATTGAGGGTATACATCTGCCGACAGAAAAGAATTAGATCGTCCAGAGTTACCTTGGATTTGGTCTTAAAACGAAAAAGTCTGGCAAAATCGATTCCTTGCTGTTCCTCAATGGCTGAAATAGAGATTGGTACGGCATTGCCGGTCTGGAACTGGCTGGCCAGGGCTTCGGCTGAAAGCGCCTCTGCCTGTCCCTCCTGGAGGTTACCGTCGGCATCTCGTACTTTATAGCGAAAAAAAGGCATCTTCTTTACAATCCTCGCAATTTCTTAGTGCTTCGATTTCCTATTCCGGCGCAGTTCCTTCTTCCACCAGGCTAAGACTCTCATCGACTTCGCCGGCTACACGCAGCACCTCATCCATACTGGTGACACCGTCGCAAGCGAGCTGCAGGGCACTGTCGGCAAGACTGATGAAGCGCGGTTGTTGCTGGGCAATGGTCGCAAAGTCTGCACTGTCATTACGACGCAAGGCATCGGCCAGATCAAAATTGATTTCCAGCAATTCAAAAATACCGATTCTGCCGCTGTAGCCGGTATTGTTGCAAGCCGGACATCCCCGCCCTTTCCTGAACGCAACTGTATTACCTGCGGATTTTATCTTGCCGCGGTATTCCTGAAGCCAGCTCCGGCTGCCCGCTTCCAGAGGATCCGAAGTGATGCAGCTCTCACAAATCCGGCGTACCAAACGCTGGGCGAGCACCGCCCGCAGCGAGCTGGCCACAACATACCCTTCAGCACCCATCTCAATCAAACGCAGGGCCGTACTGACTGAATCGTTGGTATGCAGGGTCGACAGAACCAGATGACCGGTCATTGCAGCACGCAGGGCGATGTCACTTGTCTCCTTGTCACGCATCTCACCTACCATAACGATATCGGGATCCTGTCGCAAACCGGCGCGTAAAACCCGAGCAAAATCCAGGCCGATCTTGGGATGCACCTGCACCTGATTGATGCGCTGCAGGCGATACTCCACCGGATCTTCAACGGTAATGACCTTTTTTTCCTGGCTGTTCAGCTCGTTCAAGGCACCATAGAGAGTGGTCGTCTTACCTGAACCGGTTGGCCCGGTCACCAGAACAAGACCATGAGGCTGGTGCAGCTGAGTGCGAAAACGTTTCAATAACGACGAGGACATGCCAATTTGCTCAAGCTGCAAAATTCCACTGGACTGATCAAGCAGGCGCATCACCACGGCCTCGCCATATTGCAAAGGCATGGTGGAGAGACGGATATCGATACTGCGACCTTTGACCCTCACGTTGAAACGACCATCCTGAGGAAGCCGTCTCTCGGAAATATCCAAGCCGCAGACCAGCTTAAGGCGGGAAACCAGTGCAGGAGCGATGCGCTTTTCCTTCATAACCTGCTCATGAAGGACCCCGTCAACCCGTTGCCTGATCCGCAACACCTGCTCATCGGGTTCAATATGGATATCCGAAGCTCCTACCTGTACGGCATCTTCGAACAGTGATTTCAACAGACGCACGACCGGTGCATCTTCCACGTCTGCCTCGGTTAACAGCTGTTCGAGATTTGCATCACCCTGAGAGAGTTCCTCGCCCAGCTCTTCGGCGATGGTAACGATCTCCTGGGTACGTCGGTAGACAGTGTCGAGCGCCTTGAGTAGCTCGGATTCGAAAACTACAGCAAGGTTGACCTTGGTCTTCAGGGCCTTGGTCAGTTCATCATAGGCATGGATGTCGGTGGGATCGGCGACCCCAACGAGTAGATAATTATCTTCACGACTGAGCACCATGGCCCGAAAACGGCGGGCGAGCGTTTCCGGAAGCAGCCGTACCACATCCGGGTGATAGTTATAATGTTTCAGGTCGATAAACGGCAGATTAAGCTGACTGGCAAGAAATTCATAAAATTGCTGGGTGCTCAAAAAACCGAGATCAATAAGGGTGTTACCCAGTTTTCCGCCGGTTTTCTTCTGCGCTGCCAGTGCACTCATCAACTGCTCTTCGGTGATTATACCGTTGTTGACAAGTAGTTCACCTATACGAATTTTTTTGCGCGGCGGGGTTCCCTGTTCTCCAGCAATAAAAATCTCCTGTTTCTAACTTTTATTTACCACTCCCAAGTTGAAAGTGAAAATCAAGCTGTTTCATATCCCGGATATGGGAAGTTACAGCACCTCTACACGACTCTGAACATAGTTTTGCAGCTGTGGAGCCAGACCAGGCAGGGCCAAAGCCCGCAAATATGCCCGGCGGGCCTGATCTCCCTCACCGATCTGATCCATGGATACGGCCAAACCTAACCACCATAAAGACTCATTCGGGCGTACCTGCAGCAGGCGGGCATACACTTCCGAGGCCGGGCGAAACTGGCCCGCCTCTCTTAACAATGCCGCAAGCAGCGCGTGATACTCTTGATCTTTGCCTATCTCCGGTACCGGTGGCTTTTGCAGTGAGTCAATGGCCTCATCATAGCGCTGGTCGTCGAAGAGCAACCGGGCATATTTTTTCCGCAACGGGGCATTTCCCGGAGCACTGGTGAGTCCTAGACGCGCCTCTTTCATCGCCTGGCCCAGCCTTCCCTGGCGCTGCAGCACATCGATTAATTGGAGCCTGGCCTCAATGAAGGCGGGATTTTCGCCGAGTGCCTTACCAAAGTTGACTGCAGCTGCCTGCAAATCTCCCTGGCGAAAAAGTCTCATGCCGTCAGCATAGGCCTGCCGGTCACTGCTGAGTTGATTGTCTTTTTTGGTAAGCGATGAGTGTTTTTCTTCAGGATATTCCTGGTCGCCCTCGATCCTATCGCTTTTTTGTTGTTGCTGTTGTTGCGTCTGAGTAACTTCAACGACTGTCTTTAAAGAATTGTCCGCCTTTATCCTGACTATATCTTGCCGCTCTATTTCCTGCAGGAAGTTCGCTGAAAATAAAAATATCTTTTTTTCATCGGACTCTGTTTTTTCGGTAATTGCTAAACGTTCAAGCTGAGTATGTTCAGCCAGACCGATCCGTAACTGCATCTTTTCATCCTGCGGAAGCAGTTCGAAATTCTTGACAATTTCCCCGGTAAATTCAGTCTTCTTAAATTCCTCGGCAAGCTGCATCTTGCTAAATTCTAAAATCAAAGGTCTATCCTGGTCACCATTTTGGATCAGTTGGTATTCCGGAGATTCGCTGAAGACAAGCGTCAATTGCGCAGTATTATCGTCTTCCCTCAATTCGACTCCTGGAAGTAACCTGTTCAATGGCTTAACAGCCTTCTCCTCAGTAAGGGTAACTGCCAACGAGGATTCACCATCCTGTTCCATCTGCATGGAAGATTCATCTTGCTTCACTAGTGATGATTCTTCCTCGACTGTTGGGTCAGGTGCCACCTTGTCTACTTCGGGCTCAACGACTGTAGTCACTTCCACAGGTTGTGCCATAAATTGCGGGATAAAAACAATCGCTGCCCAGGTAAGAGCGGCTGCCAGAGCAATGCCACCAAACCACAACAATATCCTCCCCCCTGTTGAGGCAACCCTGTTGACAATCGGGACCTCATAGGCAGGAATCTCTTGTTTTTCATGACCACGGCGTTTTTCCAGATCATGGAGCATGTCATTTATTAGGCTCATGGCACTACTCCCCAGGCAAACCAAGCAAACGCAAAAAGAAAAGCGAGCAGGGCAATTCCTGCTATACGTGTTTTCGTAATACCTGCCAAACCAACCTGTAATCCTGATGTATCACTAATAGCCGCCTTGACCATCTTTGACTCGATTCTTCTAGCTCCTTTACCATAGCCGGACAGCAACGCCTTATGAGCCAGAAGATTGATCAGCCGTGGTACTCCCTTGCTGGCGTCATAGAGAAGTTTCACCGCCTTTGGGGCAAAAAGGGTGCTGCCTTGATAACCGGCAATACGTAGTCGATGGTCGAGATATGTTGCCACTTCAGTTTCAGGTAGCGCTTCCAGAGTGTAGGAAAAGGTGATTCGCTGCCGCAATTGACGCAAATTTTCCTGGGCAAGCCGCTTTTCGAGCTCAGGCTGGGCGAAGAAAAGAATATGTAGCAGTTTTTCTTTTTTGGTCTCAAGATTGCTGAGCAGGCGCAATGCCTCGAGACTTTTCCGCGGCATCACCTGAGCTTCATCTATGAGGATTACCAGAGGACGTTTTTTCTCTTTCAACTCAATCAATTCTGTGAAAATACGCTGATGATAGTGCTGAGCCGAGGCTTTTTCAGGTATATCCAAAGAAAGTTCATCAGCGATCGCCTTGTACAGCTCGAATTGGGAAAGCAGAGGATTGGGAATATATGCCGTCGTATATTCATCCTCCAGTATCTTCAATAACTGTCTGCATAGCAGGGTCTTACCGGTACCGACATCACCGATGATCTGCACGAACCCTTCGCCGTTATGCAGGGCAATCATTAGAACATTTAGAGCCTCCTGATGGATGCGGTCTCGATAGAAAAAGTCCGTATCGGGAGTCAAAGAAAAGGGCTTTTCCCTTAAACCGTAGAATTGCTCGTACATAACCCGAATTCTGCAATTGCATCCATTAACATTGTCAGTTTGCCAAAGCCCTTAAACCCGAGGGGAAACCCGTAACTTGTTGGACTAACCTGTTGCACCTTAAAATTCAGAGTGTTTTTACACGTTCATTAAAATTGACGCCAGTTATTCTGAAATTCAGGAGCCAGCTGGTCAATACGTCGGCGTGAAGCATCCAACGATTGCTGCCAGTCAGCCGGGCTTCCAATAACCTGGGGACGAAGGAGAATAACGAGTTCGCTCTTGGTTGAGCTTGATCTGGTATGCCGGAACAGGGCTCCCAGTCCAGGAATTTTACTGAGCACTGGAACTCCTGATTCATCCTTGGTGACATTGTCCTGCATCAGGCCGCCGATCACCACGAGTTGGCCGCTCTGAGCCCGAACCACACTGTCCGTTTCTCGAACTGTACTGAAAGCCAACGGCAGTTCTTGATCAACACCAAAAGCGTTTATCGATTTGTTCTGATCAACAACTTCACTCACCGTCGGATGAATGTGCAGGGTAATACTTCCCTGACGATCAATCTGCGGGGTGACATCCAAGGCGATTCCAGAAAAGAAAGGAGTAAGAGTTATATCGGTTGAATTAGTGGTCGTGGTTGCTGTAGTAACATCGCTTGAGATATCGGTAACAAAAAATTCATCCGAACCCACCTTGATAACTGCCTTCTGGTTGTTGACCGTGGATATCCTCGGACTGGAGAGAACCTGGACATCACCCTGGCTCTCAAGCATTTCCACAAATGCCTGGAAATCGTTGAAGTTTAAAGCCATACTGAATACGCCGCCAAAAACGCTTGAGTCCAGGGCGTCCGGCAGTAACTGTCCCGGACTGAGGTTGCCGCTGTTGCCCTGACTCTCGGAAAAACCGGTGTCAAAGACAGACCCGCCACCGCTCTGGCCAATCAGGACACCTCTGCCGCTGGCGTTATCATCGAGTACAGCCCAGTTGATGCCAGTCTGGAAGCCATCCGACAGCTGCACTTCAATAACCTTGGCTTCAATGAGTACCTGACGCTGGAGGTTATCCTGGATCATCTGCAGGTACTGCTCCACCATGCGCAACTCATCCGGCATGGCAACAACCACCACAATGCTAGCCTGAGGTTGAACAATTACCTTACGTCCCTGTTCATTGCCGACCAGATCCTGGATAGCCGTGCGTAACTCACTCCAAAAATCAGCACTTGATTCGGTGTCAATTTGGCTTCCTGATACTGATCCGTTGGTCCTCGTTTGACCGTTGTTGTCTTCATCATCATCATCTCCTTCCACCTGAGTGACCTGGCCCGAGCTGACCCTGGTCTGCGAAGTTCCCCTGCGGACCAGGTTGAGATAATTGACCTGAAAAGTTCTGGCCTGCAGATCCGCTGGCATTATCTGGTAGACGTTGGCTGTCTTGAAGTAGGGATAGCCGTATACGTTGTAGATCACCTGCAGGACTTCTTCGATGGTGGTTTGCTTCAAATCGACACTAATTTCACCACTAACCTCGGGGTGAACCACCATATTAACCGGGCTGCCCTCCACCAGACCCATGAAGAATTCTCTCGCCGGAACCTGGCTGGCAGCAATATCAAAACGGGATTCATCATCTTCAACCGATGGGTCCATTGCAGGTATGTCTTTGGGGATAAGGGCGGAACGAATCTCCGGCGGCGGAACTGGTGCTGTCTTTTCCTCTGGGGGTAATGGCTGCGAATTCATAGTCTGTTGTATTGCCTCTAACGGTGCTCCGCCCCGTGGCTGAGGCGCACAACTGGCTAACAGCAACATTGCCGCCATGCTCACAATCATTCCCACGTGTATTTTCAAACACACCAATTTCACAATGATTTCCTCACTCCAACAACGTTAATTAACGGATATCTTTTTTAAAACCTGTCCCGGTCCGCCGTAAAACCACTTTCTTCGTACCATTTTGCATAAACACTCGGTCCTTTTGGATTTTCCTGACGGTAAAACCTTCCAGAGAGTCTCCCTGCTGCAGGCAGCGTCCGTTGACCACTGCCACCTGGCGTTTGAATGACGTCAACACAGCAGTCAATTTCCAGGAGGAAGTATCGATTTCATCCTTTTCAACCGGACCTGGCGATTGCTGCGCCCGGTAATTAGCAGGACGCATAGGATCAATCAATTGTTCCGCAATAACGGCCTGGTTCGACCAAAAAACGAGTACACATAAAATGATCAAAAAGAAACTCCGTCGATTAACCACCTATCCAGCCCTCCTTCAAACTCAGGGTATACACCTCGAGATTCACCGTTGCCTCGGGATAATTGTCCGTGGCAATATCAACTTTTTCCCAAACCAGGGTGCGAGGCAATTCTTCCAGCTGACGGAGGTATGCTAAAAGTGTCATGTAGTCACCGCTGAACTTCATCCGCAAGGGGTGACGATACACTATAGCCGAAGCGCTTTCCGAAGTATCAACATTACCTAAAACAATACGCTCTGGCGCCTTGTTCTCCAGACTGAGCAAGCGCAGCTTCTTCTCCTGAGTAAGCAAGTCCTTGAGCAACGCCGGCATTTCCGCAGGTGAGACCAGGTTTTCCAGTCCCGCCTGGAGATCCTGTTGCATCTCGGCAATTTCTTTTTCAAGTATTGCTAATTTCTGGCGATTCTGTCTGTCCGGGTCAACATTCTTTCTGGCCTCCACTGTCTGGGTGAGGGCCTGGAGTTCCAGCTGTCTGGTTTGCATCTGCACAATATCCTGCCGAGCTGATTCAGTCCGACGACCAAGGGGCTGAAGGAGCAACAGGTACGAACCATAGAGCACAACCGCGCTGACTGCGAGGAGGAGCAATATCCGCTCTCGCAGGGGCCGCTGATTGTACCAGGTGATAACAGATGAAATTTTCGCCATTACTGGTCAGCCTCCGGTAGACTCTCCAAAAGGAAATCTACCCGATCTTCTTTTTCCTGAAGTCTTTGTATCTTGAGCCGTTCAAACAATTGACCAGCAAAAACCTCACTGTCGCTGAGCATTTGCAAGTAGTCCGGCAACCGTTCTGCATCCACTCCACTTCCGGTAAGGGCAACACCTTTGCCATCGTGGGAAATCACTATCCGTCGCAGCCATACCCCGGCAAAAGGATTTTGCGCCAGTTTTTCAAGCGAACGCAGTATTTTCATGTTGCTATTATCGTCTCGTTCCTCAAAATACTTCAGAGTTATTTTCTGGCCTGCAAGTTTAGCCTCCAGTTGCCTGACCTTTTCTGCGAGCAAAGCATTCTCTACAGGTGGTGGATAGAGCCTCTCCAGCTCCGCCAGTTGTCTTTCGGCCTGTTCATTTTGCTGGCGCAGAACTTCTGCTTTTTTATGCAACCTGGAACCTTGGAAGTAGCTGAAAACGGCAATGAGGGCGATGCAGAAAAAAACCAGCAGGAGCATTACCCCAGCCTGTCTGCCTTGCAGTGGCTGTGTTTTATCTTTCAGGATATCCTGATAGAGGTTAATCTGTTGCCGCATCAATCGCCCTCCTGCCTTAGGGCTCCGCCAATTGCCAGCAGGTGACGATTCAACTCCACCTGTGAACTTCCTTCGGGCATATCCAGAACACCATTGAAATCAAGTCGTTCAACTGAAGTTGCGAGGTATTCATTGAGATAGGTAATAAGTGGTGGGATATCACGCCCTGTCTGGGCAACAAGCAAACGGGAAACCATCGGGAGATTAAAGGTACTCTCGCAGAAATCAAAGGAGCGCTGAACTTCGAGGACAATTGCGTCAATTTGATCGGTCAGTGCCTCCAGTTGACCGTCGGCGTGGGGCAACAGATCATTCATGCCCATATTGAACATGCGAAAGAGATAAAGGATACCGTCACGGACGATGACCAGCATACCATTATCTTCACGAAGCAGAAGTATTGCCAGACCGCGGACATCTCCCGAGTAGAGATTACAGATATTGCGCAGGGCAAATTCGGGAATATCTATGGCTTCGAGAAAAAGATTTGCCCTCTTCACCTGATCAACCTGTTCGCGCAACCAACTTTGCTGAGCTGAGACAACGTAGGTAAGCGGCTTTTTTTCACCACCGAAAGGGGTGATATCAAAGAGATCAAGTACCGCCTCTCCGGCCGGATAATCGATGCGTTCGCCAAGCTGCCAGCGCGCTGCTTCAATGAGCTCATCCGGGGGCAATCCGGCCAGATCAATCTGGGTCAACTGGTAGGATTCAGGCGCCAGGACATTGACGCAAGTTGAATTTTGCAAGTGATTACGTTGAATTGCTTGCCAGAGTGAATCCTGTAGATCCTGGGAGGAAGTGTGGTGCAGCTCGGTGGCAAGATGTAATTTTGGCCGTTGCAAACCGTCCTGTGTTTGGATGCTGGCAATACTGCTACTGTGTTTTTCAAGACAGAGAGAAACCCTCTTCCCTTCTGCTTTTTTTCCCCCAAAAAAAAGTTTCAGAACATTACCCCCCTAACCAGTTTTAATCGCGATAAAAAATTGATTCGCTCTCTTTTAACACAATTAAGAAATAAAAATCAAGCTAGCGGGTTCAAAATGTCCGTAAATTTGGTTGTTTCAGCAGATTTTGATACTCCTTCTTAAAATTTTGTCATTTTAGCCTCAATATTTCACGTGCCTGCTGAGCTCATAATCGAGGCATCAAGGGTGTAGTTGTAATAATCTACCGCAAGCCATTGATAACGAAGAGGATGGGCTCAGCAGGTACGCCCGTAGGGTGAAAAATGAGTTAAATTACCGGCAGTTTTTCGAGGTACAAACTGCACCCAGCAAAAACTCTATAATTTCTTGATTAGCAATACCTATTCTCTCTATAAATTCGTCAAAAACTTGCTTCTTATGAAATATTGAGGCTAGAGGGTCATTTTTCTGGAGAACCATAGCCACCACCACCAGGGGTCTTAATTACAAAAACATCGCCGGGATTGACCTCTACCTCGTCATTACCTTTGAGCACTTTTGTTGAGCCATCATGATATTCAATGCTGTTTTCACCCCTTTTTCCTGGTCCACCACCGGCCAAACCATAGGGTTCGGTCTCTCGA
>JAAUYI010043873.1_pt1 | contig 10667 bp, 8 predicted proteins | sample 7278041 | NCBI WGS metagenome assembly JAAUYI01 (sample SAMN14350216, study PRJNA611818) | marine sediment metagenome | isolation source: surface marine sediment (0.6m) | place: French Polynesia: Moorea | collected 2018-08
GCGGCGCGTCCTGAGCGGTGTCGCGCAGCCGCGGCGCCGCCAATCGCTCCCTGTACCGCGCCAGGATTCTCCTGGAGAGCTGGGACAGCGCGAGAGATCAGGAGCGGTTTCCGGAAGAGCAGCTCACAGGCGCATTCCTGCCCGCCGTGCGCGGTCATCTGCAGGACGCCTACGGCTGGTTCCTGAGATCGGCCACCGGGGTTGAAGAGGCAGCAGATACTGTGCCGCTGCCGCGCTGTACCGACGATCTGGCGGAGCCCGAGGCCGGCCGCGCCCTGCCTCCGGAGCTGGCGGAATTCGCGCTCCTCGAACGCGAAGGCTGGCTGGCCGAACTCCTCGCTTCTCCGCAAGACGCCGGGGAAGAAGCTCCCGCACAGTGGTCACCCAACGTACTGGGCAGTGATCGCCAGGCCCCGGGATTTGCGGTCGCGGAAGAGTGGTACCGACGTTTGAATGCCACCATGCAACGCATGGATGACTCCATGGCGGAGTGCTGAGCGGCCCTGCAGAGCGGTGAGCGGAGGCACGAGTCCTCCATTCATCCAAGCGCATGGGTCAGTCCGATGGGTCGTTTCGATGTACTTCGGACAGCACCACGCCGAACTGTCTATTGGTCGACTTGTTGCCGCCGGACGGGCGCTGCTAGTATCAGGGTGCACACCAATCAGAGGTTCCTGCGTGCCTACATCCCTACTGGAGATCGTTGATCTCGGTGATGGCGAAATCGTCCTCAAACGTGCGGAAGAAGAGGGTGACCCTGAAAACGAGCCCTTGGTCACCATCCGCTTTTCAGAAGAGTCTCGTGTTTACATCATGGATCAGGGCATGGAAGTCGCTAAAGCGATGATCCAGGCCGGCATCCAGGCGGCCGCTCAGCTCGCCGAGCAGGCCGATATAGAAATGGAAGTGGAGCAGGTCGAGTCCGCTCCGCCTACGCTGCACTAGCCGGCGTTTCGGGCCACTTCCGGGGGCGTTTGGAGCAGGTAGAAATCACCTGCGATAGGGCCTCTATCCCTCTGATTTATAAGCTTTTCGGCGCGAAAGGGGCTGCGCGAAACTCACAACGCGCCTGACACGAAGCGATAGACACGAAGCGCTAGACAAGACACGAAAAACGGGAGGATGTTATCCCTCCCGCGGCTTGGAGCACCAGCGCTTCAAGAGCGTCGCAACACTCCCACGCTCAGTCCCTCGATAGCAAACGATTGCTCAGCTAGATCGACCTGGATCGGTTCGTAATCGTCATTCTCGGGCAGGAGTTCCACGTGGCGCTCGTCCCGGCGGTTCAGGCGCTTTACCGTCACTTCGTCTTCAACCCGAGCCACGACGACAGCGCCGTTGTCGGCGACCGGGGTAGAGTGCACGGCCAGGAAATCCCCGTCGTGGATGCCTATGTTGATCATGCTGTCGCCGCGCACGCGCAGGAGATAATCGGCGCGGGGATGAAAAAAGCCGGGATCGACGTCGCAGCGCTCTTCGATGTTTTCCGCTGCGAGGATAGGTGCGCCGGCAGCCACCTGGCCCACCAGCGGAAGACCGTCTTCGTCGGGCAGGCGAATGCCTCGCGAGGCGCCGGGGATGATTTCAATGGCACCCTTTCGCGCCAGCGCCTTGAGATGCTCTTCGGCGGCATTGGCCGAACGGAAACCGAGTTCCCGTGCGATATCGGCGCGGGTGGGTGGCAGACCCGTGTCGTCGATGTGCTGGCGGATAACGTCCAGCACCTGCTCCTGGCGTGCAGTCAATTTGATCATGCGGCACCTGTGTGGATATACAGTGCCTGTGATTATATACAGGTGCGGGCGTGGAGCAAGCCGCCCCTGACCCTGCGGTCGGCGCTCGCTGCCTGTTCGCTCGGGGTTTAGATGTCCTCGATGCCGAGTACGGTCTCGGGCTCGATGCGCGAAAGGGGGCTCCCCCACTGTAGTGGATACCCGGCCATATCCGTGTCCGGGCTGTAGTCGTCGTCGACTTCCAGAACGCTTCGCCAGTCCTCGGGCTCGGCCGCCGGAAGCAGGTTCAGAAATGCCCAGCTTTCGGTGTCGAAGTCCGCGATTTCCCCATCGAGATACTGGACCTGGACCGTACCTTCATCGAGATCCGTGGCGACAATTTCAAACAACAGCCCGGTGTCGCGATCCTGGTACCAGAGTCCGACCTGTGGAAGATGCCTGCTCATCCTGAAGGCCCTCCGCTTGTAGTTTTGTGTGTACCTCGAAACTCAGGCTACCACCTCGGCAGGGCGTTTCCAGCGGGTCAAAAGTGTCCTTTCCCCGTTACACGACGGAGCTATTAAACGCATTTCGCGACGGCACTGTTTGAAATTCAGGGGCTTGCGCCGCACATGTCGAATGACGCTTAAAAACAACACGCATTGTTATAATCCGAGTGCCCATTTCGATCGTGCAGTCATGCGGAAAAAGTCTAAACTGTTCGATCAAGGCTCAGCCTGGGCCAATCCCTTGCCGCGGGGTCCTGCGGACATCGTGTGGAGGTACCGTGGTAACAGCGATCATCGGCGGATCGGGGCTCAGCAAGTTCTCCGGTATGGAAATCCACCGCGAACACGCCGTCGCAACGCCCTACGGTCCCACGTCCGCTCCCATCCAGGAGGGCAGGGTGGATAGCTGCGACGGGGTCCTCTTTTTGCATCGCCACGGTGGCCGGGGTCAGCCGATCCCGCCGCATCTCGTGAACTACCGGGCTAACATCTGGGCACTGAAGGAACTCGGCGCCACGCGCATCATAGCGGCCAACGCCGTCGGCGCCATCAACGCGCAGCTGCGACCGGGGCGCCTGGTGATTCCCGACCAGCTCATCGACTATACCTCGGGCCGTGAACACACCTTCGACGACGGTTCGAGCGGCTCCATCATGCACATCGATTTCACGCATCCGTTCGATGAGGAGCTGCGCAAGGAGCTTCTGGCCGCAGCGTTGTACACGGCGATTCCCTGCGACGACGGCGCGGTACTCGCGGTGGTCCAGGGGCCGCGGCTGGAAACGGCGGCAGAGATCAAGCACGTGGCCAGGGACGGTTGCGACATCGTCGGAATGACCACGATGCCCGAGGCCTCTCTAGCACGTGAGGCGGGGATCGCCTATGCCGTGGTTGCCATGATCGTGAATGCGGCCGCGGGGCTGGAGGACCAGCCGCTCAGCTTCGATCGGATCCGCGAAAATCTACAGCGCGAAACCGAGCTGTTTGCTGTACTCGTCGCCGGTCTGCTCGCCCACGAGGCGAGTGTTGTTGCGCCCTAACCCTCGGCGGGAACCAGCGTAACCGGCAGGCCGTGGCGTTCGCGGAAGGGGAGATCCTTCTCGTCGGCAACGGGTGGCAGCTCCTCGGATGCGGGGGTCACGCGGATGATCACCCCGATCACCGGATGGTCCAGATAGTGAGTTTCCTGCGAACGCATGCGCCGGGACTGGTTGTGAACGATGGCGTGGCGCCAGGGGTACGGCAGGGTTTCAGGCTCATCGTCCTCAGGCACAGACTGTGCGTCTTCAAAAAGGCTGTCGCCTTCTTCGATCACGCTGTCACCTTCTCCGATCACGACCGTAGGCGCTGGGTCCGCACCCGCTCCTCGTGTGACTTCGAGTGCCGTGGAGCCTGTTGATCGGGGCTGATTCGGCGATCCGATGCCGGTCAACGCGCCGGGATAGGGTTCCGGTTGCCAGGGGTTGATCTCGGAGCCGTCGATAGTCCGGCCGAGCAAAGATTCTGGAGGCAGGGGAGGCGGATCGATCTGCCAGCCCTCGGGGAGGTATGCGGCGAGCGTGTTCAGCCAGAGATTGACGTCCACGTGCAGGTAGCGGGATCGATAGATGTGAACCGCGCCCTGCAGTTCGGGCCAATCCCGCGTATCCATGTCTGCACCGCGATCCAGGGCGATCCAGTCCTGCGGCTCATCGGCCCGCAACTCGACCCACCAGCCGCCGTGGAACGCCACGCGCTCGCCGCGCCGGCGCAGGCTGCGCGCCTGGGCATTGAAGTCGAGCGTCGACTGATCGACGAGCTGATAGGGCGTGACCAGCGGAATCTGGGGCGGTTCCCCTTCGTCGGGTGTGTCGTCTTCACCCAATGATGATTCCGCGTCCGTAGGGTCCTGGGTGGCTTCAGCCAGCTCGCCTGCAAATGCGGGGTCGGTGGAGTTCGGGTCCGGCACCAGTGCTTCGGGATCGACCCAGGGCTCCGTGATGAGGGCATCCGGTCTGGCGCTGTCATCGAGAATGGAAAAAGGGGCGGGGAACAGCAGCTTCTGCACACCCCGTTCGTCGATCTGGCTCTGCAGCGCCGAGCTTTCCAGTAGGCGCCGGTCGGCAAGATCCTGGTCTACGAGATAACGCAGCGAACTGTTGTAGCTCAGGCTCGGGAGCGCGGGCCACTGCTCCGCACTCAGGCTCTCAGCGTCTTCGCGCAGGAACACGAGCAGTTCGACGCGGTACCAGTCTTCCAGGGCCTCATCAGGTAGGGTCTGCGCTTCTCCCATGGTTGCGAAAAAAAAGCTCAGGCCCGCGCAAAGTAGCCGGTTCAGCGGGAACTCACGCGGCCTGCTCATGCAACTCCCCGCTCAGACGCTGCAGCAGCTCTCGCGCCAGCGCTTCGCGACCTGTGAGCTCCGGTGTTTCCTGCGTGATGCGCAGGCGCGTGGGGCCAGCCAGTCGATAGGCCGCCGGGTTCTCCTGTACCAGCTTGACCAGGGCCAGCGGATCGACACCGGTGCTGTCGAGGAAGTCGATGTGTCCCCCTTTCTCGCCGAGCTCGATGGCCTTGATACCCAGGCTCGCGGCCGCGAGGCGCAGGCTGTTGTTGGTGAACAGGCCCTTGACCGCGGCCGGGAGCATGCCGAAGCGGTCAATCATCTCGACCTGCATCTCACGCAATTCGCCGTCGCTCTCACAGGCGGCTATCCGCTTGTAGAGAATGAGGCGCATGTTCGGATCGGGCAGATAGTCTTCCGGGATGAGCGCCGGACCGTGGAGATTGACCTCGGTGGCCGGGCTCAGCGGTGCATCCACGTCGGGAATGTCGCCGCGACGCATGGCTTCGACGGCGCTGCGCAGGAGCTGCGAGTAAAGGCTGAATCCGACGCTCTGAATCTGTCCGCTCTGCTCGTCGCCGAGGAGTTCGCCGGCGCCGCGGATCTCGAGGTCGTGGGTGGCGAGCTGATAGCCGGCGCCCAGGTCTCCGGCGGCTTCGATGGCTTCGAGGCGCTTGCCGGCATCGGCCGTCATCGCGGACGCAGGCGGGCAGAGGAGATAGGCATAGGCCTGGTGATGAGACCGACCCACCCGGCCGCGAAGCTGGTGGAGCTGCGCGAGACCGAAGCGATCCGCGCGGTCGATGATGATCGTGTTGGCGTTGGGAATGTCGATCCCGGTCTCAATGATCGTGGTGCACAGCAGGATGTGGTGACGCTGGTGATAGAAGTCGGACATCACCCGCTCGAGCTGCGTCTCGTGCATCTGTCCATGGGCCACGGCGATAGACAGGTCCGGCAGCAGGTCGCGGAGTTTGTTGGCCCGCTCCTCGATGGTGCGAACTTCGTTGTGCACGTAGAACACCTGGCCACCGCGCAGCGTCTCGCGAAGGACGGCTTCCTTGATCAATCCGTGATTGCTCTCGCGCACGAAGGTCTTGATCGACAGGCGCCGGGGTGGCGGCGTGGCAATGATGGACAGATCGCGCAGACCGCCAAGCGCCATATTCAGGGTGCGGGGTATGGGCGTTGCCGTGAGCGTCAGAATGTCCACCTCGGCACGCAGCGCCTTGATGGCCTCCTTTTGCCGCACGCCGAAGCGGTGTTCCTCGTCGATGATCAGGAGCCCGAGATCGGGAAAGCGGATGTCGCTCTGCAGCAGCTTGTGCGTGCCGATGAGAATGTCGACGTCGCCTTTTTCGAGGCGCTGCATAACGGCTCGCACGTCGGCCGTGGAGCGGAAACGGGACAGCACCTCGATGCGCGCCGGCCAGTTCGCGAAGCGATCCCGGAAGGAGTTGTAGTGCTGCTGTGCCAGTAGCGTGGTGGGAACGAGCATGGCGACCTGACGCCCGTTCGCCGCCGCTATAAAGGCCGCGCGCATGGCGACCTCGGTCTTGCCGAAACCGACGTCGCCGCAGACCAGCCGGTCCATCACGCCTGCGCCGAACATGTCCTTTTCCACGGCCTCGATAGCGGCGGCCTGATCCGGCGTCTCCTCGAAGGGGAAGCCAGCGCTGAAGCGCGCGTAGTCTTCCTCGGGATCGCTGAACTGCACGCCCTCCCGGGCCTCGCGGCGCGCGTAGACTTCGAGGAGCTGGGCTGCAACGTCGTTGGCTTTCTCGCGCGCCTTGCGCTGCGCCTTCTCCCACTGCTCGGAGCCCAGGCGATGCAGCGGGGCGTGATCGGGATCGCTGCCCGCGTAACGGCTGATGAGACTGAGCGACGCCACCGGCACGTACAGCTTCGCGCCCTCGGCATACTCGAGCGTCAGGAACTCGGCCGCGCTGCCGTCCACTTCCAGGTGGGTCAGCCCCTGGTAGCGGCCTATACCGTGCTCGAGATGCACCACCGGCGCTCCGGTGCGCAGTTCGTTCAGGTCGCGGAAGGCGGCTTCGGGATCGGCACCGCGGGAGCGACGCCGCCGGCGCTGCGCCACGCGTTCACCGAAGAGCTGCGCCTCACTGACAAGCATGGGCGCGTCTGCGCCGAGATTGATTCCACGGTCGATGGGGGCAACGGTAAGGGCGATCGGCGCATCGGAGGCCATGAACTCGCGCCAGCTTTCGACCTGCGGTGGCGGATCGTCGAGCGACTCGAGGAGAATCTCCCGGCGTCCGGTCGTCTCGGCACAGAGGAGGACGCGGCCCTCGTGGCCTTCAAGGAGGCTCGCGAGGCGCGCCTTGAGGCCGCTATCACTGAACCCGTCCGGGAGGGTCGGCGGCGGCCGCGAGGCGCAGGTCACATGCACCGGCGCATCCGAGTGCTGGCGCAGCTCGAGTACCGCATGCTCCTTGAGTCGCTGGTAGAGCTCTTCCACCGGGGTAAAGATCTCCCGCGGAGACAGGAGGGGCCGGCGCGGGTCCACGCCGAAATCCTCGTAGCGGCGCTGCGCCTCGTCCCAGAAACGCTGGGCGGCGCCGTGATGATCGCCCACGGTGATCAGTGCCGCATGCGCCGGAAGGTAATCGAGCAGCAGTTCGCAGGCGTCGAAGAACAGGGGCAGGTAGTACTCGGCGCCACCCGGCGCCCGTCCGGCGCTGAGTTCCGTGAACGTGGGGCAGCGGTCGTGGTCGATGTCGAAGCGGCCGTACCAGCGCTGTTGAAAGGCGGTGATGCTGGCGCGGTCGAGGGGAAACTCTCGCGCCGGAAGCAGCTCCACCCGCTCAAGCTTCTCCAGCGTGCGCTGCGTCTCCGGGTCGAAGCTGCGCAGCGTGTCGATCTCGTCGTCGAGGAGGTCGATGCGCAGGGGCAGGGCGCTGCCCATGGGGTAGATGTCGAGCAGCGATCCCCGGAGCGCAAATTCGCCGTGCTCGTAGACCGTGTCCACCAGGCGATAGCCACTCTTTACCAGCGCGCCGCGCAGCGCCTCCACATCCAGCGTCTGGCCCGTCGCCAGTTCGAGGCTGTTCGCGTCGATGTAATGCCGCGGTGGCAGCCGCTGCATCAGCGCGGACATAGGCAATAGGAGGACGCCTTCGGCCTGACGCGGCAGGCGATGCAGTGCCCGAAGGCGGTCGGAGATGATGTCCTGGTGCGGGGAAAAGTTGTCGTAGGGGAGTGTTTCCCAGTCGGGGAGATGGAGCAGTTCCTGCCCCGGGGGGAGGAACAGTGGCAGCTCCCGGGCCAGCAGCTGCGCCTGCGCCGTGTCCTCGGTGACAACGATCAGCAGGCGTCCCTGGCGAGCTTCCTCGGCGATGAGTAGTGCCGGCGCTGCACCGTACAGTGGCCCTACGGACGTGCGCGTGCCGGCGCGGTCGGGCCAGGGTGCATCGCTGAGTCGATGGGCGAGCAGCATTAAGGAATTGAGTCCGGAAAACAGCGGACGCGTATTGTAGGCGCAGGCGGGCGGGGGAACCAATTTTTGCCCGGCCTGTGAATTGAGCGACAAAAGTCCGGTTGCTACGGCGAATTGGCAGTGGAGATAATGCGCGCCAAACCGCTTCACCCGGGCCTGCGGCCCGCCGGACTACAGGATGTAACGCCGTGACTGACCGTAAACGACCCCGCCCCGCCGATTACTTCAGCGACTGGAAAGAGCGCGAGGCGCTGGCCGAGGCCACCATTCCCCTCGTTGGCTCGCTGTCGCGGGAGCGCAATATCAAGTGTTTCTGCTACGACCGGTCCATGGTCAACCAGTCCGTGCTGGACCTGATGAAGATCCATCGCTGGGTGCGCCAGGTCGAGGGCAACGAGCTGTCCGAGCGGGAAACCCTGCCGGTTATTCAGGCCATCGCGGGGCTCGACATAGGGCCCTCGCACATTGATGTGGGCAAGCTCGCGGTCGACTACTACGACCGGAATCACGGAGAAGGCGCCGTCGAGGACTACGTGCGGGAGCAGCTGTCCTACCTGATCGGCAGCGATCACCACCCGCTGGAAGAGCCCGTGGACGTTGTGCTCTACGGTTTCGGCCGCATCGGGCGCCTGATGGCGCGCATCCTCATCGACAAGACCGATGGGGGCAAGGAATTCCGGCTGCGGGCGATCGTGGCACGCAAGGGCAAGGCGCCCAACGATCTCGTGAAGCGGGCCAGCCTTTTGCGCCGCGACTCGGTGCACGGCGCGTTCAACGGAACGATCCGTGTTGACGAAGAGCGGCAGAGTTTTGTCGCGAACGGCAACGAGATCCGCGTTATCTACGCCGATTCGCCGGACTCCATCGATTACACGGAATACGGCATCAACAACGCGATCGTGATCGACAATACCGGCGTCTGGCGAGACGAGGCCGGCCTGGCCAAGCACCTGGAATCGAAGGGCGTCGCGAAGGTGATTCTGACCGCCCCGGGTAAAGGCGATCTCAAGAACATCGTGGCGGGCATCAATGACGAACAGATCAGCGACGAAGACCGCATCATCTCAGCAGCGTCGTGCACTACCAATGCCATCGTGCCGCCGCTCAAGGCCATCGATGACCGCTACGGCATCGAGCACGGCCACGTGGAAACGGTTCACGCCTACACCAACGATCAGAACCTCATCGACAACTACCACAAGGCCGATCGCCGCGGGCGCAGCGCGCCCCTGAACATGGTGATCACGGAGACCGGGGCCGCCAAGGCCGTGGCCAAGGTGCTCCCGCAGCTCCAGGGCAAGCTGACCGGCAACGCGATTCGCGTGCCGACGCCGAACGTGTCGATGGCTATCCTCAATCTCACGCTCCGCGAGAACACGGACCGGGACGAGGTGAACGAGTACATGCGGAACATGGCGCTGCATTCGAGCATGCGTCGGCAGATCGACTACTCGAATTCCCCGGAAGTGGTCTCCAGCGACTTCGTGGGTTCCCGGACCGCATGCGTCTACGACGCCCAGGCCACCATCGTGAACGGCCGCAACGCGGTGCTCTACCTCTGGTACGACAACGAGTTCGGCTACAGCTGCCAGGTGTACCGGGTCCTGGAGCAGATGGCCGGCGTCGAGTACCTGCGCTATCCGCGCGAAGCGTAGCCGCGCATTCCCGCAGTTTTAGTGGGATTTTTCTGTAAAGCCAGTAGCTTAGGGGCTTTTTTTTAGTCCTTGGTCGAGTGGCATGGCGGTACAGCGCTTGGCTATAATCACGCCCGCCTGAGGCCGGCTCGTCGGGGGAGCGAAGCGAGTCGGTGAGTCATCAAGGCCGTTGTGCCGATATCGGCGCGGTCATGTTGGCGAGGCATGCCGAAAGCTGTCGCGAAACGACCCCTGAGCGAACCGCCGCTATGAGCGGGAGCATCAGGGGGGCAGTAGAAAGCGTGAAGCGCGCTGCGCGCCGCCACGGTCATGTCCCGCCGCGGGGTTCAATCCCTGTGCCGCACTGATTCAGCCATCAAGACCCCCGAGCCAGTAGCGTTCCTGCGACTTCTGCGTTCGGCCTGTGTCTTGAAGCGGCTTATTCGCTTGATACACCGCGACATACCAGGCGGAAAAAATGATCAAAATTTCCCGGGGACTCGATGTTCCCATCGAGGGGGCGCCGCAGCAACAGATAGAAGACGGCCCTACCGTTCGAGCCGTAGCCGTGCTCGGCGGTGACTACGTCGGTATGAAACCGACCATGGCCGTTCAGGTGGGTGATCGCGTCCGCCGGGGTGACCTTCTCTTTACCTGCAAGAAAACCGAGGGCGTGCGCTACACGGCGCCGGCCGCCGGAACCGTCTCCGCTATCAACCGGGGCGCCAAGCGCGTACTGCAGTCCGTAGTCATCGAGGTCGACGGTGATGACGCCGTTGAGTTTCCGAAGCACTCCGCCACGGAGGCCACCGCTCTTCCGGCCGAGGAAGTGCGATCAAGGCTCGTCGAATCCGGACTTTGGACGGCCCTTCGCACGCGGCCCTTCAGCCGGGTCCCGGAACTCGACCACCAGCCGGCGGCAGTGTTCGTTACCGCTATCGATACTCATCCCCTGGCGGCCGATCCAGCAGTGATCATCGCAGAGCAGAGTGAGGCCTTCGCCCTCGGACTGGACCTCCTTGCCGGCCAGAC
>JAAUYI010037153.1_pt1 | contig 10666 bp, 7 predicted proteins | sample 7278041 | NCBI WGS metagenome assembly JAAUYI01 (sample SAMN14350216, study PRJNA611818) | marine sediment metagenome | isolation source: surface marine sediment (0.6m) | place: French Polynesia: Moorea | collected 2018-08
CCTGGGGAAATCTGCTTCTAATTCTGCCATCCTCGCTTTAACTGCTTCAGCAGTATCTAGAGCATTTGTACCAGGAAGCTGATAGACAATTAGACCGACTGCGGGAGCTTCTCCATCAAATACAGCTTGGGTAAAATAATTCTCTACTCCTAATTCTGCCCGTCCGACATCCTTAACTTTAATTAGCGTGCCATCACCCTCGGCTTGAACGACTAAACTTTCTGCTTCTTCAACGGTGGTAAATCGCCCATTGACTCTGAGAGGTAGTTCGTACTGCTGTTCTTGAGGTACTGGTTGTCTACCCACACCCCCTGCACCAACTTCAAAGTTTTGACTGGCAATCGCATTTACCACATCGGTAGAAGTTAAACCCCTAGCAGCCAGCTTATTAGGATCGAGCCAAATCCGCATTGAATAGGTAGCCGAACCAAATACCCTGAGACTTCCTACCCCTTCAATTCGCTTTAGTTCATTCCACAAATAGCGATCGACATAATTATAGAGAAATACAGGATCGTAATAATATTCCCCCGCTTCATTTTTTTCGGCATAGAAACCATAAACTAGAGTAATACTGGGTGATTGTTTTTCGGTGGTTACTCCTGTAGCAATTACGCTTTGGGGTAAATTTGACTGTGCCTGAGCGACACGGTTTTGGACTAATACCTGAGAGATATTGGTATCTTTCTCGATGGGAAAAGATACGTTGATAGTTGCGTTGCCGTTATTATCAGTGTTGGAGTTAATCCATTTAACATCTTCCGTACCGTTAATTTCTCGCTCTAATACCGTAGTTACGTTATCTACAGTAGTTCTAGCATCCGCACCCACATAGTTAGCCCGCACCGTAATTTGTTTTGGGGCAATTTGAGGCAGCTTATCTAAAGGCAACAATGCTATACAGATAACCCCTAATAGTACAATTACGATCGTACAGACGGTAGTTAGAACGGGGCGTTTGATAAAAGGGGTTGATATCGACATTCTTTTACAAAGTAGCGAGTAGGTAAAAAGTAAAAGGTAAAAGGTAAAAGGTAAAAGATAAAAGGTAAAAGATAAAAGGTATTAATTATCTTCCTATCTCCCCGTCCCTCAGTCTCCTAGTCTCCTGGTTCTTCCACTGCTTCAGAAACAGCCTGCTCTTCTTCAGAAGGCTTAATTGGTGTACCATCTCTGAGACTGAGAATGTTAGAAACAGCAATTCTGTCTCCTTCTTGAATTCCAGAGAGAACCTGATAATCTTGTGCTTGAATGCTGCCTAACTTAATCGGTTGTTGCTGGGCGATTAGGGATGAACTCGAAGACTCGTTATTACCTTCCTCTTGAGAATTGTCTTCTGTGGCAATATAAACAAAGTTTTGTCCCCCCAAAGTAGATACAGCAGTAGTCGGTATTAATACTCCTGGTTTTTTGTCCCAAATCACCCTAACTCTGACATATTCTCGATCTTTGAGGCTATTTTGATTAGGAAAAGTAACTTTAGTCAGGATCGATTGGGTGTTTTGCTGAACCAACGGAGCAATATAGCTAATTTCTCCTTCAACTCCTGGACTACCATCTTCGTTGATGGTTTCTACTGATAGTCCTGGCTTAAGGCGATCGCGATATTCAACAGGAATATTAATATTAAGCTCGAAGCTTTGATTATTAGTTATTGTGGTTAACTGTTCTCCAACATTGACGTAATCACCAACTTTTTTGTCATCAAAACTACCTACAATACCGTTAATGGGTGCATTAATCGTATTAAAAGCTAAATTTTGGCTGATTGAGCCTAATTCGGCTTCGGCTTGCTTGATAGTCGCATTTTGGCTTTCTATATTGGCTCTGGCTTGCTCTACCTGTTTTTCCGCAGCCTGGAGAGATTCGCTTGCTGCATTAAGGGTTTCTTTTCGGGAATTAAGCTGGGCAACACTGCTTTTTAGATCGAGATTATCGTCATCTAAGTCTTGTTGTGCTAATGCTCCTCCTTCTACTAGCATTTTACTGCGCTCAAGATTGATTTGTGCTAATTCAACTGCCGCTTTTGCATCTTGAACATCGGCTTTAGCACTCTCTACTTCTGCTGCAGCAGCAGCGCGATTGGCTTCTGCTGTCCTCAGTTCAGCTTGAACTTGTCTCAATCTGGCTTTTTCTACATTGACGCTTGCGGTAGCTGCATTGACGTTTTCTTGCTCTTGAGTCGGTTCCAATCTAACGATAGGATCGCCTCGTTGAATGCGATCGCCCTGACGGACAAAAATTTCTAAGATCCTGCCTTCGGTACGAGGTGCAAGACTGACGCGATCGCGTGCTTGTAAAGTGCCGACATACTCGCTACTGTCAACTACTGTTGCTGATTCTATGGTTTTTAGCTGTACGGCGATCGCCTGAGGGGTATTTGCTTGTTCTTCTTTATCTCCACCACAGCCACCAATCCCCAGAGATACTAAAGTAACCGCTATAATTGAGCCTGAGATGCGTACAATACGAGCAACAGAGCTAGGTTGAGATTTTTGTTGATAAATCATCCTGCATTACCTTGTTTTTATATCGGAGTTTTTATATAGGATCAGTTAAGAGTTAATAATTAAAAATAAAATCAAAAAATTAAGGCTCAAAAATAGCGATACCAAAGACATTGTTTGTTTAATGCGTTTTAAGATTGGTTGAATTTGATATCTAGCAATAAGACGATCTCTGAGCAGCATTAACTCTGTTTTGTGCCAAACAGCAATCTTTCTCGAACCACTAAGTTCGTAGGCTATCATTTGCTTTATTAGACGCGAGTGTACATAATTCCAAGCTGTATAAAGCTTAATTAAACAAAATAAAACAGCTAGGTCAGCTACAATCGCGCTCCCAACCAGATTGACTAAAGTAGTGTTATAACCCACAGATTTAGCAGCCACGACCAACATAGTTAACAGTAAGCTACTAATCCAAACCGCTAGTAATTTAGTTGTATATTTTGAGCGTTCAAGAACTGCCCAACGAGAAAACTTGCTTTCTTTTAAATTCCGATATTGATTAACTGGTAGTTTGTGAATGGGAACGGGACAAAAAAAAGTAGCAAAGTCTCTATCGTCTGCATTGTTATGTTTCATTGTCTTCATTTAAAGAGCATATGACCAATAACCTTTTTTTGTCTTATCTAATCTTGCTAATATTTTTCTAATCTTGCTATTTTTGTTTATTAAAATTAATGTTAATTGGGGATAAGTAGTACTACAAGATTACTCTTTTTCTCGATCTTACCAATTGAGATTTTTAAAACATCATTAGAAAAACAACCTTATCTGTGTAATAATACAATCAACTTGGTTAACTAGTGTTTATTCAGCGTACTAATGATTTGTTAAGTGTAATCTCAAGAGATTGGTTGATTACCCAAATTTAGGGAAATACTGTTGCACCTTATATCAACAGCCGGGATTAGAAAAGGTGGCGTTGCTGGATCGAGGTATGATTTTATTTTTTAGCAACCGAACAGATCGACTAAAAACTAATAACTAATAACTAATAACTACGAGCAGATTACTTTTCGGTTTCACATTGTGCCCTTGTGGTATACTTATAATCATAAACGCCGAAAAGGTTTGTGGTGTGTCTCATGTTAAGGAACTATATTATGCAGGTATTCCAGAAATTAATCCCAATGGAATAGTAGCTGCTGGTCCAAAAGTTAATTTTAATTATGGAAACCTAGTAACATAGAAGATAATTTTCATGGAGTTGGAAAAATTATTCCGCGAATATGCAACAACCTTAGAGACTTGAGTTCGATAAAGCTAAAAATTTTGGCATTTATCAGTTTTATAGATGCCTGAATTCCTGATTATCCCGTTGTTTATCTCGCATAGTTCGAGAAAAAAATCATAACTTTGCGCCTACTAACTCCGAATTCCTTGCCTCACATTTAGAGCTTTAATTCCCTAGTAGCGATCGCTACTTTTTATTATTTAAATTTTTTCTCTATAAACGAAGAAGAAATTAGATAAACCAAAAATCCTACAGCCATACCAGGAAAGACTTCGTAGACTGCGCCAGATAATTGTAAGCCTAATTTCCAAGACATAGCAGCAGCAATACCCGATATCATTATTGCGATCGCGCTTGCGGTAGATACAGGTCGTTCAAAACAGCGTAAGATAAGTAAAACGCCTAAACCAGAAGCTAAAATCGACCAGGCAAAAGTAATTAAACCAAAGACACTATCGTTATTAACTAAAGCAATAGCTAAAACAATTGCGGTGACAATCAAAGTACCGATTTTGGCAAACTTATAAGATTTAGCTAACCCAGGAAACAAGTCTTGAGTCAACCCAGCAGAACACGATAATATTTGAGAATCAGCCGTAGAAATAGTCGCAGCAAATAAACCAGCCAGCATCACCCCCACCAATATCCCTGGTAATAACTCTTGAGATAAATTTAGTAAAGCTAACTCTGGATCGTTTAATTCTGGTAACAGTGTCCGCGCTGCTAATCCTATAAAAATAGCGGTAAAAGCAGTAATAATACCGCAAGTAGTTTTAATATCCCGCGCTTTTCCTATATTATTAGCCGCATCTACTGCCATCGCCCTAACTAAAATGTGAGGCTGTCCTACAACACCAAATCCTGCTACTAACCAGCCGATAAAAAAGGGCAAAAATCCCCAGGCTAAGTTGGAGGGAAACAAAGTTACTAAGTTAGCATCTATCTGTCTCAAATTGGTATACATATTATTAACGCCACCACTAACAACGATAGTTACCACAAACAGTAATAGCAAAGCACCAATCATGACAATGGTTTGTACTGAGTCAGTCCAAATTGATGCCCGAATGCCTCCAGAAAAGCAATAGATAACGACAATAATCGCACCAATAATAATTCCCCAGGCATAATCCCAACCAAATAGGCTATTTAATGCTTTACTACCAGCCAGTAGCTGCGCTGCTGCATATGTACCCAAAAAGAAAATAGTAATTAATGCCGAAATAACTGCAATCCAACGATAACCAGGTTGCTTTTGTGCTAAAAACGCGGGAACGGTTTCTGAGTCAGATGCTGCCGAAACTTGGCGCAAATTCTTAAAAACTAACGTCCAAGCTATATAATCGCCGATCGCCCAACCAATTGCCAACCAAATCGCCGATAAACCCTGAGTATAAGCATAACCTACTTGCCCAGTAAATAAAAAACCACTTTGACCAGTAGATAAAGCTGATAATGCGATCGCAATCGGATTAACTTTTCTTCCTGCTAATAAATAATCGGTAGTAGTATCCTGTTTTTGGGTTGCAGCATAAACACCAACTACAGTAAATAAAATTAAGAAGAAAATAAAAGAAAGAGCGATCGACATTATTTAAGGGATGAGGGATGAGGGATGAGGAGGAAGGAACAAAAGAGGAAGAAACAAAAACTATACTGGTAATTTGTCATTAATCTGGTGGAAATAAGCACAAACAAACCTAGCATTGATTTAACTTAAAACCCTGACTCCCTACCTACTAATTCTGTAGACGTTAGTTCGATGAAACTAGAAATTTCGTAATTCAGAACTTGATAGATGCTGGCATTTCCTATTATTTCCTGGGAAAAATTGTAACTCCGTTGCGTAGCTTTTCGCGTTCGCGTAGCGGAGGGGCTGTGTGCGTCACCTGCGGGCGCACTTGATAAGCCCCGTTGTCCGAAAGACATAGCGAATATTCCGAACTCTGAATTTTGAACTTACGTGGTATTAGTCTCCGCCAATTTCAACCAATTTACCGATATTAAAATCAATTTTTACCCAACCCTTAAGACGACGCAGATTATCGAGCAAGAGTAAGGGTATTTGCCAGTTGTGAAGCATTAAAAAGGGTAAAGGATCATCTGGGGTTAAAATAGCATCAGTCCCTTTTGTTACCTTATCTCGCCAGGCTTTAAATTCTGATAGAGAACGAATATTTAATAATCTCCAAAGTTCATGATACGTCCAGTAGGTAGGTTTGCTATCAGGTAAAGGAGTAATTGGTTTTTCATTTAATTCACCATCGGTCAAATAAGCTTTGGCTACTCCTGGATGATCGTGAAACATAGTAATAGCTGAATGTAGACGAGGGTTACATTCAATCGGATATACTGTCCCATCTTCCGTTTGAATCATGTCAAAACAAATTTGTCCTGTTAGATTCATTTTCCCTACGAATGTTTCTACCCATTGATAGATTGCGGGATTATCTACTTGTTCATAGTTGACCTGAAAAGGAGAAGATTTAGAACAGCAGTGCAGTCTAATTTTACCGTTACGTGCCGTAGCATGAAAACAATATTCCTGTCCGCGAATAAATTCCTGCATTACCCAAGGCTTTTCAGGGCTAATCGGCAAACTACGAACGTACTCTTCCATTCCTGGAAAGGGTAATCTGGTTAAATCTAATCGCAGTACCGAATCATAGGGAATACTTTTAACGATATACTGGCTGCCGTCACTCTCAAAATCAAAATCTAAGATCTGTTGCGGATCGCTAATGCGAAATACTTTAGGTGCAGATAAGCCTAATTCCCTTGCTTTTGAGCAAAATGCGTGTTTATCGTCCAAAATTGCCGTTACTTCTGGATCGAGATGAATCGATTCACAGTAGGCTTCTAAGACTTTTTTCGCCAAAGAATCATAGTAACTAGCAATAGGACTAGATACGGGAACAAAGACATCAATGTTGTTCTGTTTGACTATTTCTAATAGTCCTTGACAGTAACCCTCACTATCTTTTTCTGGTGCGGGTACAGTAAAAAAGCCTTTGATAGCAGAAGAAAAACGATGACCTGAAAGCCAATATTTATGTGTTTCGACTAAATATACTTCGTGTCCATCTCGATGAAAAGACCGTGCTAGCTGCAAAGCTTTGGTCATTTTCGCCCCTGTAATTAAAATTCTTTTCTTATCTGTTGGCGAAATCGAGGGAGAGAAGGGCAGTTTGCCTTGACGAATAATGATGTTCTTGACCAAGGATAAAAACACCATTGCTAGATTTAGGGGAAACAAAAGCAATAACAATATCAGAGTCCCTAGGTTCTTTGTTACCGCAGAACCTCGCCCTGAAATAAACAATATTTGTGCCATATCTTAAAGGGATGAGGGATAAGGGATAAGGGATGAAAAATAAAAATTTAACTGCTATTAATTTCGTTTAACCTATCCCCTATCCCTGAGAATTTACTTACGTTTAATAATGGTTACGCCATCCCGTAGGGGAATCATGACCTGTTCGACGCGAGAATCGTCGGCAACGAAACGGTTAAAACGAGCGATCGCCTTACCGTTTTCAGTGCGTTGGTTTTCAGGTAGATAGGGATGTCCTTGCATCAAAGTGTTATCCACACAGATAAAGCCATCAGGTGCTAACAAATTAGTATCCAACAACATCTTGAAGTAGTCGATATAACCACCTTTATCAGCATCGATAAACACTAAGTCAAAAGATTCTCCATCTTTAACCAACTGCTGCATAGTTTCTATGGCAGGAGCAACTTTAACCTGAATTTTATTCTTATGGGGAGAAGTAGCAAAACAGTTGAGCGCAAATTGGGAGACATATTCGTCTACCTCACAAGCGATCAAATAACCATCATCAGGTAAAGCTTCGGCGATCGCTAGGGCGGAATAACCAGTAAACATTCCTATTTCTAAGACACGCTTAGACTTACTGATAGACACCAGCATTTTCAGCAATTGTCCTTCAATATGCCCCGAAAGCATCTCTTGTTCTAATGCTCGTACTGTTTCACCATCGTCAAAGCGTTTACTCCAGTCTTCCTCTTGAGTTTTACGCGCCAGATTAGCTAGAGCGTCCGATTCAGAAGTCGTGCAGTCTTCTAAATAGGGGTCGATTCCTGCGGCTAAATGATATGCTTTGTCCAAGGATGTTTTAAATTCGGTCGAAATCGATTCGGTTTTAGCCGCGTTTAGAATATGTTCTAGCTGCTGGACGAGAATTCCCAAGGGAGTTACTGGTCTGGCAGTTTTCTTGTTTGCTGCACTCACCATAATTAAACGCTCCCTGCTAATAATTCTTCTGATTCTTCTTTGCCTTCATTCATGTATACTTGCGTACCTAATCCTGCATCAGGATAGTCGGCGCACAAACGTCGATGTTCGGCTAAAGCTTCTTCTAACTCATCTTTTTCTAGATCGTTAATAAAGAAACAAGTTCCAATCGGTTTGGGTACTGCTGCTCTAAGTAAGCCGTCTCTGGTTTTAGTGATGGCTTCCCCTGCTTTCCAGAGTAGGTCAATATCTAAAATAGGATTATCTAGAGCTAAACCAATATTATTCATGGTGGTGAGAATGCGATCGCGATCTTCGGGTGTAATGTAGCCACGCATTGCTGATAATGTGGCAGATAACGCCATGTCGATGTTAACTGAATGACCATGATAGAGAGGGATTTCCGGAGCAAGCTCAAAAGTAGGACTCCAAGTATGTCCATAAGCAATTACCCGATCTAAATCTAATTCGTGGAGGTTGGGTGCTTCCAACTCCAACATCTTTTTAATCGCTTTGTAAGTTACCTTACGCCCGATTTCTTTAATTTCTTCATTACCATTGAGATAGCCAAAACGAGTTTCTAGTAACTCTTTACCGTATTTTTCTAATAGCTCGAATACTTCTTTATGAGAGACTAGGGCGATTTTAACTAACTCTGCCATCCCATTACGCACCTGTGCAATTGGTAATGTGCGCAAGAAAGAAAAGTCTAAAATTACTTTTTTCGAGGCGTGATAAGCACCAAGACGATTCTTTAATTTCTTGTGATTTACCGCGACTTTGATTGCCACGCTAGCATCAACCAAACCAATCATGGTTGTGGGAATGCGAATATAGTTACTGCTACGACGATAACTAGCACAAGCAAAACCAGCTACATCGGTAATTAAACCACCACCAACTACCAATACTGGCTCTTTCCGTACCAAGCCAAAATCAGCAAAAGCATCGACGATCTTTTCTAAAGTCCGCAAGCTCTTATCTAGTTCGGTAATAATAATAGGAAACACTGTCAGATCGATATCGTAATGCTTAAAATAAGCTTCGATTTGGTCTTTATAGAGGCGATGCACGTTAGCATCCACCACCATTAAACAGCGTCCAAACTTTTCGTAGCTATCTGCAAGTTCCCGGTTTTTGGTATTGAATACACCTTCTACAAATAAAAGATCGTACTCAATTTTTTCGTAACCTTCTACCCGGAATGCCGTGTCGGTAGCTACAAACTTAGCTTCAATTTGACTCATTCTTTTTTGTCCAAATACAACTGAAATATCTACAAAACTATTTTGTAGATTACTTAACGAGCGACCCCCTAAAGGATTCATTTATTTACATAGTTACACAGAGCAAGTTTATGCCCAAGTAGGGAGAATTGCCTATTTATTTCCGCTCGGGAATTAAAACAACCAAACTCATTTTGCACCTCAATATGTTGACAAATTTATGGCGCAAAAGCAGATATATCCATTGGTAACAATGGCTGAGTTTTGTTACTAGATAGCCTAAATATTGACTATTTATGATGGAGGTAAATGCTGAGGTTTCCTCAGCTTATTCCACTTTCGTGTTGACCTAAATCCAAAAACTTTTATCTTACTAAAAGATAGAAGAACTAGACTAAATTCAAAACAAAGATTTTACCTGAGAAAGTATTAATGGGATAGCCTTCAATTAATTTGTATAACCTTACTAACATATGTTTAACACATTTTTCCCTTCTATGAGTATCTATACGTAGTCATATTCTGAAAAATAAAGTTAAAGGTTACTAATCTAATAAATTGGCAGCTATGCAAATATTGACTGACTCATAGTCACTTACTTTTTATCTTAGAATAAGTTTACTTTATAGAGTTTATCATTATCGACCAAAAAAAGGTAAAGCTTTTTTTAAAACTATTGATTTAAGCAAATTTTAATCCTGTAGCTGTTGACAAATTACACCAAAATCAGTATTATTCGTCGCTTTAACCAATCAGAGTATAACGATAACAATTCGATTGAATTCATGAAAGCGATTGGGTTTTAACCTATACTATAATGTTGCTAGCCTATAACCTGAATATTCGCCAATAAAATAGAATTTTTATCTATATAATTTCTATTTTATTGATAACTATCATTATGTTTTAGTAATTCCACTTTTGATAGAAGCAACAACTTCTTATTTCTCTTAAAGTCTTAAAAGACAAATAATCAGGAGTTAGTAATGAAAAAAATAATTCAAATCATAAAATCCATCAGGGTAAAGCAGATCCTAACGGTATTTTTAGCGGGATCTCTGTTGATAATTAGTACAGCCTGTAGTAAAGGTAATATCGTTCAGACAGGAGATGAAGTAACTAAGACTACTAAAAAAGTAATGTCTGATACTTACGATGACTATGATGCCAATCAGCCCGTGAAAGGCGGTATGAATGGTTATAATGACGATCCTAGATATAATGCGGAAACTGCTGCTAAAACAAAAGCATTGATAGATACTGCCAAAAGTCGTCAACAGGACAACTTAGAAGACTATGTAGAAGGTATTACCGATCGCGCTGGGGATGAAATCGAAGAAGCGAAAAAAGATATTCCCCGCACTCTTGAAGATAAGAAAGAAGATACAGTTGAATACGTTGATAACAAATCAGACAAACTAAAAGACAATCTTAGTAATAC
>JAAUYI010063659.1_pt1 | contig 10663 bp, 10 predicted proteins | sample 7278041 | NCBI WGS metagenome assembly JAAUYI01 (sample SAMN14350216, study PRJNA611818) | marine sediment metagenome | isolation source: surface marine sediment (0.6m) | place: French Polynesia: Moorea | collected 2018-08
CGCAGTAATACCAAACTTATCTCGTAACTCTTGTAGGTTATATTTTGGTATTCCTCCAGTTAACCCCACATCAGTAATCGATTTAAAGCTAGTCATAGACTCCGCTAAAGGCAAGCGAAATAAGCGATCGCATTTACTATAACAATCTTCAATCCAAGTCACAATTTCAGTAAAAGCTTCTCCCCAAGGACGATAAATAAAGCCCCAACCAAAATTACCCATTGCCCAACAGGGAATTCCTGCTGCTTCGGCAATTTTTCCTGCTAAGGGAGGAATATCGGCAAGGATTAAGCCTACACCATGATTATGAATAAAATCTACTTCTTGCTTAATTATTGCTGCTTCTTGCTTTTGAATTTGCTGCATTTTATCCAGAGTAGCTACTCGATCCATTGTTAAACTATCTTGCTGAATTACCCCGACATCAAAAATTTGTGGACGGTAGATAAACTGATCTTCCACATAAGATTGCAATAACCATTCTGGAGCAGTAGTAGCAAAAACCAATTCAATTTCTGAATTTAAATGTTTAACTGCTGCTGCAACTGAAGCAGCACGGACAGCATGACCAAAGCCATGACTTGTTATAGCAATGTAAACTACAGATTTAGGCATTTTTTCTGAGGCTATTTTTTGTCAATTTAACTCAAATCGAGAATTTGAATCTGAGTTGAAAACTTTATAATTTATTTACAATTAATTAATATAGTGGTAATAGAGCATTATTCCAGCTTGATTTTGAGTAGTCGTCACCAGAGTTTGACAATTTATTGATATTATCTCTGTCTGACACTTCCGTAAAATATCTTGGAGTCAATAATTTAAATAATAAAGCTTGACTTTTTATTTAGATTCTTAGATACACTCTGTCTCGACATCAGTACTCCTTTGACCTTTTGATTGTGAAGTTTTTGTGAAATTATACAGGAAAAAAAATGAAAATTCTGGTAGTAGAAGATGATGAAATGATCAATGATGCCATAGTCGAATATCTATCCGATCAACACTATGCGGTGGAGGCAGCCTATGATGGTAAATCTGCCTGGGATTTACTAGAGGTATTTACTTACGACCTGATTTTGTTGGATGTGATGCTTCCAGAGATGGATGGCATTGCTCTATGTCGTAAACTTCGTAATAAAGGCATGGATATTCCCATACTGATGTTGACGGCAAGGGATACTCTAGATAATAAGATAGAAGGTTTAGACGCAGGGGCAGATGACTATTTGGTTAAACCTTTTGAATTGGGAGAATTATCCGCTAGAATTCGCGCTTTACTCCGCAGAGGTGGTTCAACAACCACACCAGTTCTAACTTGGGGAAAATTGAGTCTAGACCCCAGTACTTGTGAAGTTTTTTTTGATGAAAAAGAATTAGCTCTAAGTCCCAAAGAATATAAGTTATTGGAGTTTTTCTTGCGTAATGGTCGTCGGGTTTTTAGTCGGGCTCAAATTCTGGAACATCTTTGGTCTTTTGAACAAGTACCAGAAGAAGCTACAGTAAAAGCACATATTAGAGGTTTGAGACAAAAATTAGAATCTGTAGGTGCGCCTAGCAATTTAATTGAAACTGTTTATGGTTTAGGTTACCGTTTGGGAGAAGAGCCCTAACATTAAATATAGTAGACAAGCAAGGCATTAGTCTGTTTTATTTATTAGTACTGCTATGTTTCAAGGGTTGCGCTGGCGTTTATTACTGTCTTATCTGGGGATAATGGCAAGTATTTTGGCAGTTTTTGGGACTGGAGTTTATATTTTCTTCAGTCGAAATCTTTACCGTCAATTGGACAAAAAACTGTTGACTTTGGCTCAGTCTGCTGCTCCTTCTTTTGCTGAAGTGCAAAGGGGTGGTAGTAATTATCTCAATCAGGTAGATAAAGTTCCTTGGCGAGATATTTTTAATCGAGATCAACAAAGTTTGGAGTGGTTCGATTCAGGGGGCAACTTTTTGGGCAGTAAAGGATTAATTAAGTTAAACCTTAAGCCCAAAACTGGAGCCTATACTGTTCGCTTAGAAAAAGAAACTCAAAACAAACTGGAGAACAAAGAGAAAAAAAATGATCCCGATTCAAAAAATATTGAAACTAGCAATGCTGATGTATTGGAGGATTTAGCAGGAGTACCAGTTCGGACATATACCATATCCGTTTTTAAAGATAGTACTGTCCCTAATGAACCGACTTTAGAAGGCTATATTCGTGCTAGTCAATCTATTGAAGAAATAGAATCAGTACAGACTCAGTTGTTTTGGGTACTGATGTCAGGGGGTGTAATGACCCTGATGCTCAGTGGTTTGGGGGGAGTGTGGTTAACTCAGAAAGCTATTGAACCGATTGAGGCTAGTTTTTTTAGGCTTAAGCAGTTTACTGCTGACGCTTCTCATGAATTACGAGGTCCTTTGACTGCTATTAAAGCTTCTATTGAAATTATCCAAAACCATCCCGAACGAGTTCACCCTAAAGATCAGAAAAAAGTCAATGCTATTTCTAGTGCTACATCTCATATGGGTCAACTAATAGAGGATTTACTTTTTTTGGCTCGTAGCGATCAAACAGTGGTAAATCTGACTCGGGAAAAAACGGAAATTTGTCTTACTACTTTACTTTCTAAGTTAGTCATTCTGAATGAGCCTTTTGCTCAGAAAAAAAAGATAGAACTTCAGTCCCATTTAGTGACTAAAATTACAGTTTTAGGCGATCGCGTCCAACTTACTCGCTTGTTCTCCAATTTAATACAAAATGCATTGCAATACACTCCTGAAGGGGGCATTGTTAGTGTTTATATTAATAAGGATAACCGTCTAGGTGTAGTTAGTATTCGAGATACAGGTATTGGTATTTCTACGGAACAATTACCCCATGTCTTTGATCGTTTCTGGCGAGCTAATAAGGCAAGAACTCGTAGAGAAGGAGGGACTGGCTTGGGTTTGGCTATTGCTGAAGCGATCGCAAAAAATCATGGAGGCAAGATCGTAGTTACTAGTAAACCTGATGTTGGTAGCTGCTTTCAAGTGAGACTCCCAATTTTATAAATAGAAAAAAAAGAACGGGTTTTGACCCGTTCAATATTATTAATTTAATTAAAGTAATCAAACTTAGAATTCCATTTCCGCTGCTTGAACTCTTTCGACTTGTTTTTTCTTCACAACCAAAAGAATTTGGCAAAGCATAACACCGCCAATGAATGCCATTAAGCCACCGATACGAGCAGGACTTTGTAAGACTACCTCTGCGTCTTTTTGACCGAAACCACCTACGTTGGGATTATTGGTTAAAAAGTCACCAGCAGCAATTTCTTGTCCTTGGCTAATGATTAATTCGGGACCTGCGGGAATAGTATCAACTACTGTATCTTCACCAGTGTTAATTGCTACATCATAACCACCTGCTTCTGTTTCAGTAATATCGGCAATTGTGCCAGCTACAGAAGCTTTAAATTGGTTGTTGTTGCTAAGGTCACCTGTGGGATAAACTTGTCCTCGTCCACGGTTCGCACCTAAGTGAACTTGGTATTTACCAAAGTTGACATTTTTGTCAGTTTTGGGGTTGGGAGCCAATACAGGGAAGACAACTTCTTGATACTGTTCTCCAGGTAAGGGACCAACGATATATACGTTATCTTGGTCTTCTCGATATTTCTGGTAGAAAAGCCCACCGATTTTCTCCTTCATTTCTTCAGGAATGCGTTCTTCAGGGGCAATGGTAAAGCCATCTGGTAGCATCAGTACCGCACCAACGTTTAAACCGCCTTTAGATCCATCTCCTAATACTTGTTGGCTTTCTAAGTCGTAGGGAATTTTGACTACGGCTTCAAAAACACTGTCTGGTAATACAGCTTGAGGAATTTCAATTTCGGAAGGTTTTTGTGCTAGGTGACAGTTAGCACAAACAATTCTACCTGTAGCTTCTCTAGGAGTTTCAGGAGCAGTTTGTTGCGCCCAAAAAGGGTAGGCTGAAGCAGCTTGGGGTAAGGCTAAGTCACTAGCTAAAAAGATCGCACAGGTTGCGATCGCGAGAATAACAGTTTTAGTTACAGTCTCTCTTAAAAAACGTCCTACTGCTGATATTGCAGGTATTTTCATCTCTTTTGTCAACAATGTTCAAATTACAAATTATTACGGATAGCTTGGAAGATGGTAACTAAGACCACCAAGGTTTATCTCCAGTACGGAAATCGGTTTCTGTCCAAGGACTAAATACCAATTTGTCATCTTCAGTCACATCTGCATGAGCCAAAGCTAAAGAAAGAGGTGCAGGTCCTCTGACTACTTTTCCTTCGTCATTGTATTGAGAGCCGTGACAAGGACACATAAATTTGTTTTCACTGGCATTCCAGGGAACAACACAACCTAAGTGAGTACAGACTGCATTAATACCGTAGTTAGCAATTTCTCCATCACCTTTTACTACTACATAAGTAGGATCGCCTTTAAGTCCTTGAGCTAAACTGCGATCGCCAGAAGGATGATCTTTTAAATACTCACTAACAACAATGTCATCGCCTAAAGCATCTTTAGCTGTGACACCACCACCAGCACCACCGCTAGCAGGAGGAATAAAGTATTTTACTACTGGATATAAAGCCCCTAAAGCTACCCCTGTAATTGTGCCAAAGGTGAGCAAGTTCATAAATTGTCTGCGCCCTAAATCTGGGACATCAGAAGAGCCTGAAATTTGAGCCATAACTAAAGTCGATTGTATATTTTTGTAAACTAAGGTAAGACAAGGTAATTCCCTATGCCCTTGCTGCTAAATAGTTAAAGTCCGTTTAGCGTTAGCTATGAGCTATAGGACATGTTTAGCTGGACGAGCCCAATCATTAAAACTTGGTCTGAAGCTCCTTTCCGCCCCATAATATGGGAGGGAAGTTAAGCTCAGAATATAAGCTTAAAACCTATAGCCTATAGCCAGTTAAATCCTGACCAATTAGTCTTTAGCAGAGTTGCAAAGTTTTTTGTCTTGAATAAAGATTAACAACTATCGTAAACATTATACAACGACTGAAACCCTTAATATTATAGACATTGTGTTTAAAAAGTATCCACAGATAGACCTTTGGTACAATTCAATTACCCCCTTTGAATAAAGCAGTACACCCAAGCTTGTATCTTTTTCTTTGGGGCAAAATCTCAGTCTTCCCGCTCTTAAGGGTGTCATGAATCCCGTTGAGGATCAATCCCCACGAATCAATTCGGGGGCTTGAAAATCTTGTACATGACCAGACTGATTCAGTTTATCTGACTACGTTAGGTAGGTTATCTCACCCTAAAATGCTTGCCAGTTTTAGGCTCTGAGGTTTCAGATTAAACATCTTTAGAGGGATTAAAGAAGTGTCTGAAGCGCGACAAGCCTTTCTAACATTGTCGAGGCAAACATTACACATTTATGTAGAAGAGACAAAACCATGTCTAATTACGTATTTGTTCTAGATACCAACAAACAGTCATTGGACCCTTGTACTCCAGGAATGGCCCGTAGCTTACTCAAAGCAGGGAAAGCTGGTGTATTTAGACAATACCCATTTACTATTATTCTCAAAAAGGCAGTCCTAAAGGATACTGCTTCGAGACCGATAGGGAATCCTTTAGGGCATATAGAGGAAAAGGATGTCACGGGATACCAACTTAAACTTGACCCTGGTAGTAAAACTACAGGAATAGCAATACTTCAAGACAATAAACTTATCTGGGCAGCCGAACTAAACCATCGTCGACAACAGATAAAAGACGATCTGAAATCTCGACGTTCTTTGAGACGTGGACGAAGAGGAAGAAAAACTCGTTATCGTCAACCTAGATTCTTAAACCGTAAACGTGCTGAAGGATGGTTACCACCATCACTAGAACATCGGGTTCTAACTACATTAACCTGGGTAAACAGATTGGTAAAACTTTGTCCCATTAGCTCTGTTGCGATGGAACTGGTTAATTTTGATTGCCAAAAACTGAATAATCCTGAAATATCTGGAGTTGAGTATCAACAAGGAACTCTTTATCAATACGAAGTTAGAGAATATTTGCTTGAAAAATGGAAGAGAACTTGTGCTTATTGTGGCGCAAAACAAGTTCCTTTAGAGGTCGAACACATAGTCCCTAGAAGTCGCGGTGGAGTTTCATCCGTCGGCAATTTGACCTTAGCTTGTGTTCCTTGTAATCGAGCAAAATCTAATTTAGATATTGAAGAATTTCTGGCAGATAGACCATCGATTTTAAAGGCAATTAAAGCTCAAGTCAAAGCACCTCTTAAAGATGCTGCTGCGGTTAATGCTACTCGATGGAAATTGCTTAATTCACTTAAAGCAACTGGTTTGATCGTAACTACTGGAACTGGAGGGCAAACTAAGTTTAATCGGACCCAACAGGGCTTAGAAAAAGCTCATTGGCTGGATGCTGCTTGTGTTGGTGATACGCCAAAACTTGAGATACTAACAACTCAACCATTGCTAATTAAATGTGCTGGTCATGGTAGCAGACAAGTTATTCATGTCGATAAATTTGGGTTTCCTAGGAAAAATAAATCCGGAGAACTTGTTAGAAAATCTGCCTTAATTAAACGAATCAAAGGATTTCAGACTGGAGATATTGTCAAAGCGGTAGTTACTAAAGGTAAGAAAATTGGTTCTTATTTGGGAAAAGTTGCGGTTCGCTCAACTGGTTCATTCAACATCAAAACTGTAACTCAAACAGTACAAGGTATTAATTACAAATATTGCAGCACTGTTCACAGGAAGGATGGCTACCTTTACGGTTTCTAATAGTTATAGAAGCCCTATCGGGCTGCTGTTTGTGTAAGGGAAGTTCTCCTCCCCATACATAAATGCGATAGGGGTATCCGAACTTCTCTTACCAAGCCCATTTACGATGACAGGAAAAGACTTACAAGATGTTTTACGGAAAAAATGGGGCTATTCGTTTGATATTCAGCTACGAAAAGTCAAAGGGAAGATTTATGTTCAAATTATGTGGCGTTATCTAGAACAGGCTTCTTTTCCTTTATCAGAAACAGAATATCTCGAACACCTAGAAGCAGTGGCTAATTATCTCAATGCTTGGGGAGGAGTAGAACAGTTTAAAAACTTTATCTCTAAAACTAGGGAAAAACCTCGTTTAGGTAAAGCTGTTAGTATTCCTCTAGATTTGGGCGAAAGGGCTTCTGAGTGGATTATTGATTAGTAGATTATCAAAGGTTAAACTTTAGATTTTGATATTAATACTTACGTATTAAGTCCATTGTAGTTAGTATCTTGGACTATTATTTACAATTTATAAGTATTTTCAACTAAATACTTCATGAAAAATTCATGTTACTTTTAACTAATTTCACTTAATTATTGTAAGAAAAATATGCTACATTTCCTGTGATAATTAGCTTATATGATCAGTAATATTCTTCCAAGAATTTAGCATGAGCGATCAAAGTTTAAAATCAAGATTCATCCCAAGAGTAATTAGCTTAATACCTCTTTGTTTAAGTGTTGCTCTAATTGGCACTCAGTCCGCATAAGCTTTAACTATCACCCCCACAAGTGATGGAAAAACTTTAGTTGACACTATTACTGGTCCTGGAATTACTGTTGATCCATTATTACCCATTGAGTTTATTGGTGCAGAAGGTTCAACAGGTACTTTTACCAATGGAATTAGTTCAGGAATTGGTATTGAATCAGGAATTATTTTGACTACAGGGAAAGCTGTGGATGCAGTAGGACCCAATTCTGAAGAACGTTTTCCAGGTACTCCTACAGGAGGTGAGAATACATCTAGTCTGAAGTTTCAGTTTGAATCTAGGGGCGGAGATGTTTTTCTAGAGTATGCTTTTGCTTCAGAAGAATATGACTTACTCAATCGTTTTGTTTCGGGCAATCCGACTAACATTACTGACGAGCTATTGAATAGTTTTCCTAGTGATCCATTGAATATTCTTGTGGATGGAAAAAATATTGCTCTGATTCCAGAAACTAATATTGCCCTATCTGTAAGAACTGTTAACGGTATTAGAGCATCGGAATTTTACAATAATAATGATCCTAGTGCTGGAGCGTTGTCTAACATCCAATATGATGGTTTTACTGATGTATTTACTGCCAAAGTTTCGGGATTAGCTGCTGGTCTTCATGAATTTGAACTATCTATTGCTGATGGCGATGATGATAATACCTTGGATTCAGCACTGTTTGTTGCTGCTGGTAGTTTGACTGCTGATGCTCCTACTATTAGGTTAACTGCTGAGGATCCTACCTCTGTTCCCGAACCTACTTCTATATTAGGTTTGTTGGGTATAACCTTAATCGGCTCAACTATTGTGAGTCAAAGAAAGTAAAGAATAATGAGTGATATAGCTTTTTTTTAGATAGGTAAAAAATTTTTTATTACCACAGCAATTAGCGAAGATAACTCCAAATTTCATAGACGCAGAGAGTCCTGAAGAGCGTTGGGAATTTAATGTAACCATTGTACTTCGCTAATTCAAAAACCTCTATATCACTTTCTTCTTTGAGCTAACTTGCGATAAACATCACGAATATCGACGTTATGGTGAGCTAAAGCTACTAGGGTGTGATATAGCAAATCTGCTGCTTCTGAGGCAATTTCATCTGGCTCGTCATCCTTGCAAGCCATAACTACTTCCGCTGATTCTTCGCCAATTTTCTTGAGAATTTTATTGTCTCCTTTCTCAAAAAGCTGACAAGTATAAGAGCCTTCAATGGGGTTGTCTTTGCGATCGCGAATTACCTTGAAAACTTCTGATAACATATCTGCTGGGGGAGTATCTTTTTCATTTCCTACTTGATGAAAACAACTTCTTTCCCCTGTATGACAAGCTATATCGCCTATTTGATCGATAGTTAGTAGCAAAGCATCACTATCGCAGTCGTAACGAATACTTTGCACTTTTTGAATATGTCCTGATGTTGCTCCTTTGTGCCACAATTCTTGTCTAGAACGACTCCAATACCAAGCTTCACCTGTTTCCAGGGTTTTTTGGAGAGATTCTCGGTTCATCCAAGCCATCATTAGTACTGTACCATCTAAATAGTCCTGTGCGATCGCTGGTACTAATCCTTGTTCGTTGTATTGGATTTTATCTAAAGGAATTGCTTGGGATAAGGACATTATAGTCATCGAGATTTTTTAATAGATAAATCAGATTAATATATTATGGTCTTTCACGCAACAATTTGCTAGGTTTGGAGTTTAGAAGAGAAAAATAATTTCTTCATTGTTGGAAAAATTGAAGTAGTTGCTGAATTTTACTAACTAATAATTTAAAAAGATATGAGTAGTCAAAATTGGGATGTCAAACAGTATCAAGAAAGTGCTTCTTTTGTCCCTCAATTAGGAACTTCATTACTGAAACTTTTAGTACCTCAAAAACAGGAGAAAATACTCGATCTCGGTTGCGGAGATGGGAAATTAACTCTAGAAATTAAAAATTATGGGTGTGAGGTTATTGGGGTTGACTCCAGTATTGAGATGGTTAATGCAGCTCAAAAACTAGGTTTAAATGCACAAGTTTTAACTGGTGATAGTTTAAAATTCGAGGAAGAATTTGATGCTGTCTTTAGTAATGCTGCTTTACATTGGATGATTAATAAAGAACGAGTAGTATCGGGGGTATACAAAGGTTTAAAACCACAAGGTAGATTTGTGGGCGAATTTGGCGGAGAAGGAAATATTAAACATTTAGTAACTGTAATATCAGCAATTTTTCAAGACTTTCCTGAATTTGGAAAATTTAAAAATCCTTGGTATTTTCCGTCAGTTGCAGAATATTCTAAACTTTTAACCGCAGCAGGTTTTACTGTTGACTATATAGAACTAATACCTAGACCGACTCCTCTTAAAAATGGTGTTATTCAATGGCTCAAAATTTTTGCCAATGGAATTACTAATCATTTAACTAATGAACAACAAGAAAGATTTCTTAAAGAAGCAGAAACCCGATTATATCCTTTAATATATTCAGAACCTGAAGGTTGGGTTGCTGATTATGTTCGTCTCAGATTTAAAGCAATTAAAAATAGTTGGAAAATTCATGAATCAGATTAATCTTGAATCATATCAATATTTCTTAGTTGTCGATCTTGAAGCTACTTGTAGCGATGCAAAAGAAGTGCCTCGACAAGAAATGGAAATTATCGAGATTGGTGCAGTAATGGTAGAAGCTAAGAATCTAGATATTATTAGTGAATTTCAGACTTTTATTAAGCCTGTTCGACATCCACTGCTCACAAACTTTTGTACTAAATTAACTTCTATTACTCAAGAACAAGTAAATGAAGCACCGAAGTATTCAGAGGCAATAGAGAATTTTAAAGGCTGGTTATATCAATATCCTAATTTCATCTTTGGTTCTTGGGGTAATTATGACTATAAACAGTTTCAACAGGATAGTAATTTTCATCAAGTATCTTATCCTATAGAGAGCGAGCATATTAATCTCAAACAATTATTTTCTGCTAATCAAAAACTCAAGCGACGTTATGGTATGGCACAAGCCTTAAAATTAGCAAAAATCAAATTAGAAGGAACTCATCATCGTGGTATTGATGATGCAAGAAATATTGCTCAACTACTCCCTTATATTTTGGGCAATAAAACCATTAAAACTTAAACAAAAAAGCTCCCATCAAGTGACAGGAGCTTTTTAAAATGACTAAAC
>JAAUYI010185697.1_pt1 | contig 10660 bp, 9 predicted proteins | sample 7278041 | NCBI WGS metagenome assembly JAAUYI01 (sample SAMN14350216, study PRJNA611818) | marine sediment metagenome | isolation source: surface marine sediment (0.6m) | place: French Polynesia: Moorea | collected 2018-08
AATCCCCTTCTACTCTCTTGTATGAAGGGGTAATAGTGTGGAGCTAAAAGATGGAATCATATCTATTCTCACTTTTTCCCCTCCGTTTGTCTGTAGAAATAATCTACAAAATCTGTATTAGGTAGAATAACTATTCTTCCCAGAGACTACAATCAACTTCTTGGTCGGCTTCTTTTTTGAGTTTCTCCTCAAACTCTGCGTTAAAATAAGCTTCTTCCCAGTAGCAGGCGGATTTCATTTGAGAGGGGGTTAGATAGTGAGCGAACTGGTTGCGGGTTTTAATTCCAGTTGAGAGGAAATATTTAACATCAAGAGCAAATTGAGAACATAATGAGGTCAAAAGCTTGTTTTGGATCTTGTTCCTGGCAAATTTTCTCTATATTTCCGTTTTCAAGACAGGATAAATCTAGGTCTTCTTGCTCAAGACCTTAAGACTGCAAAGATAGCGAGAGTATTAACTCTGGCAGAAATGTCGAAGATTAATCATGGTGTAAGCTAGACTTTTCAAGGCATAATGCAACTCACTAATTCGTTCAAAGCGGAGTAGCAAACGCTTAAATTTATCCTCCCAGGCAAATACTCGCTCGATAGTTCGGAACCTTTCTTGAAAGATAGCAAGCGCGAAAATCCTCTTTCTACCTCGCTTAGGAGTGGTTCTCCCCCTCAGATTTTCCTGAATATTGGGAATCATACCACGATTGAAAATGGCTTTTCGATTTCTTCTGCTATCGTAAACACCATCTAAACTGACGATGGTCTTGTTCAAATTTAATCCGACAGCTTGAGCGACACGAGTCACTTGTGGCAATGCATTCAGCAAGAGTGGTGATTCATTTCGATTGCCAGGAGCTGTCACAAAAGGAGCGATTACATTACAGTTACGGTCGCAGAATGCTACTACTTTGTCTCCCTTCAAATGCTTGTGTCCGTTGAAGCCAAGATTATCCCCACCTTTCTTGGCTGCTGTTGTGGTTCCATCACCATGAATGACGTTGAGATCGAGAAGTTTGTTCTGATGAAGTACAAATACAGAACCCAGGAAAATGTGCTCAAAGCATCCATGAGCTTCAAAACGTCGAAAGGCTCGATAGATTCTAGTGTAGTGAATCTCTGGTTGCCCATCATGATCCGAGGCAATAGGCAATTCTTTCCACTGGCATCCTAGGTACAACAACTTCAAAATGTAGTTGAAGATCGTATATAAAGAGAGTTTTGGCTGAGGACCACGACTGCCGATATGCAAGTGAGGCAAGACAAATTGTTCAAACTGCTCAATGGTCAAATGAGTTGGAATCCAATTCCAGGATGGGGATTGAGGCATTCTTGTTTCAACCGTTCCTCCGATTAAAATGACTTGACCCACTTTAGCTTAGGTTAATGAGACTCTAGGTAGATATAGGATTTCAGACAAATTAATCCAAGGGAAAAAACCCGCAACCAGTTGTTTCTCAACTTTTTGCGACAGAACCCCATTTTGAGATAGGCATAGTCACTGCTATAACCAAAGATATCTTGGCAAAATTCTTCAAAACTAAGGTGGGTGCTGCGATAAAGTCTTAGTTCGTTAATCTCGATCAATGCCATGCCAGCAGAAGAGAAAGCTGTCCGCACTTTCTCTTCTAGAGACGAGCGCAATTTTTGTTCTTCGATACTTAAAGATTCAAAGGCAGGAGTACGTAACTCGTCCTTAGAATTTGTGGATGATTTGGCGTATGACCTTCGGTACACAACAGGCGTATTTCGTTAAAAGGTTTTAACAATTTTATCATTTACATTTGTATAAAACTGCCATTAGTCAAAAATGCACTTTTATAAAAGTGTATTTTTAATTAGATGTAAATAACGATCAATATATAGTTACAATAGTTCAATAGTTGATAACTACCCTTATCATTGATTGAACTTGTGAGCGATCTATCCCCTGTTTCTTCTACTTCAAACATTCCCATTGCTATTGCTCCAAGGTCATTAGCAGTTGCCTGGAATAACTATTTGACAGAAGATGTTAGTCGCGGAGCAGCTTCAGCCGATACAATTAGGACTTACACTACGCAAATTAAAATATTTCTGAAGTGGTGTCATCAAAGTGCGATCGCGCCATTATCTGTGTCCAGATCTGATGTTAAAGCTTACCGTCGTGCTTTACACGAACAAGGATGTAAGACTAGTACAATTGCTCTGAAGTTATCAGCAGTAAGAAGGCTATATGAAGGGGCTATTGAAGCTGGTTTGATTGCTACTAATCCAGCTTTAGGAATTAAACCGCCATATTCTAGAAGAGATCCAGCAGAAGGTATAACTTTTTTGGAAAAGGTTGAAGTTAAGCAGTTGCTTGAGTATGTCGAAGTATCTCCAACTAAAGGAAGAATAGCGAGCGATAATTTAGTCAAGTGTGTGCGAGACTTATTTATGGTGGAGATGATGGTATCCGAAGGGCCTCGAACAGTCGAACTTCATCGAGCCAATCTAGAGGATATTATCGGTCAAGGTAGAAAGGTGGGAATTAGAGTACTAGGCAAACGTCAAATTAGGATAGTTCCCCTAACTGACAATCTAATAAATCTTTTATCTAATTATTTGGCAGCTAGAAAACAGGTTGGAGAAGAATTAACCCAAAAGTCCCCTCTATTAGTATCAGTAGGAAATCGTTCTCGTGGCGGTCGTCTTTCTCGCTCCGGGATCCGAACTTTAGTTAATAACTATCTAAGTGAATGTGGATTAAAGAAAAAAGATAATAAAACTATTTCAACTCATAGTCTCAGGCATACAGCAGGAACTTTGGCCCTCAGAGGGGGAGCAGAGTTAAGGCAGGTTCAAGATCTATTGGGTCACGCCGATCTTCGGACTACTGCCATTTACGTTCATGTAGGCGATCGCTGGGATAATAATCCCGCTAAATTTTGGTTAGATTAATCAATTGTCAGTTAAACAAAATTGACTTTGTATAAAAGTGCAGAAAGTCAAAAATGCACTTTTACAGGTTTGAAAAAATGTAAAGGTGCATTTAGTAATATTCTTAAATAATCTTAGATTCCTTTTAACATTGAAATAGTTCGGCGAATAAAACCTGCTCGTTTTCGCAATAACAATCTCGAACGAGCTTCATTAGCTATCTCTAACCTGAGTTCTGGATGCTGTTTTAAAATTACCAAGCTGGCTTCTACAAAAGTTTCTGGAGTAATTTCTTCTTGATTACAGTAGGATACCAGTTCGTTTCTCAATTCTTTTTCTAAATGAACTGCTAGTCTTTTCCCATTTTCAGGTAGTTGAGACAACTCGGTTTCTAGTTTCTCTATTTGCCTAGATGATGAAGCCTCTTCTTGGTCGATTTTGATTGATTCTTCTACAGGCTTCTTAGTTTGTGAAGAGAGAGGTTGTTTGTTCTGGGTTTCAATATTGTTGTTTAAGGTAGCATCTCTAGGAGATACTTTGGTTCTAGAGCCTGAAGTTATCAGGCTGCGTATATCATTACTCATTTTGTTTAAAGAATTGAAAATGTAATCATTATTAGGCTAAAACTTCAGCAGGGTTGGCTAGATGTTTAATTTTACCCGCTAAAATTTCGATCGGATAAGCCAAATCTTGCTGCCCCATATCGTGTAGGGTTAGTCCCTGATTCATTGCCTGTTTGTATTTTTCTGATTCCCTAATAGTTGGCAACAACAAGTCCATATTTAAAAATTCAATTGAAAGATTTTGCATTGCCTCAATGTTGTTTTGACTTTCTTTAGTTCGGCGTAAGCCCACCCATCGATCTCTAAATGGCAATATACCTACAATTGAACCTCCAAACTCTTCATCTTCATCTTTCAGTTCATTTATTAACTGCAGTGTACGAACTAGTGATTTGAGACCCTTGACCGAAACCTCTACAGGAATAATCATGCCATTGGAGGCTCCAATAGAAGTCAAGGTAATTTGAGATCTTTGTGGAGGCGAATCAATTAAACAATAATCAAATAGAGAACTTACTGTTTTAAGCCTTCTGCCTAAAGTTAAAGCTCCTCTACCGCTACTAGATAGATAATCTTGTACTTTATCCAAAGCATCATCAGAAGGAATCAGATAAAGATTTTCGTATTTTGTAGGATAAATACCGTCTTTAGTTTCAACTCCCTCTTGTTTTTTTAATACTTCTAATAAAGTAGGACTATCTGCTTCTACTTGAAATCCTAAAAAAGTAGTAAGACTACTTTGAGGATCTGCGTCGACAACCAATACGTTTGCTCCTGATGAAGCCAGTAATCTAGCTAAAAAAAGAGTAGTAGTACTTTTGCCCTGACCCCCAGCTAAAGAGATTGAACTGATTGTAATCATTTAATTTGAGATCATATGTGTAACTTGTGTCTATTTAAACTCTGAATTTTAAAAAAAGGTATAAGTGTAAACTTTATTTAAGTTAACTTTGTTAAAAATACACTTTTGAATAAATGCACTTTTGAATGAATGCAGATTGAGTTGGGAACTAAGAGAAAATAACTTTAATTGTGTAAATAATCATTTTTCTCTTGGCTTTTAAACGAACAATTTAAATAGCCTCAACCAACCAAAAGTCCCATAGCGCTCACAGATTACTGTCTAGATTGCTACAAGCCTCGACGACAGGAACTAGCTCTTCCATTACATTCGTTGCCATAACTCGGACAGCATACTGCATAACTTTTTCTTTCTACTACGAGGTCACATCCGCTACAAACGAATTTATATACCCGCTCATACATCTTTCTTTCATGCTCTTTGACTGTGTAGCAACGGTAATGCTCTGTCTTGACTGATTGAACTGGTTGTTGTTGTGTCATAGCAATTAATTGTCACGATCTTAATCGGTTGATAACTTTATTATGACTAGGTAAACTCCTCACTTTACCGGGGAACACCGGTGATGCCGATGACCAATGCCCAGGACAATCATCAATAGTTACTTGATCTCCTACCGTGATAGCTTGTGATGCTTGGTTGGAAAACTCGTCACCTGAATCATTTTCAATTGGATAATTTTAATTGCTTATTTCTTGAACTTTTGAGTGAGCAATAGTCGGCTCCCGTATCAATCGTTGAGCAAGATTAAAGTTGCTGCCAGCCATCCAAATAGAGCAACAATGGTTATTACAGAATTATAAGCAGAAAACGATGATCTACCAGTAGTCGCGGATATTTTTTTTTGCTTTGACAACAGGTCGTAAATTGAGTTAACTAACCCATTCGATAGAGCTGTTATATTTTCATGTTCGGTGGTCATTCCGAATAGAACTTGACTAAGCTTTTTATCAAGTTGATCTTGTTTTTCTTTGATTTGAGATAACTCATTAGTGAGTTGTTCAGTAACTTGATTAGCCGTGGTGATAAATTGATAAGTGCAAGCAGTCGCTGAATTCTCTAACTCTTTTTTGGCGGCTCTTATCTTTTCGCCTGAAGCACCTAACACCTCAATAGCAGCTAAATTTTGAGCCACGCATAGAAAGAAATCAAACAACTCGTTATCTACAAAATACTGATTATCCCAAAGCCATTGATATACTCTTTGGCGAATTTCTAGATCTTCATTTTGGAGTTGAGTATCTATCAATTCTTGTAGTTGAGTTTGCTGTTGGGGTAAAGTTTGCTTCTTTAAATAACTCACTAATTTAACCTAAGATTTTCTACAGTAAAACCCGCACTTTCTAATACAGAATATGCTCGTCGCATATATCCCCTTAACCCAGCCAATTGAGCTGTACTAAACCCCGAATATCTTCTGGCTTCGGTGAAACTTAGGGCATTTTTATATACTGTTGTTGCTGTATCAAGTCTCAATTTGGGTAAGTCAATCACCTTCAATCTATATTCACTAATTAACTTTGGAGTGATAAATTCATCAAAGCTTAACCACTCTTCGCATCTACCTAAATTTCTCACCAAAATATGGATTGCATTATTGCCGATAAAATCCAAAGTTCTTAAAAGTCCTTCATAGCATTCGGCCGAATCATCGATTACATACCAATTTTGGATTTCTACACCTAAGTCTCTTGAAGCTTCTAAAATATCACTCGAAGTTAGCCAGTGATTAAAACCTTCTTCTACATTTCCTGGTAGATCTAAAATCACCAATTTTTCTAATGCCCAGTCCAAAATCTGATCGGGAATCTTTAAATTCTTATCCAACTCACTAAAGCGACTTGGTAAGGCAAATTCAGGATAAGCCTTTAAAAAACTCTCCTGTCTATCTGCATCGACTGCATAAAAATCTAATCCAGATTCTAAGCAGTATGCCGCTTTCAATTTAGATAGTAGTGTCTTCCCCACACCACCCTTTTTACAGTTGGTTATCTGAATACCTGGTTGACTTGATATTATTCCAGATTGAGATTCTGTCTTTTTTGTTTTAGCGGTCATAGTGGTCAGTTATTTTTGAGAAAACAATATGTCTGCGGCTGATTGCTTTTTATCTGGTTGATTTGATTCTGGAGCAACCTTGGTACTTGTTTCCTCTACACAAAAAGCCAGGGAAGATTCCTCATCTAACTGAGACTTATTCAGCTTAGAAGAGTTTTTTTTAGAGAGAAGGAACTCTTCATTAACTCGAGGAGTTTCTTTGTCTAGAGGGGAAGAACGATCTCTTTCTCGTTGACGACAATACTCAGTGTGATACTGCTTCAGGGTAGCAGCACTAATTTTTACTTCTGTTTGGCTAATCGATTTTGCCAAATCATCATATTCACAACCTCTGTTTAGAGCATCTTCTATTTTTGGGTTGAGTTTGGCAATTAGTGTTTTCAAATATCCTGGTTGCGATGCTTTACTTTTAGTCTTCTCGATCTTACGAGCGATTGCCTTTTCTAAGGGACTTAGTTTAGATCCTTTCATCTCTATGTACTGAAATATTCTGTTTGAGGAAATGCTTTTCTATTTTTCGTTGGGTTGATTATAACAATAATTAGGTTTTATTTGAATATATAAATTCACCTTCGGTAGTGATAATATCTGATTTAGCGAAAAAAAAAACGCGAAAAATTCCCACACCTGATGCACCCCTCAAAAGCTTAAAATAAATATTTTTCAGATTTTAGATAAATTTTGCGGCTTTTTTCAATAAATATCTGAAAAAAGCCATGTTAGTAATTTGAGTATCTTTAGCCCCAATAATAACTCCCCTGATTATAGTTTTAACGTATCCGCTCAGATATTCATACCTAAACTACTCAGAATATGTTAGTCTTTTTGGCAAGACAGTTAACTACTGATAGTTACCCCAAAAAATTAAGCATAATCAACCAAATTTTCACAATTTAATAACTCAGTTATGGTTTGCTCGATTGGTAAATTATATGCCAGAGTCATTGACTACGCTGAAGATAATTACCACACCAAAAATCAAGGAATAGAAAATAGTCAATGGTATGGTCAAGGTGCAGAAATACTTGGTCTTATTAGTCAAGTTTCACCACGAGACTATAGCAACGCCTATCAAGGAGTTGATAGTCAAGGTAATACTCTAAGACAAAGACAAGTAGGCAAAAACTCTAACCCTGGTAGAGATATCACCTTATCTGCTCCTAAGTCAGTTTCCCTCTTGGGTCTAGTTAAAGAAGACAACAAAGTAATTGAAGCTCATCAACAAGCAGTTAAGGAAACTCTGGCATATATACAAGAGAACTGTATTTTTACTAGAACAGGTAAAAGAGGAAGAGAAAAACAACAAACAGACAACGCTATAGTTGCTATTTTTCAACATGATGATAATCGCAATCAAGACCCACAACTCCATAGTCATTGCCTGATTTTTAATCAGACACAAGGAAATGATGGTAAATGGCGCTCAATGGATAACCGCCAACTATATCAACAGAAGATGACTATTGGAATGGTTTACCATCATGAGCTGGCTCAAAGAATTAAATCCTTGGGCTATGAAGTTAATTGGAATCGTGATGGGACGTTCGACGTTTCTGGATATACCAAAGATAAATTAATTGAATTTAGCACTAGAAAACAGGAGATAGAAAAAGCAGTTGGAATTGATGCCGATGCCGTAGCCAAAGCACAAGCTTGTACCACTACACGCATTGGCAAAGTGTATTCCCCTCACCCAGAAAGATTCGCCAGAAAACAACAATGGCAACAAAAAACTCACCTATTAGGTATCGATCATCCTCAACCTCAATCTCAATATGAACTACGCAATAAACCACCTCAATTCTCACGTAATTCATCAGAACTAATTAAAGATGCCATTGAAGTAATTAGCGATTGCACTGTGGCATTTGAAAAGCATCGGCTGTTAAGAGAAGTCTTAAGACAGTCTCAAGGAGACTATCAGCTTATTGAACTACAGCAAGGGATAGAAAAAGAACCAAGTTTAGTCAAAACAAATGATGGACGATTGACAACTATAGAAGCGATTGAAAGAGAAAAGAAGATGATCATTTTGGCAAAAAGTGGCAGAGAAAAACATCATCCTCTGGCTAATACTGAAATGGCTCGTCAACAAGCTGAAGAATTAGGACTAAATAAGGCCCAAGCTTCTGCTCTGAATCATTTTGTGAATAATCGAGATGGGGTAATGCTCTGTCAGAGCGATGCAGGATTCGGCAAAACATACACGGTCAAAGCCTTAAAAGAAACTATCTCTTCTAATATTTCCCTTAGAGGTTTAGTCAAGAGCGCTGCTGCTGCTGGTGAACTAAAGCAAGGGGCTAATCTGACTGCTCAAACTTTAGATTCCTATCTCAAAACTTCAATAAAATTTCTACCTAAAAATGAATTAATTGTAGTCGATGAGGCAGGAATGATCGGTAGTAGCCAAATGAAAGCTTTACTGGAAAAAGGTCAACAAACCAACTCTCGTATATTGCTAATTGGCGACACGAAGCAATTAGCTTCTCCTGAAACTGGCGCACCCTTCAAATTGCTTCAACAACGAACGGGTTTACCTACCGTTTATATCAATCAAAATGTTCGCCAACAAGATATAGAACTGAAGTCTACTGTTGACTTATTGGCGCAAGGTTCGATAGAGCAAGGATATTCGACTCTCACTTCAAATGGCAAAATTAAACTCCTAGCAATTGATAGCTTGAGATTAGAAGCCGTAGTTCAAGATTATTTAAATCGTGATGAGCAAACACAAGCCAAGACATTAATCTTAGCTGGGACAAACAAGGAAAAAGAAGAAATCACAACACAGCTACGAGAAAATCTCATTTCTCAACAAAAACTTGCTAGTAAATCTCTTGAAATCGAAATATTAAAATCAAAAGATTTGGATAAATTTAGCCTCACTCAAGCCAGTAGCTATTCTGTGGGAGATGTCCTCAAATTTGGTCGCAACTATGCCAAATTGAGTAAAGAACTTTATTATCAAGTCGCTCAAATTAATCACCAATCAGGTACTATTAGTATTAGAGAGCGCGTTAGTGGCATTACACAAGAAATTAAGCTAAATAGCTATAGAGATCGTCAAGTATTTGAGTCGGCTCCTCGTGAAATTCGTCCTGGGGAACAGATGAAGTTCACCAGAAATCAAAGGCAAAATAAGCAAATTAATGGGCAGCACTTTACAGTAGTCGGCATCAAAGATAACGGACAAGTTAAAATTCAGACCAATGGTAAAACTCAGACAGTTAAACCTGATGCACTGCTCTATTCTGATTATCGCTATGTTGATCTGGTTGGGGGCAGCCAGGGAAAAACAGCTAGCTACTGCATTTATGCTGCTGGTTCTGGACAGTCTTTGACTGTAGGTCAAGAAAGTTTTTATGTAGCCGCATCTAGAGCGAAATTTGATTTGACTGTGTATACGGCTAGCTCTAAATCTCTAGGAGTTGCTGTAGAGAAATCTAGAGCTCAAGAAAATGCTCTACCCTTAATTACAATTACACAACCATCATCAAATCAACCATCATCTAGACCAACTAGAGACGAAGAATTTCAATTATTACTTGCTGCTAAATACTTAGTCGAAAATCAAGGCCAAGTTAATCCTCGAAATCTCCAAGAGAAAATATATCGTACCCAAGATGGTACAGAAATTAAGCGTAAGGCAGATGGTTTAAGCATTTCTCAACAAGGTGCAGAACTTAAGTTTGGTCGAAACAACGCCACTATTAAAAATACCTTTTCTTTTACTCAATTAAATAATCAAATCAAAGCCAGAACAACCCAAATGAATCAACACATCAAAATTAATCGAAGCCAAACCAGAGAGCGCTCCATAGAAAGATGACTAACCAAAAGACAACTAATTCGGACTTGTTGCTCATTTTGCTCATTCCAATACTTTTAGTGCTGCTATGGGGAGTTGCTGCTCAAAAAGAAGCGAAGATCTTGATTGAAGATCCAGGATTAATTTTTTCGTTCTTAATCTACAAATTTGGATTTTTTCAACTAATATTTGGCATTGTTGCCACAGCACTAATAATTTGGCTGGTAATTAATAGCCCTAGCCACAATCGAGGTTTCATCAGGGGGTCTAGCAAAACTTCATCACGTCAACTTCAATCAACCTTAAAGAAAGAAGACAAAACCAAACGAAAACAACGAAGAAAAACAGCAGAATTTCCTGAAAATCTACTACTTAAAATAGGAGGAATAACAATTCCTTCTGACTACGAAAATCGGGGATTTTTTGCCTTTGGTTCTCCTGGTAGTGGTAAAACTCAGGCAATCAGTCAAATGGTCG
>JAAUYI010018343.1_pt1 | contig 10658 bp, 9 predicted proteins | sample 7278041 | NCBI WGS metagenome assembly JAAUYI01 (sample SAMN14350216, study PRJNA611818) | marine sediment metagenome | isolation source: surface marine sediment (0.6m) | place: French Polynesia: Moorea | collected 2018-08
TCGGCCGCCGCCAGATCAAAATGATGACTTCGATGGCTTGGATTCATTCATTGATTGTACCGCTGGGGTGGGTGACTACTACTACGTTGGAGTCAGTAGTTATGACAACTTTGACTATGACCCCTTGATTGAAGGTAGTGGTACTGGTTTCAGTTCAGGTTTCTACGACTTATACATTGATGTTGTGTAATTAAGCAACTAAGGGGGAAGCGATCGTTTTCCCCTTCAGCGATAAGAGAATGTCACTTAATTCTAATTAGTGCGATCACAACTTGGCTACAGCGCTTGGTGATCGCTTTTTCTTAAGCTTTTTCCCAATAAACACCTGATTTTTTCAGATTTTTTCCCACAGTATTGTTTCTACAACCTTAATAGTATGAAGTTAAAAGAGAGTAATGATTCTCTTCATAAATCAGCTCTAAAAGACTAGCCAAAAAAACTATAAAAAAAATTAACACTTAATCTGTGCTTAGAGGAGTTTTTTAATCATGTCTATAGTTAACATTACTCAAGTAACCGACAATTTTGTTAACGATACTAATCCTGTAGTTTCACGATTGGGCGATGTCGCTTGGGAGTACGAGTTAAGTCCCACCGATACAGACATCTACTATTACAATGGCATTGCTGGAGTTACGACCCCTATTGCCATCGACATTAACAATGAAATCAATCCCCAAATCTCTTTGAGCGGGAATGTAGTGTACGAGTATGAGTTGAGTGACACTGATACGGATCTCAGACTGTATGACGTTAGGAATGAGAGTACTACCACCATTGCTAAAAGTTTTCGGCATGAACTCAATCCTCAGATTGGTGGGGATTTCGTTGTCTACGAGGACGAGTTGAGTGACACTGACACCGATCTCAGACTATATGACGTTAGGAATGAGAGTACCACCACTATTGCTAGCGAAATTAACAACGAAGATAATCCTGATATTTCCTCAATTGGCAACTTTGTTGCTTACGAGTACGAGTTGAGTGACACTGACACGAATCTCAGGCTATATGACGTTAGTACTGTCAATACTATTACCATTGCTGACGAAACTAACAACGAACTCAATCCCCAAGTTTCTTTTACTGGTGATGTAGTTTACGAATACGAGTTTAGTCCCACTGACACCGATATCTATTTATACGATTACCAAACTGGAAACACGGAATTTCTTGCTAACAGTGGCTTTGACGAAATTAACCCCGATATTGCAGGTAATTACGTTACTTGGCAAGCATTTGATGGCGACGATTTTGAAATTTATCGCCACGATAGTTTGACAGGGAGTACAATTCAAATCACCGATAACTCAAGAAACGATATTAATCCCCAGGTTTCCGATTTGGGCTATATAGTTTGGGAACATGAATTTAGTTCATTGGATTTGGACATCTATGCCTATGATGGAATCACCGAGCAAGTTGTAGCCAGTAGCATATACAACGAAACCGATCCGATGATCGCAGGAAATCAGATTGCTTGGCAAGCATTTGATGGTAATGATTGGGAAATCTACACTGCTGACATAGTATAATCGTAATTCCCTGGCTACCCGATACGACCTAAGTTCGACAAAAATTTATGGAGAAAAGAAAAAGCGGAGACCTTTGCCAAAAGTAGTATTTGAAGGTTTCCGCTATGAAAATACAATCTCGCCTCAATATACACCGAAATTTTTTTGTTTTAATTAATCCTAAATCTTAGTGCGATCGCGAAGAGATGATACTGTTGGCGAAAGTAATCTTTACTGAAATTATTAGTAATACAATGACGAAAAATCTTAACTCCAGTTATTGGTAATACCTTGTGTAAGATGCTTGCAGCACATTCGCCAACAGTATCAGCAAATAGCTTTATGGCGGAAGATGATTCAGATGACTCGTACCCTAGAAAAACAACTCAAAATTTTAGGATTAAACCGACAATCTGAGCGACAATTTTCTCGAACTTTATCGTCACGGGAGATAGGAATGTACCAGTATTTAATTAATTCAAAAGAAGGTAGCTAAATTATTTAAGAAAGCATTTCCGAATGCCACAGAAGCTGAATTGAGTTTAAGGTAAATATAATTCTTTACTCTTATATTTTATCTGGGTAATTATTAATTTTATGGCTAGTTTAATTCAATAATTGTATTTTCTCTTGATGACAAGAGCCATGATTGATTTTGTTTGGTTAACTATTCTCATTAATCAGAGATTGTTGAGAATTACTGTGACTCTCAGGAATTAAGTTAGCGTAAATAATACGATAATGTATCTTTAATTGATTCAATTTTAAATCACCTTTATAAACTCTTACCTCTGCCATATTTTTGACCTGGAAAAGTTTAATTAGACGAATCCACAGATTAAACCTGGAGTCAGATTTTTCTACGCATTCTCTAACAATCTGTTCTGGGTTATTCATTCAATTTTCTCAACCTAACAACTTCGTTTGATAATACGACAATAGGAGTTAATAAGCAGTTAAGATACATTTTTATTAGTAATTTTCAGCAGTCTGAGAAACTGTCTATCGATTCTTCCATCAGCCAGTATCGTCTGAGCGATAATAGTTTTTGGTTGGTGGTTGTTAGTCACTGAACATGAGATATCAATCGCTTAGGAAAAAACGATCGACGATCGAGAATAAATGTTTGCTATTGCTTCCAGAGAAATGATAGTTGTATAGACTGTATCTGTATTCAGCAACGCCAATTTTAATAGTAGACCTTTAATGAACAATCCCTATAAATTTATTCAAACTGAAACGCTAGGTACCAAGGGGGCGGTAGGGGAAAAGTTGGTCTGGGACAGTATTAAACGAGCTTTTGAGTTAAGACACTGTATTGCTTATTGGCGTTATCCCATTTTTTCTCAGACAGGTGGGTTTCGTAAAGAACCAGATATTTTAATTGCTGATTATCAACTGGGTTTGATTGTTATTGAAGTCAAAGCAATTAAAATCGAACAGTTAATTAATATTCAAGGACATCGTTGGCAATATAATAATTTTTATACTGAGTATGGCAATCCTTATCAACAAGCAGAAAAACAATTATTTGCCATACTAGAATATAGCGATCGCGAGCCTTTATTAAGACGAAAAGTCACGGCCAGAGCGATAGTAGCTTTGCCTCAGATTACTTTAACTCAATGGCAAGAGAGAGGCTTTGATAAATTGCCTTACTCTCCTCCTATATTATTTCAAGATCGACTTAGTAATTCCCAGTTAATTACCGATCTAATTATAAAAACTACTCCGATAATTTCGGGAGAAAGCTTAACTCCTACCCAATGGGATTTATTATTAGCTGTTTTAGGTGGTACTCCCCTATATAGTGGGGATTATCGACGTTTGCCTTGTTTGCCTCAGAGTCGTCGCGAGCTAATTCAACAAGTGCGATCGCGTTTGAATCAATTAGATCTACAACAGGAAAAAATTGCCAAACAAATACCTAATGGTATGCAAAGAATTAGAGGTATTGCAGGTTCGGGAAAAACGATTTTATTGTGTCAAAAAGCAGCTTTGATGTCGGTTAAGTATCCGCAATGGCAAATTGCCTTGGTCTTTTTTTCCCGTAGTTTATATGATTTGATTACGCAACAGGTAGATAAGTGGATTCGTTACTACACTCAAGACAAATTCAATTATCAGACTCAACAAGCTAATTTAAAAATTCTTCATGCTTGGGGAAGCAAACAAAAACCAGGTTTTTATAGTACAGTCTGTAAGGCAACAGGAACCTTGCCAGTAGCCGTGCCTTTTACTACTAGTAAAAAGCCAAATGAAGCCCTGGCAGAAGCTTGTTGGCAATTGTTAGAAAATAAAACTATTCCTCAACTATTTGATGCAGTTTTGGTTGATGAAGCGCAAGATTTAATTGCCGAGCGTTGGCAATATCAAGACAAGCAGCCCTTTTTCTGGTTAGTTTATCAATCCTTGCGTCCTGTCGATCCCATTCATCCCGAACAAAGACGACTGATTTGGGCTTATGACGAACTACAAAGTTTAGACAGTTTGAAAATTCCCGAACCAGTAGAGATGTTTGGTGAAGAATTAGGACATCTGGTTACGGGAACATACGAGGGACAAATCAATAAAACCGAAATTATTTCTCGTTGTTATCGTACACCCCATCAGGTGATTTTTGTCGCCCAGGGAATAGCGATGGGGATACTTAGAAAAAAGGGGATAATTACAGGCTCAATCGATCGAGTCGAATGGCAAGCGTTAGGATATAGAATAATAGGTAATTGGCAGTTAGGAGCGCGAATAACCTTAGCAAGAGAAGAGCATAATTCTCCCAATCTGATTAGTCAATTATGGCAAAAAGAGATGATTTACTTCGATCGCTTTACCTCTCGTCAGCAAGAGTTAACCGTCTTAGCTCAAAAAATCAAACAAAATTTAACTGAGGATAATTTACAGCCAGATCGAGAAATTTTAATTATAGTTTTGGGTGCGTATTACGATACCGCATCTTTAGTTAAACAAACTGCTACCTTTTTAATCAATCAGGGTATAAATATCTATCTTCCTACCCAACGTACCTTTAACTGTTTAGATACTCCCTACCAACAACGCGATTACAATCGGTTTTGGTATCCAGGGGCGATTACTATTTCTACTATTTATCGGGCCAAAGGACAAGAAGCAGATCTACTTTATTTAATCGGCTTAGATAAAATTGCTCAAAATGAAAGTAATTTATACTTGCGCAATCAACTATTAGTGGGGTTAACTCGTACTAGAGCCTGGGTAAACATTAGTGGAATTGGAGACTACTCTCTTTATCAAGAACTATCAGAATTAATCGCCAGCCAACAGCAAGTAACATTTACCGTAACCAGTTTACCCCAAAGAGAATTAAGAACGAGCGATCGCGCTAATTTACTCCAAGGTTATGCTTTGGGCAGAACTAATTTTCGCCATGCAGATCTGCGTAATGCTGACTTATCCCAGATAAATTTAACCAACATTAATCTGATCGAAGCCGATTTATCTGGAGCAAATCTACAGGGAACGAACCTAACTAATGCCAAGTTAATTGCAGCTAACCTAAGCAATGCTGACTTAAGTTATGCTAATTTGACTAACGCCAAACTAATCGGCGCAAACCTCAACAATACTAACTTGGACAACGCTACGATTAGCAATACCAACCTCACCAACACTATCTTAGAAGAGGACGCGGGGCTGGAGTTCAATTCCAGCTCGTAAGTTGTCCATCTGGTTTTAAGGTTCATCGGTTGATTTTCCCACCAACCTTAGTTTAAGACTGCAAGATTTTTTCGCGATCGCGATCTGAGTTAACACCAGAGCGATCGTTTTGCGACTCTTGTTTTGTCATCAGATTAATAATCGAAGCTTTTTCTAATAAACCATATACCTTGCCTAATTCTCCGACTACGATCAATTCGCGGGGATTATTAAGTTCAAAGTCTTTTGCTACATCCAATAAGGAAGTCTCGGCCGAGATAATATTAGCCTCGTTAACGGGTTTGAGCAACTCTTGCAGATAAACTTCATTCCACTGAGAAGTCGAGATTTGCTTTAAATTAGCGATCGCAATTTCACCGCGTAAACGACGATTGTCATCGACAACGATAAACTTTTTCCACTGTTCTTTGCCGATTACATAATTGTTAACCAACTCTCTAATGGTTAGCTGTTGACTAACAATCGGACTATCTGGAATGACAGCATCCTTGGCGGTATATTGACTTAACTTATCCTGTACGGCAGCAGATTGAGCAGCAAAGCCAGCATTACGTAATAAAAATGCACCGATCAACAAAGTCCAAATACTTCCGATCTCAGAGATACCCAAGATAGACAAGAAACCCAAACTAATTGCCAACCAACCGATAACTTGACCGACTCTACCCGCAAAAATTACTCCTTTGTTGGGGTTACCCGTGATCTTCCAGACGATCGCCTTGAGGACGTTACCACCATCCAGGGGTAGTCCAGGAATCATGTTAAATAATGCTAAGACCAAGTTGATGTATGCTACCAAAGAAACAATCGCCTTCAAGGGCAAACTCAGGGTTGCTGTAGCTGCAACAAAGGAAAAAAGACCAAAGAGCAGTACGCTAACTAAAGGCCCAGCGATCGCTACCAAAAACGCCTGTAGGGGAGTCTCCGATTCTTTTTCTAGGGTTGCCAAACCACCAAAAATAAACAAAGTTATAGATTTGACGGGGATTCCCTGAGAGATAGCTACAAAGCTGTGTCCTAGCTCGTGGGCGAGTACTGAAGAAAATAATAGTAGAGCAGCGACTAAACCCAAAAACCAGGGCATTATCCCCGTTAATTCGGGAAATCTAGTCAAACTCGAACCATAGCTCCAAGTAACTAATCCCAAAACAAAAAACCACGATGGGTTAATGAAAAATGGGATACCAAATAAATTACCGATTCTGATGTTGCCATTCATGGCATACTCCTTTATTTCTGTTGATAATGCGCTAGATAAAACTAGATAAGTTAGATAAGTACGAGAATTTTAGATATTTACTTACTATTTAATTATTAAAATTGTAACGAAGCGTAAATAACAATTCATCTTTCCACAGTGCAGTAAAAACCGCCCTAAAATTACCGTAGCAACTAAGCAAATCTTGGGCATAATAATTATAGTGGAGAGATGGAATAAGAATATGCCAGATAAAACCCCACAATATCCTGACTCCTATAGTCAGGAAGATATCCAACAAATCCTAAATTTGGCGATCGCACGCCATACCACCGACGGAGAATTGAGCAGACAGCAGCTATGGGAAATTGCCTCAGAGCTAGACATTAGCCAGACAGCAATTCAAGCTGCGGAAAGAGATTGGCTAGAACAAAAAATCATCGATGGCAAACGTCGCGCTTTCAATTTATATCGTCGCCAGAAATTTCAACAAAAATTAACCAATTTCGCGATCGTTAACACTTTTCTCGTTTCTTTGAATTTCATGGCTGCGGGAACTCTTTCTTGGTCTTTATATATTTTGCTATTTTGGGGACTAGGTGTAGCTCTCAATGGTTGGAAAGCATATCAGACTAAGGGTGAGGCATATGAACGGGAGTTCCAAAGATGGAGTTTCCAAAACGAAGTCAAACAAACTGTGGCAACAGTATGGACAAAGTTGCAAAAAGCTTGGCAAGTCTAGCTCGTGCCGACTTTTTACAGCTAAGTTAGGATGGGCAGAAGTAGCCAGTAAGAAGAGTTAATCGCTAAAAAACATTCAACAATCGCGCAGCTAGTTCAAACCCAGCATAATGAATATCCTAGAAAGCTTTAAAATGGCGACTGCTACCTTGATGGTCAACAAAATGCGTAGCAGTCTTACTATGTTGGGCATTATTATTGGCAATGCTTCGGTAATTGCCATGGTAGGAGTGGGAGAAGGGGCAAAAAACCTCGCTTCAGAACAGTTTGAATCCCTCGGCCCTAATGTAATTTTTGTAGTTCCAGGAACACAAGAAGAAAGACGAACCACCTTTAATACGCCAAAAACCCTCGTTTGGTCAGATGCGATCGCCATTGCCGAACAAGTACCCAGTGTAAAAGAAGTTGCCCCTCAAATTACGGGAAATCAATTAATTACCTACCGCAATCGTAATGCTAACGAACAGGTAGTAGGTACTACCCCAGAATATTTGACCGTGAGAAGTTTTGAGTTAGATAAGGGAAGATTCTTTAACGAGATAGATGTTAAACGTAACCGTAGAGTGGTAGTTTTGGGTTCGGAAATAGCAGACAAATTTTTTCCGCAACAAAATCCTCTTGGTAAAAAGATTCGCGTTAAAAATCTTAACTTAGAAGTTATTGGAGTATTGGAGGCTAAGGGTGCTTTTTTAGGACAAAACCAAGACTTGGCGGTTTATGTCCCTCTTTCCACCATGGCAAATCAAATTGTGGGTAATAAATCTCCCTACGGTACTCAAGTAACTGTTATTTCGATTGCAGCTAAGGATGAAGATAGTATCCGTGCAGCTAAATTACAAATCGAAAACCTCTTACGTCTGCGTCACAAAATTACTGGGGAAGATGATTTTAGCGTTCGTACCCAAAAAGATATCTTAGAAATTGTCGGCACAATCACTAATGGTTTAACTGTCTTACTAGCTGCGATCGCGGGGATTTCTCTCCTGGTGGGTGGTATTGGAGTCATGAATATTATGCTGGTAGCAGTCAGCGAAAGAACCCAAGAAATCGGCTTGCGTAAAGCGATCGGGGCAAAAGAAAGCGATATTCTCTGGCAATTTTTGATTGAAGCTACTATCCTCTCTGCTGCGGGAGGCGCGATCGGTACGGCGATCGGTGTCACTGGAGTCTTTATCGTCGGTGCGGTATCTCCCCTTGCACCTACCATCTCTCCTGTAGCTATTGTCCTGGCGGTAGGCATTTCTGGGGCGATCGGTCTTTCTTTTGGAGTTTTTCCCGCCAAAGCAGCAGCCAAGTTAGACCCAATTGTAGCCTTGAGAAGTACCTGAAGTCCTTTTCCCAAGCTTATCCTTATACTGTAACCAAACGAGTTACAAAATCTCTTGTCCCTAGATTGATAATAATAAATAGTCTTACCTTAATTCTGCGGAGAAAATTGATGACTATTCGAGCTTTTTTTCGAGCTGCTAAAGTTGAAAATGCTCAATCTCCTTATGATACGATTCATCTGAAAGTTTTCTATCCAGCATCTGTGCTGGAAAAAATTGATGTCGAGCGAGATATTGCACCAGCCGATACCACTAAAGCACCTTTTCCAGTGGTTATTTTTTTAAGTGGTTTCAAATGCGGTATGGAAATGTATCAATGGCTAGCAATTAAGTTGGCCGAACGAGGATTGGTTGTAGTTACGTTTAATTGGATTGAAGAATATATACCAGGTAAAATAACCCTTACCCCTGGCTTTGAATTAGCTGCATGGAAACCAGAAACTTATGGTACTAAACCTACAAGTCACACCTTACCTACCCTACTTAGGGAATTAGAAAAAATTAATCAAGAAGAACCTTTAGCAGGTTTATTGGATCTGCAAAAAATAATTTTAGGTGGTCACTCTGCTGGAGGGAGAATGGCAATAGAAAATGCCGATCCCCGCTTTTTCCCACAAGTGAAAGCAGCTTTTTCTTACGCTAGTCATTCTGCTGCCCCTGTTATGTTGGGTCACAAACCCAATACTATTTTACCTTTACCTGATGCACAACCTCTATTACTAATAGGAGGAACTTGTGATGATGCAATGCTCAAACTTAGCAGCAGCTATGGAATTAAAGGAGATGCTACCACCTCAATTCGGTACACATTCAATGAGGCAATTTCTGGCGGAAGAAATGATAGTTATCTGCTTCTTATTGAAGGAGCAAATCACTTTTCCATCTCAGAACCTTTCGATACTACTCAAATCTGGATTTCTGACTCTACTGCTACGCCAGCGGAAGATAAAATTCGTTCCTTAATGGTGGAATCTATTGGTTGTTTTATCGATGCTCATGTGCGCGAGCAAAAAGAAGCATTACAAATACTCGAACAATTGCTCCGTAGTAATAATCCTTTAATTCAATCGATTGAACGTAAATAAGATAAGCTTACTACTACGACCATTACTCCTATTGACAGTCCCCGCCCTACATTCGACTCCGCTTACGCTTCGTTGAATTAAAGGACGAAGATTCTGGCTTCGATGAAGCATATCTAGAATCATCGTTGATTTTAATCAATAAACTAAACACAGAACAAGCGATTCTGTCGCCAGAAATGGGAGTCGCTGTATGGTATAACGTATCAGACTATTGGTAGAAAATCTAGAGATTTGGTTTATATTCATCAGATTATCAGTCCAGAAAACAAACATATGACTAACGATTATCCTTTTGCTCAAGAATTAATCACTGACACACAAGGTAATGTTAGCAAAGTAATTATCAGCTTTGAAAATTACCAATATTTATTAGAACTATTGGAAGATCGCGCTCTTTACGAAGCAATGAAAATCACTGAAGATGAAACCCCTATGACCAAAGAAGAAGCCTTAAAAGAGTTAGAAGCTTGACGTGAAAACTGAATACTTACCTAGCTTTATTAAGGACTTGAAAAAGTTAAAGAAAACACCTGTCTATTCGCAGATTAGATCGACTGCATTTGAAGTAATACCTCAATGCCAAAATATTACAGAGATAAATAATTTGAGCAAGATTAAAGATGCAAAAAACGCTTATCGAGTGAGAATCGGAGATTATAGCGTGGGAGTAATTTATTCAAAACGAGACGGTAACTTTTTCTAGAGTACTACATCGTAAAGAGATATATCGCTATTTTCCCTAAGCAACAAATAAGAAATTCTGCTTGTGGCGTTGAGAAAGATGTAAACGATGATGTCAGTAATGATCGGATTAATCAACAAGTCTTAGGAGATAATTGAGCAACAGCTTGTTCGTAGTACCATTCAACAGATTTATTGGGGCTATAGTACATAATTTCTCTAATAATTGCCATCGCTTTATTATTATCATCGTCAACCAAGGTCAAAAGTTCGGTGGCTAATTCGCGAGCAATTTTGCTGGCTGGAGGACGAGTGTTTCGAGGCTGGATAGATAAACAAGCCTGTAAATCAGAAGTATCTTTTTGCATTTCACTTTAATTACATAAATATATATAACAAAAGTTAGCTATTCTTAACA
>JAAUYI010033881.1_pt1 | contig 10658 bp, 9 predicted proteins | sample 7278041 | NCBI WGS metagenome assembly JAAUYI01 (sample SAMN14350216, study PRJNA611818) | marine sediment metagenome | isolation source: surface marine sediment (0.6m) | place: French Polynesia: Moorea | collected 2018-08
ACACTTGAGTTGAGGCACGCCTCTGCTTCACAATCGCTAAGTTTAGCAATAAAGCGGTGCGACCCCGCGTCGGCGAAAGACTCAAGGGAACGCGCACCAAGACAGCAGCTTCATATCTCCTTTTTCGCCAAGCTTCAGCTAAATTGGCACACACAGAGCGCGAAGAACGGCGGATCTGGTCGGTTAGAGAGTAACGTTCTTCTACTGGAAATGTCTTTGATAATTTAAAAATTTTCATCGCTGCCTCAAAGGCCATTTGATAAACTACTAAATCTTCATGACTTTTGATGGATTCTTTGCCCATTTTCTCCCTTGTCTTCCTTGTCTTACTTTCCCAGCAACCTATGATTACTGAATCGTTGTTCTAGGATTGACTAGTTTGCATTACTGGTAAATGAGCAAGAGGCACAGTAAAGGTAACTGTAGAACCCAAACCTTCTCCCATGCTGTAGAAAGAAATAGTCCCACCCATTGCTTCCACTAACTTTTGGGAAATAGCTAAACCCAAACCAGTACCGCCATAAGACTTAGTATGAGAACCATCTACCTGAAAGAAGTTTTCAAAAAGTTTATCTTGTTTTTCTAAAGATACTCCAATCCCAGTATCAGCCACACTAATTTTAACCATGCCAGGAAACTCTTGTTCATGACGAGTCAATGTTTTTCTAATTACCTCGGCTCTGATTACTATACCTCCTTCATGGGTAAATTTAATCGCATTGCCTACCAGATTGAGTATGACTTGAAGCATTCTTTGATAGTTGCCAAAAACAGTTACAGGGGTGAGAGTCGCAGGACGTTGTATTTGGAAGCTTAAGTTTTTTTGTTCTGCCTGAGTACGAATTAAATTATCAACATCTTGCAAAAGCTCATCTAGTTCTACCTCTGTTAATTCCAAATCCATTTTGCCTGCTTCAATTTTGGCAATATCTAAAATATCGTTGATGAGATTAAGCAGATGAATAGAAGATTTGTAAGCTTCTTGTAAAAATTCTTGTTGTTCTTCTGGATTATCTGCCATACCCTCTAAGAGCAGTTTAAGAAAGCCAATAATGCCATTAAGAGGTGTTCTTAGCTCATGAGAAGTATTAGCGAGAAAATCACTTTTGAGGCGGTTAGCTTCTTCTGCTTTAAAGCTAGCCTGTTCTAATTCATGATATAGTTTGGCGTGAGCGATCGCTGTGCCTACGTGTTCGGCTAACTCTTGTACTAGTTCCACTTCTGTGGTTGTCCAGTTACGATGGCGATCGCACTGTTGCAGACAAATTAAGACATTCTCCTGCTCACTATATACAGTAGAAACTACCAAAACAGACTTTTGTTGATAGAAATCTGTTGCTAATTCATTAATAGCGATCGCTTTACGGGAATTTAAAGCTTGCTCTAAATGAAGTTCCGAGTGGGAGTCAATCTTCTTTCCCAGCATCGAATCAAATTGCGACTTACAATACTCAGCTTCTACGGTTAATTCTTTTTGATTAGGCTGAAAAGAAAGAATTAAACAACGACTGACTAATAGTGCTTCCCCTAAGCTTTCTACTGTTTGTTGCCAAATAGTTTCTAAATCTAGACTACGACGAATTTTGCGACTAATTTGAGTTAATAATTTTTGATAACTATAAATGGGAATAGGAGAAATTGAATCAGAAATTTCTGCCTCACCAAGTAACCTGCCCATAGCTAAAACTGCCATAGGTTCTCCTGTCCCCCGTAAAATTGGACTGATAACTAATTCAAAGGAGAAGGATTGCTGTTGATGGGAAAACAAACAGTAGCATTGCTCAGGAATTCTTCGCTTTAAGACACGCTTAATTTTTTTGCTGTATGCCTGGAGATCTACTGGCACAAAAATATCTGACCAAGAAGAACCTACCACTTTTTCATTACTCAATCCATAGTCTTTAGCAGCTTGCCACCAAAAAGAAAGATATCTCCCAGAGTTATCTTGTGTAAAAACTAATTCTGCACCCAAATTTTCCCAACCAATTGTATTGATTGACTCTGGGTTATTTTGACTATTAACTATTTCTGAATTGAATCCAGTGTACATTAGTAGGTAGATTGGGATTTTAGTTCGGACAAATATTCAGCCTCTTCCCTGAAACTATAACCTATTGACATCTTAGGTAGGAATGCCCCAATCAATTTCTCTATTAGAATAAAGGAGTTTCCAGTTTTTTCTTAGTTAGGCTTTTAATCGTTCCATTCACCTTTTGGTGGTAGAGGAGGGTTTCTTCTGAAGGTACGAGTAAGGTCTTCGTCCATTTCTCGCTCACCTCTGAGCCATTGTTTAATCGCAGTCTCAATTATTTTGCTAGGATCATTAGTCAAATGTCGAATCTGCTCTAAAACTTCTGAATCTAAGTGGATGGAAACTTCTACTTTTTCAGTAGAATCCTCTGGCTGTACAGCATTATTATTCATAAGATTTTGTTTGGTCGCTCCTAATTTCTTATTTTAACTATTTAACTATTTAATTGTGATGCGCTAGCAGAGGCTATTAAGTATTGATAAACTTTGATAGCAGTAGAAGAATTATCAAAATCAACCTTACAATAGTTTAAGGGTTATTAATTTATTTTTTATGACCGACGTTCCCGTTTCTCGTATTCGTAATTTCTCCATCATTGCTCATATTGACCATGGTAAATCTACTTTGGCAGATAGAATGTTACAGACTACTGGTACTGTAGCTCAAAGGGAGATGAAAGAGCAGTTCCTCGACAACATGGATTTAGAAAGAGAGCGGGGAATTACCATCAAACTACAAGCAGCCCGCATGAATTATACCGCTAGAAATGGCGAAGAGTATGTATTAAATTTAATCGATACTCCTGGTCATGTGGATTTTTCTTATGAGGTATCCCGTTCTCTAGCTGCTTGTGAAGGAGCTTTACTGGTAGTAGATGCTTCTCAAGGGGTAGAAGCCCAAACGTTAGCCAATGTTTACTTAGCACTGGAAAACGATTTAGAAATTATCCCTGTTTTAAATAAAATAGATCTACCAGGAGCAGAACCAGAAAGAGTAGCTCAAGAAATTGAAGATGTTGTCGGTTTAGATTGTAGTGATATTATCAAAGCCTCTGCTAAAGCAGGAATTGGTGTAGAAGACATTTTAGAATCGATCGTTCATCTTGTCCCACCACCCCAAGATACCGTAGATGAACCACTAAGAGCTTTAATTTTCGATAGCTATTATGATGCTTATCGCGGTGTAATTGTCTATTTCCGTGTGATGGATGGTAAAGTCAGAAAAGGCGATCGCGTTCGCTTAATGGCTTCTAAGAAAGAATACGAAATAGACGAACTGGGGGTTCTTTCTCCTACCCAAATTCAAGTAGAAGAACTTCATGCAGGAGAAGTAGGTTATTTTGCAGCAGCCATTAAAACCGTAGAAGATGCCCGTGTTGGGGATACCATTACTCTGGCTAAAGGTTCAGCAGCAGAACCCTTACCAGGCTACACTGAAGCTAAACCCATGGTATTTTGTGGTTTATTTCCGACAGATGCCGATCAATATGCCGATCTTAAAGATGCTTTAGAAAAGTTAAAACTTAACGATGCTGCCCTCTCTTTTGAGCCAGAAACTTCTAGCGCGATGGGATTTGGTTTTCGCTGCGGTTTCTTGGGCTTGTTACATATGGAAATTGTCCAAGAAAGATTGGAAAGAGAATACAATCTCGATCTAATTACTACTGCCCCCTCGGTAATTTATCGTGTTACCACAGTGGATGATGGAGTTGTCGAAATTGATAACCCCAGTCAGCTACCAGACCCCCAAAAACGCACTAAAATCGAAGAACCTTATATCAAAGTAGAAATTATTACTCCAGAAACTTACGTGGGTACTTTGATGGATTTATGTCAGACACGACGAGGTGTATTTACTGACATGAAGTACTTTACTTTAAATCGTACTTGTCTAATTTATGAGTTACCCTTAGCTGAAGTTGTTACTGACTTTTTCGATCAGTTAAAATCTCGTTCTCGTGGATATGCCAGTATGGAATATCAATTAATTGGCTACCGCGAAAACGATCTAGTTAAATTAGATATTTTAGTTAATAAAGACCCTGTAGACGCTTTATCTACTATTGTTCATCGTGACAAAGCTTACTATGTTGGTCGTGCTTTAACCGAAAAGCTGAAAGAACTTATTCCTCGCCATCAGTTTAAAGTTCCCATTCAAGCCTCGATCGGTTCTAAAGTCATTGCTAGTGAGCATATTCCTGCTTTGCGTAAAGATGTACTAGCAAAATGTTACGGTGGTGATATTTCACGGAAGAAAAAACTACTCCAAAAACAAGCTAAAGGTAAAAAGCGCATGAAAGCGATCGGTACAGTAGACGTACCGCAAGAAGCTTTTATGGCAGTATTGAAGCTGGATTAAGTAGTTAGTAGTTAGTAGTTAGTAGGGGCGCAAGGTTTGCGCCCGTAGCAAGTAGCAAATGACTAACAATTTTTACCAACAGAAAGAAAGTTTCTTTAATCTTTGGGCTTCTTACTATGATTTCTTGCTTACCACCATCTTCTACCAAAGTATTCATAAACGGCTGTTAGAGTATGTAGATTTAAAGGAAAATGCTTCTGTTCTTGATTTAGGATGTGGTACGGGCAAGCTAATGGGTCGTCTTGCTGCTAAGTTTCCTACTGTGAGGGCAATTGGTTTAGACCTTTCACCATCAATGCTAAGAGAGGCAAGAGCACGGAATCAATATCACCAGAGATTAATTTTTGTCAGTGGCAAGGCAGAATCTCTCTCCTTTGCAGACGAACAGTTTAATGCTGTTTTCTGTACTATGAGCTTTCTTCATTATCCTCATCCACAGCAAGTTTTTAATGAGGTAAAGCGTGTTCTAGCTAAGGGAGGACGCTTTTACTTGGTTGATGCCTATCGAGGAGAAAAGAATTTTTCGAGTTTTGTCCCTGGAATTGGGGAAATGAGATTGTACAATCGACAGCAACGAGAGCAATTGGGAATAGAAGCTGGTTTATCTTGTTTAGCTCATCATTACCTACTTCCTGGCATTTTATTAACTATTTTTTCTGCCCAAACTCCGTAATGCAATGAGTCTAGAGTCCCTGTAAGGGCACATCGCGATGCGCCCCTACGCCAATGGTCTGTTTTCTACCATAAATTACCTGATTTTCTGTGTCCTTAATTTCCGATCACTAGAAAACGATAACCCGCATCATAACTTTCTTGGGTTCTTAACTCGCCATATTTCTGATCCCAACTACCATTATGCAAATCTTCTGTTAATTGCTTTATCCCTTTTTCTTTTTCCTCTATAGGCATCTTAGCAAAGGAGGAAATTCCCTCACGGACATTAGGATCTAAATAAAGTTCTGGTCTATTCCAACCCGCAGCAGCAAATAAATCTTTGATATCTTTAGGTAGGGAAAAATTAATTATTTCGGCATTTTTCTGGGTTATTTGCCTGATTTCAGCAGCAATTATCTCAATTGGTGGAAAACTATCTTTGGTATCACGAATAAAATAAGGAAAATAATCAGTTAGCCAAAAAGAAGGAATTTTGCTCTGTTCAAAAGCAAAAATTACTATTTTGCCATCACCAACTAGGCGATTTATTTCTTGAATAGCAGCCAGTCGAGAGCTAAAATGATGTAGAGCTAAGACAATTATTGCCCCATCTACGGAATTATCTGGCAAGGGAATTTTTTCAGCTTTAGCACTCAACCAACGCACATGGGGATGAGCAACAGCCTGACTACTCATGATAGAAGATGGTTCAATGGCTATTACGTGATATTTTTTTTCTGCGATCGCATTACTATAATTACCTGTTCCTGCGCCAATATCAGCAATTACACTGCCTAGGGGTAAATCTAATAGATCGATTAGATACCGCACGATTCTTCGATCGGGTTTTCTGCTATGGTTATATCCTTGACCGATTGAATTATAGAGAGTCATGTTCTTAATTATGCAACATCTAAGACTGACTTATTAGGAGTCAATAACAAATACAAACAGGGAATAACTAACAAAGCAATCAAAGTAGAAGCAACCAAACCAAAACCGATCGCGCTGGCTAGAGGAAACCAAGTCGGATCGCTTAATGCTAAAGGAATTACCCCCACAATAGTAGTAATACTAGTAGTAAGAATGGGACGCAATCGATCGGCTGCCCCTCTAGCTGCTGCATCCTGCACATTCATACCTTTCGATCGATGATTGTTCATAGTTTCAATCATGACGATCGCATCATTAACTACAATACCAGTCAGAGCAATAATCCCAATTACCGCAGGGAAAGAAATCGGAATTTGTAAGAGAAAGAAACCAAGAAAAGTACCAATGAAGGCAAAGGGAATTGCCAACATAATGATAAATGGTTGCGTAAAAGAACTAAATTGAATTACTAAGACAGCAAAGACAAGAAAGAGTGCTACTATTGCCATTTGTCCTGCCGAAGCAAAGGTTTCCCCTTGGGTTTCTAATTCTCCGGCAAACTTATAGTCATAACCTTGACCCCAAGATTTTTTCATTTCGATTAGTTTTGGTTCTAAGTCGGCAACAATTTCCCCGACTGTACGCCCTTTATTTTTTGCCAAAACTGTAACTGTGCGTTGGGCATCTTTATGAGTAATAGATAAAGGTGCGTTGCCAAATTCTACTTCTAATACTTGACTACTAGCAATTGTTTCTCCATCTTTATTAAACAGGGGAATGCTTAACAATTCATCGCGACGAGTAGGTCCACCAATTCCCCCATTACGAGAAGCCCACATAGTACTGAGGCGAATTTCTAAATCTTCTTCTCCACCACCGATAGGGAAATCACCAATATCATTATCGGTCATCATGTAGCGTCCTTGGGTAGCTAACTCATCATCAGATAGACCATAAAAGTTCATGGCTTCGCGACGGGGACGCAACTTAATATCTGGTCGTAATGCACCTAAATCATCTCGGACATCTATTGCCCCATCAATTTGTCTTAGGGCTAATTGAACTTCTCCAGAGATACGACGTAACTCATCCATATCTGTACCCGATAGTTCGATTTCGATCGGGTCGCCTCCTTCCCCTGTAGATTGGGCATTAACTACTAGTGATGCCCCTGGATATTGACGTAGTGCGGTATTTAACTCTGACCGTAAATCATCTATATATTCAAAAGAAAGCTGTTCTCTTTCCTCTTCTGGGGTGAAAATAGCGGAAAACCCGACTAAATAATTACCATTGTTGGGTTTGATGCCACTTTCTTGAACTAAACCACTCCGTTGTCCGACTAATTTAATAACGCTTTCGAGATATTCCTTCTCTCGCAATAATTCTCCCACTTCATCGGCTACTTTTTGAGAACTATCAAGGGTAGTTGTGGGTGATAATTCGATATTAATACTTAACTTTCGTCCGTCTCCTTCTGTAAAGAGACTAGAAGGAACAGTCCCTACCAAAATAGTGGAAGTAATAAATAAAGCGATCGCACTTAATGCGAAAATCCTAGCTGTAGTTTTGTTACGAATCGTAGTTGCCAAGCTAAAATTACGAAATTGTTCAGAAACTTTTTCCGTCAGGCGATCGATCTTACTTTTCTGATCTTTGGTTTTAATATTACCCAATAAATAACGAGACAGGGGAATATCTACTAGTAAAGCAATGATATAACTGAGCAGAAGACAAATAATAGCACTAATGGGAATGAGGCGGACAAATTTGCCCATTGTTCCGCTAATTGCCATTAAGGGAGCTAATGCCAAAATAGTAGTTAGTTGTCCAGAAAAGGCAGGTACAGCATAAGTTTTAACTGTTTTCAAGGCAGCTTGGTTAAAACTCAACCCTTCTACAAAGATACCGTCGTGCATTCCTTCCATCATCAGAATGAATACATCCACTAGTAAACCCAGTGCCAGAATCATTCCAATTTGCACCATCTTATTGAGGGTGAAACCGAATAAGAATAGTACTGCCAGAGTTCCCAAAAAAGTTAACGGAATGGATAAACCAGCAATAACCGCTTCTCGCCAAGTTAAGGCAAATAAGAGAACAATAAAAACCCCTAGAACCCCTTGCCAAGCATTATTAAATACAATGAGTAAGTCCTTATTAATTTGATCGGCATCAGTATTAATCACCCTATATTCCATTCCATAAGGCCAAATACTCGGATTTTGTTGAGCTAGCTCGATCTCTGCTAAAGAATCATTAATAACTTTAATCGTATCTGAACCTGGGACTTTAACTAGATCGATATTAATAACTGGTTGAAAATCCCCTTGATCTGAACTTAAAAAAGCCCGATTCTTCTCTCTTTCTAAATCTCGCCTAACTTCGGCAACTTCTTGTAATCTTACAACTCGTCCTCCCGCCTCATCCCCTAAACGAGTTACGGGTAAGTTACGTAAATCCTCTAAACTACGAAATCTACCGTAATAGCGTAACTGTGTACCAATTTCATCACTTTCAATCTGATCCCAAGGTAAATCTCGATTTCCTTGTTGAATAGCATTAGCTACCTGAGTTGCAGACACTCCCATCGCAACCATGCGAGAAGGGATAAGTTGAACGTGAATAACCTCTTCCCGATTACCACTCAAATCTACTTTACGGACATTAGGAACAGTTTCTAAAATATCTTCTATTTCTTCTGCTGCTTTACTCAAAACTGCTAAATCTATATCTCCATATAAACCTACTGTTAGTACAGGAGTATCTTGAGTTGATATCTGTTCTACTTTTGGTTCATCTGCTTCACTGGCAATTTCTGGTTTGGCTTCATCTACTTCCGCCCTTACTAAAGAAATAGATTCCGCGATGGGGGCTTCTGCTGCAAACTCCACCTGAATCAAGGACGAACCATCAAAAGAGGCACTATCTAAATCTTTTAAACCCTTAAGGGACTTTAATTCCTTCTCAATCTTGTCTGTAACCTGATTTTCAATAGTTTCAGGGTCAGCACCACCCCAATTGGTTTGGATAGTAGCGATCGCAATATTAATATCAGGATCGCCTTCTTTCACCATTGTCGATGCACCCATTAATCCGCCTACGATCAATAGCAATGCTAACAAAATGGCAAATACTGTCTGAAGAAAGAAGAACTTAGCAACAGGGGATGCTTTGTTGGGATCGGGGGTATCATGCCCTTCTATTGGTTCGGTTGTATCTGGGGTTGGTAGTAGCTGACTCATAAATTATGTTGGCATCAGAGAGCGTGGGTTTGAAATTATCTAAACTAATTCTAAAAATCTGGTCCAATGTCGATCGTAGTATTAGTTTGACCTGGTCGAAAAGTAATTAATTTACCCGTAATTAATGTCAGTTCTTGTTGGAACTCAGGTGCATCGGAACGATTGATATTGAGAACTGTAGCAGTCTTCTTTCCTTTAGTATCTTTGTATTCTATGACATATTGTTGATAATCACGATCTGGGACGAATATTTTGCCAACAAGATTGACGGGAGCAAGTAGGATTCCGCTAACTATACTGCCAGTGTCCGAAAGTAATTTTTTAGCATATTCTCCAGAAGCAATTTCCAAAACACGTTTACCTGAGACGGTTTTATTGTTGTCTTGATACTTCTCTTTTTCAAAATTTATGGCGAGATTTTTTTGTTGAATATTAACTTGACAGGATTTGAATTTTTGCTCCTGTTCTTGCTTATCAATGTAAAGACATTTACCTTCGTAAGGTTTTTCCCTAGCTACAGCACTAGCAAGCAAATTATTAGCAACATAGGCGATCGCCAAGAAAGAAAATAGAAGTTTATTCATAGGAAGACAGAAGAAGACTTGTAGGTATCTTATTGTACTTGTTTGGTATTAATAATCAAATGTCAGCAATATCTTAATTAAACTCAAAATATAATCCCAATCTAGTGAATATAAAGAATTGCTAGAACTCAAAAGTTCTAGCAATTCTTTACTGTATATTATTCTAAGTTTTACTATTTATATAGTTCATGCAAACAAGATTGAGTATTGGTCTAGCCTTGGTTGTAATAGTCTTACCTGGATTAGTCCTATTTACTGTCAATCCTGCACAAGCTCAGCCCCGAAACGCACATTATTATTGTGATGGTCGCGCTCGTGATTATGCTCGTCGCAATCAGAGAGGTGGAACGTTTAAAGGTGCTGGGAGGGGTGCTGCTGTTGGAGCAATCATCGGTGCGATCGCTGGTGATGCTGGAAAAGGAGCAGCAATTGGTGCAGGTCTTGGCGCAGTTGGTGGTACTATTCGTAAAGAAGAATCCAGGGATTCACTTTACCAGCGTGAATACGATAGATGTATGCGCCGTAACCGCTATCGCTAATCCTAGTTAGAGCATAAAAGTTTTGGAAAAATTTAAGAGGAGTGATTATGAAAAAATTTAGTTGGTTACTTTTGTTTGGGGCGATTGCTATTAGTGGCTTCAGTCCATCTGCTCAAGCACAATCTTCACCAAACACAGATGAGAGCGATATGGTCGATTTACAAACACTGACTTGCAGAGATCTTTTGAAATCTGAAGGTGACAATAGAGCAAACCTGGTAATCTTTATGCATGCCTTTATAAATGGCAAAAACAATAACACAACGATCGATGCTCCAGCACTTGCAGAAGCAACCGATGCTATTGTCGATACTTGCATTGATAATCCTGATAGTGCCTTACTTGGTGTTTTTGAGCAAAATCGTTAATTGCT
>JAAUYI010055626.1_pt1 | contig 10652 bp, 9 predicted proteins | sample 7278041 | NCBI WGS metagenome assembly JAAUYI01 (sample SAMN14350216, study PRJNA611818) | marine sediment metagenome | isolation source: surface marine sediment (0.6m) | place: French Polynesia: Moorea | collected 2018-08
GAAGGTTTTTATCCATTGCTCTTGATTATCTCAATCTCTGATTCCTTCAGGGGTTAATTGTTGAGAACAGTGGGATAAAATAATTTCTGGTGCGCCTTTTAAATAGAGAATATTGCCTGAAATAACACTGGATTTACCTGCGGTAGCCATATATTTTGTTTCAGTCGAAAAAGGCAATTGATCCAATATTTGAAAATGGTGGCGATAAATAAGATAATCTACATTTTGACGGTCTAACCATAATAATAAAGCGGTTTCTGTAACATTACCAATCGGAGAACAAATCTCTTTAGATGTTCGTTCTAAGTTTGCGGTACTATTAACAGAAATCCCTTCATAAATTAAATTTTGATAAACTTCTTTTTGGTCGTTATCTGAACAATTTAAACAAGGAAAATGAGCAATTTCGACCTGCATTTTATTTTGAGTCAAAGTGCCTGTTTTATCAGAACAAATGACCGTAGCAGAGCCAATGGTTTCACAAGCGTGCATTCGTCTAACTAAATTATTCATAGCTGCCATTTTTCCCATACTATAAGCAAGGGATAAGGTGACACTCATGGCTAACCCTTCAGGGACAGCAACCACGATAATTGTAACAGCAACCATAAAATAATTTAAGATCAAAATTCCCACCGATGGAGATAATAAAATATCATTAAAATCATCTATCCATCCCTGGAAATAAAGATAAGAAATACCCCCTAAAAAAATGAATAATCCACTTCCTAAGCTAATCCCCCATGAATGAAGAAAATTATGACCAAAGAATGGAAAAGAATCGAAACCTAAATTAAGAGACTTTAATCCTTCTTCAATAATCGGAAACCAAACAGGAATTAAAGCAATCAAACTACTAATGAGAATTAAACCTAAACAATAAGTTTGAGGAAAACTAAGAATAATTTTATCACTTAAAAATCCTTGGAATAAAAGACCTAAAAAAGTCAATACCGCCATCAATAAACCAATAATACCGATTAATTGACTTAACCTTTCTAACTGAAAATTTAAAGGAGTTAATTGACCATTATCAAGAGAAATAACCACTTGAGCGAGTTGTCCAATTTCACTGCGATCGCCTACTGCTGTTACGCGAAAAATCCCATGACCTTGAGCCACAATCGTACTACGATAAACTTGAAAAGAAGGATAGGTTTTCTGAGAATAATCATTAGATTGCACAGGGGATTTGGGAAGCTTTTTAACCGCTTTAGATTCCCCCGTAATTTTAGCTTGATCCACCAATAAACTCACAGTTTCTAACAATTCTCCGTCAGCCGGAACCTCATCCCCTTGTTCAATATAAACCAAATCCCCTACTACTAAATCTTGACGAGAAATTTGAGTAAATTTATGGTCACGAATCACCTTAACAGGGGTTTGATCATAAACATTATTCAATAAATCAAACGCTTTATTGGCCCGATACTCATTAAAAAAAGCAAGGGTAGTGGCTAAAAAAATAGCCATTAAAATGCCCAAAGCTTCGGCGTATTCTTCTTCAATGATGCCAATAACTAAAGCAATAATCGCAGCAATAATTAAAATACGGATGATCGGGTCACTAAACTTATCTAAATAAAGCAACCACCAAGGGTTTTGTTGGGGAGGGGTTAAAATATTGCTACCATAATGATGACGACTTAACTGAACCTGCTCAGACGTTAAGCCACGATAAATCAAAGGGCGATCGCTTGTGTCGGTGGAAACCATTCCAGTCCTCTACTTGCTCTTTCTTTCATCATAACTAGCGGTTCAAACTAAGTCATAGAATTATTGACTTCGATTGACGCTAAGGGGGAACAGGGGCATGATAAAAGAAGAGTGAGGGTTAAACCGTAATTAAACGGTGGATTTCGCAGTAATTCGGAATCCTCTCACGCCAGACTAAGCTTAAGAAGAGCTACGCTTATAGGTCATGACTTAATGAGATTCGCTAGTCTCAAGCGTCCGCTTAGGAACATCGCCCATTAACAGGTGGAACACCGAACGCCACTAACAAGCCTATAAGCATTGTCGAAGCAAACATAACCTCCTATGGAGAGCAGCAGAAATGCAAAACTATGTTTTTCAAATAGACTCAAATAAACAACCTCTAGATATGGTTCACCCTGCTAGGGCAAGAAAGTTACAATCTCAACAGAAGGCTAAAACTTTTCGCACTTATCCTTACGTCCTCATAAACTCTAATTGCTTTGAAACGGCTAACACTAAAGAATACATACTAAAAATAGACCCAGGAGCAACTTGGACAGGTTTTGCTATTCAATGTGGTCAAGATATAGTTTTTAGGATGGAGTTAAAGCATCGAGGACAACTAATAAAAGAGTCCCTAACAAAAAGAGCAGGGTTTAGACGCAGTAGAAGAACCAGAAAACTACGTTACAGACCAAAAAGATTCAATCGCTCCAAACCTCAAGGTTGGTTAGCACCAAGTCTGAGACACCGTTTAGACACCACTGAGACTTGGATTAAAAGGTTTATGTCTTGGTGTCCTATTCAAACTATTGAGATTGAACTTGTAAGATTTGACCTACAAAAACTAGATAATCCTGAAATCTCTGGTCAGGAGTATCAACAAGGTACGTTATTTGGTTATGAGGTCAGAGAATATCTACTAGAGAAATGGGGTCGCCAATGTGTGTACTGTGGGGCAACCAACACACCATTGCAGATAGAACATATCAAAGCCAAAGCTAATGGTGGTAGCGATCGCATAGGCAATCTGACTTTAGCTTGTGAACACTGTAACATAGCTAAGGGAACACAAGATGTTAGAGACTTTCTTCAACATAAGCCCAATTTACTCAAAAAAATCCTCACCAATGCTCCTAAACCATTAGCGAGTGCCAGTGCAGTCAACTCCACAAGATTCGCCATCGTTAAAAGGGCCAAACAGCTATGCTCAGATGTTAAGTGTTGGAGTGGAGGCAGGACTAAGCATAACAGAGTCAACCTTGGTCTATTAAAATCTCACAGTATAGATGCTGCTTGTGTAGGAGAGTCGGCCGCTGAGATCAACTTACTAACAGAACAACCATTAATTGTTCTGTGTAAGGGACATGGCACTAGACAAGCAGTAAGATGTAACGCTTCTGGATTTCCTGCTTTAGACAAAAGTGGCCAACCAATTAAACCTAAAATCATTTACAGACACTGTTGTGCAGGTGACTTAGTTAAGTTCCGACTTGACAAAGATAGGAAGGCAGCTATTGCAGGAGTTTACACGGCTAGAGTAAAAACACCAACTAAAAACGGATTTGAGGTTAAATTAAATGGTTTAAGAGTCTCCCAAAATATAAAGTTCTTAGAGAGATTTATCCACCGTAATGATGGGTACGATTACTTATTTACTGTTTAGCTCTTCGACTCCGCTCAGTGTTAGCCCTGAGGGAAGTCAAGGTGTTAGGAGTTTGGCTACTATTTATTACCTTTTACTCCTATTTTTTGCTACTAAGTTATTAGACGTTAATAGCAATTGTTGGGCTGAATACAACAGTCTCAAACCAATAATACTCTTACTCTTAGTCACTGGTGTAGTTATTTATGCTTGTTTGTCCCCAATGTCACTCAGAAAACCCCAATAATAGTCAGGTCTGTCAACAATGTCAAACCTCATTGACCCATCGCCCTTGTCCTCACTGTGGTCATAATACCCTTTTTTCTCAGGCCTATTGCCCGAAATGTGGCACTTTTATTGGTCAACGTTGGCAGGTAATTCTAGCCCAACCGATTAGTAGTGATCAAACAAAGGATAATTTGACTTTTAATAGCAAATATCTCGATCTCGGACAACGATATCAAATCTGGCCTTCCCAAGAAGAAGAAGTCTTTGAGGTCATTGCTAAAACTGAAACTCATACCCTTTATCAAGGTCAAGTGGTTGACTGTCAACCTTTAGCCAAATCTACTCTACCCATATTAGTCAATCAAGCCTCAGACCTATTAAAAGACACTGAAGAAGACGACCCTACATTATTATGGCAACAAATGGGAATTCCTTCGGTTGCCTTTCCCTACCTCACCCTGAAAGACCTAACTCCCGTCGTTCCTGAAGTGTATGACGCTTGGATAGATAATGACACCGAAGTAATCTTATTGCCCGATCGCAACCATTGGCAAGCCATTCCTGATTTACTGATCAATCATTCCTTACTTACCCTACAGATTATTTATTGGCTTAATCAGATTGTTACCCTCTGGAAAAGCTTATCGGTCATCAACTGTTGTCAAAGCCTCCTCGTAGAAGATAACTTAAGACTTGATGAAGATCAAAGCTTTGGGTTAGTGAAATTATATCCTGATCTCCCCGATGATCCCCCCTCTTTAGAAAAATTAGGTCAATTATGGCAAACTTGGTTCAGCAAAGGTGGTTATCCTTCCTCCAGTAAACTGGCTACCCTTATTCAACAAGTGGCCGAAGGTAAGCTTAACCAGGTTGCTGAATTACGCTTACAACTGCAAGATTTAGCAGCAGAGCAACAGATCACTGATGACGAAGAAAAACCGATTAATAAGGATGATTCTACCTCATCTTTAGACTTTGTTGCCGAAGAATTACCAGAATTTCAGCCCGAACTGTTGAGTGGTGAGTTAGAAGAGGCCCCAACCGATACCGATATTGGCACTGATGCAACTGCTGTGTTGCCTATGGAATTAGTTACTTTAACGGCTTTGGGGTGTACTGATCGCGGAAGACAACGGCATCACAATGAAGATTATTTTGGCATGAATACCGAAGTCAAAACCCGACAAACCAATGAAGGGACAATGGTAGACGGCCGAGGAGTCTATATTGTTTGTGATGGAATGGGAGGTCATGCGGCCGGGGAAGTGGCCAGTCAAATGGCAGTGGAAACCTTAGAAACCTACTTTGCTCAACATTGGCAAACAGACTTTCCTGACGAAGAAACCATATTACAAGGGATTTTATTAGCCAATAAAAAGTTATACGATGTCAATCAAAGCAATGCCAGTTCTGGTAGCGGACGCATGGGAACCACCTTGGTATTAATGTTAGTCAATCAGACTAAGGTTGCAGTTGCTCATGTGGGAGATAGTCGGGTTTATTCTATTAGTCGCAAAAAAGGAGTTCAACAACTGACTGTGGATCACGAAGTAGGACAAAGGGCGATCCAAAATGGCGTTGATCCCAAACTAGCCTATGCTAGACCCGATGCCTATCAATTAACCCAAGCGTTAGGCCCCCATGATAATAACTACATACAACCGGATATTCGCTTTTTAGACCTGGTAGAAGATACGTTATTGCTCCTGTGTTCCGATGGTTTATGTGACAATGATTTAGTTGAAGATCACTGGGAAACCTATCTATTACCTTTAGTTAGTTCGAGTCAATCTTTAGATAAAGGAATGACAAAATTGATGGACTTTGCTAATAGCTATAACGGCCATGATAACATTACTGCCGTCTTAGTTCGTTTGAAAATTAGACCTAAAGTTAATTTTTAAGATTGGTAAGCTATGGAAAATTTAGAATTAAGAATTATGACTGAATTAACGAACAGAAATAGACCGATCATTTATTTAGCTGCAACGGGTCACGGTTTTGGCCACGCGGTACGCATTTCTACGGTAGCAGATGCTATTTTGAAATTGCGTCCTGATAGTTTATTAATTATGGTAACAACTGCCCCGCGATGGTTGTTAGAATCCTATATTGCAGGGGATTTTATTTATCGTCCGTTGGCGTTTGATGTGGGGGTGATTCAATCGGATAGTTTTAAAATGGATAAGGTTGCCACCCTCAACAAAATGCAGGAAATTTATGAGAAACATCAAGGGTTAATAGCATCAGAAATTAATTTTATTAAGACGAATCAAGTTGATTTAATTTTAGCTGATATTCCCCCGTTAATGGCACCCATTGCTAAGCTTGCAGGAGTACCTTGTTGGATGATGAGTAATTTTGGTTGGGATTTTATTTATGAAGCTTGGGGAAAAGATTGGCAGGAGATTGTTAACTGGATTAAAGACTGTTATCAACAATGCGATCGCCTGTTTCGTCTCCCGATGGCTGAACCCATGAATGCGTTTAATTCTATCACTGATGTGGGGTTAACAGGAGGAAAACCTCGTTATAATATCGATGATTTAAGAAATAAGTTTAACCTGACTGCTTCCCCAGAAAAAACAATTTTATTAACGTTTGGGGGTTTAGGATTACAACAAATTCCTTATGGTAATTTAGCCCAATTTTCTGACTGGCAATTTATTACGTTTGATCATCAAGCACTGGAATTAGATAATATCATTAAAATTACCGATTCTTTTTACCGTCCCGTTGATTTTATGCCTTTATGTGGTCGGGTTTTTTCTAAACCTGGGTTTAGCACTTTTGCTGAAACCATGCGCTTAGATATTCCCATTGTTTCTTTAGTGAGAAATGATTTTGCTGAAACTCCTTTTTTATTAGAAGGAATAACCAATTATGCCGATCATCAAATTGTGGAAACAGACAGCTTTTTTCAAGGGAATTGGGACTTTTTAAAACAAGATCCTAACCCTCCTATAATTGGTAAAATATTACCTAGAGATGGGGCAGAAGTCATTGCTCAAGCGATATTAGATAAGGTTGATAAAAATTGAGTATTCAGAACTGCATTTATACTTTATCTTTTATAGCAATTCCTATACTTGTGAGGTACACTGGAACGATGTAGAGACGTTGTATACAACGTCTCTACATCAGTTAAGGTTGGAAAATGAATGTACCTCATAACTGTGGGAAACGCTATAATTGTTCTAATTCTTCTCTTAAAGATAAGGGTTCATAACCTAATTGAAACGCTTTGGAACTATCCAAAGAAGTATCAGGCGATCGCGGGGCTGCCATTGGCACATCTTTTTGTAAACAAGGGGTAATTAACTCCTTTGAAAAGTTAAATATGTCTGCCATTAAAAGCCCAAATTCATAGCGAGAAATTCTTTCTTTTCCTCCTAAATGTATTATCTCTCCTTCTCCCTTTTCTAAGGCTAATAATAGTCCTTTTGCTGCGGTTAAACCACTAACAGGGGTTCGGTATTCATCGGTAAATAAACTGAGTTCTTTTCCTTCTTGAAATGTTTTTAAAAAGAATTGAATAAAACTGGCTGCATGGGGTGAAGGCATACCAAACATCAAAGGCATTCTACAGATAACTGTTTTTGGATATATAGCTAACATTTCTTGTTCTGCTTTTACTTTTTGTTCTCCATAATAACTAATAGGAGAAACGGGATCGCTTTCTTGATAAGGAGCATTGAACCCATCAAAGACTAAATCAGTTGAAGTAAAAACACAAGGAATATTGGCATCAGCACATAATTTAGCAATATTCACCGAAGCAGTTACATTGATTTTATAAGAATCTTCAGGATTATTTTGACAATAATTCGGTTTTGATGCTGCTGCTAAATGAATCACTGCATCGGGTTTTATTTCATTGAAAATTGTTTTTAATTCACTAATATTTGTTACATTAACCTTGACAATATTGACATTATCTATCTCAATTTTATGATTATAATAAGACCCATAAACTTGCCAATTTTTTTGAGCATATTGACAAAGATTATAACCAAGAAATCCGCTTGCACCTGTAATTAGTAGTTTTTTCATTTTCTGATTTTCGTATGTTTAAATGTAGGCTAGGTAAAATGAATATCTATTGCTAACTATTCTAAAGATTGTTAAATTTTTGCCCATCTCATCAACTGAGTTAGTGTAAATTAACCTTATCAGGTGGGCAATTATAATTAAAGTCAAAACCTTAATATAAATATAATTCTGGGTATTGCCCACCCTACAAAAGTTACTTTTTTCTTTAGTTATTTATCAATCTTTCCATTGAATCAATAATTGTGTAATCTAATTTTTCTATTTTATCATTCCTTTCTAATAAAAAAGCATTAATTCCCACAGATTTTGCACCCTGATAATCTTCTTTTTTACTATCGCCAATATGCCAGGTTTCTTCTGGTTGACAATCATGTTTTGCTAAAGCTTCCATAAAAATATTATTATGAGGTTTAGCAGTACCTGTGGTAGAAGAAATCGTAATGCTTTGAAAGAAATTGGTTAATCCAAAAATATCCAATACTTCATATATTCTACTATCAAAATTTGAGATAATTCCTAATGCTATACCCTGTTGTTGCCAATGTTGTAAAGCAGGAAAAACATCGGTATAAAGAAACCAAGGATGAGGAGTAGCAAAATAATCATAAAGTTTGCGAAAAAAGCCATCAAAATCCCTAAACTGATCAATAAGTTTTGCCTCTTTATAAGTATCATAAGCCACTTGATACCACCATTGATATTCTAGGTCTGGAATTTTCATTATGTCGACTCCTTCAAAGGCCAAAGGGGGGGCTTTTTTAAACTGTTCATAAAAGGTTGTTTCTAGGATGGAAGCATCACATTCTATCCCCACTTGTGCAGCAAGATAGCTATAAACTTCTCCCACACTTCCCTTAACCCCAAATAAGGTACCGACAGCATCTAAAAAAATAACTTTTGGTTGTTGCATAAAGCCTCTATTTTTTATTGAATTTAATAACAATTACAAAAATAATTCAGTTAATGGTTTAGTAATCCAATTAATACCAACATTAACTTGATGTTTTAAGGTTGGTAAACGATATAAATATATTAGTCGTCTGGCAATATAACCTAACGTTCCATCTAAATTAAGTCCTAGCCCTGATAATGTTGCATTATCTACCCCTAAAGCCATCATTTCTCCTAAAGGTTGATAAGCAAAAGGTAATAGGGGACGATGGGTAATAGAAGCCCAAAGATTCCAAGCACAATAATCGGATTGTTGGAAAGCTGTTTGCGCTGTTGCCGGAATTTGTTGCTTTGATTCATCGTAACAAGCAGCTAAATCACCAATAGCAAAAATTTCAGGGTGATCGATAACTTGTAATTCAGAGGTTATTTTTAAAAGTCCTTTAGATGTTTTTTCTAGGGGCAACTCTTTGATCATATCAATAACTTGAGTTCCCACAGTCCACAATACTAAGTCTACAGGAATGGTATCAATTTTTCCTTTATAAGCTAAAGAGATACTATCTGAGGTGACTTGAGTGACTTCTGTTTCGAGATCGATAAAAATTCGTCTAGCTTCTAACGCAGTTTGAGCCACTTCTCGATTGAAATCAGGAGACGTACTGAGAATTTTGTCTCCTCTTTCTACTAATCTGATCCGTCCTGTATCTCCTAAACGATCAGCTAATTTACAAGCTAACTCAACCCCGCTATAGCCTCCCCCAACAATAGCAATACGGATTTTTTCGGCTTCTTTTTCTTCTAATAATCGTAGTCTTTCTTTGATATGATAAGCATCCTCTAAAGTACGAAAGGGAATCGCATAATCTTTAACCCCACTAAAGTTATCTAAGGGGGTTTTTCCTCCCATTGCTAACACTAAACGGTCATAATGTAAGCTATTATGATTATCTAATTGTAATTGTTGATTTTCGATATCAATAGCTGTAACACAACCCCGATGAAAGCGAATAGAAGTATTTCCTAAAAGTTCCTCATAAGGGGGGGCTATTTCCCAAGTTTGCATCTCCTCGGTAATTAATTCATAGAGAAGGGGTGTAAATAGGAAGCGATCGCTTTTATCAATTAAAATAATTTCTGGCATCTGATCCGTCTCCCAAGGAAACTGGGTAAGACGTAAAGCAGTGTAAAGTCCCCCAAACCCTCCCCCGACAATGCAGATGCGTAATGGTTGTTCACTCATAAATTCCCTTGATGATGCAATTTATAATATATCTTAACATTTTCAAGAATTAATTAATCTTTAACCATCTTCAGATAAGAAAAAAAGGGGAATAAAATGATTTAGTCCCCCAAAATATTTGCTCTAGATCATCTTGCGATTCTCTAAGCCATTAAGCACTTGTGTTATCATTCTCATTGGGTTCACGGGGTTGTATGACACCAAAACCGCCATGATTTCTGATATAGATGACATTAATTTCATTGGTGTCTTGATTACGAAACATATAGAAGTCATGATCCACCAATTCCAGTTGATGTTTTGCCTCTTCAATGGACATCGGTGGCATGGCGAAATATTTCATCCGAATTACTTCTGGGGGTAATTTAGCCTCGCGATCGCCGATTAAATCTTCTTCAATTTCTTTCTCAGGAATAACATCTGGAGTTTTGACAGATGATTGGGGTTTATGGTTATTAATTTTCTCTTTGTATTTACGAAGCTGACGGGCAATTTTATCAGAAACCAAGTCAATACTTGCATAGAGGTTTTCACTCCCTTCTTGGGCCCGAATCACAGTACCATTGGCATAAACGGTGACTTCTGCTTTATGCTTATCGGTAATCCGTGCATTCTTGGCCACAGATAAATGAACATCAACTTTTGTTGTCAAAGTTTGATAATGTTTCACCGCTTTTTCTAGTTTTTGTGTGACGTAATCATTGATCGATTCAGTTACATCAATATTATTGCCTTGAATTAATAGCTTAATACTCAATACTACATTTTTTGGTTCATTGTTGTCGAATTATAAAGGGAAAATTTAGGATAATTTCCATTCTTTTCCATGAGATATATGAATCGTCGTCATCGGATCAATTCAATAACAATGGAGTTGGATATCTTGGTTTATTC
>JAAUYI010213750.1_pt1 | contig 10645 bp, 7 predicted proteins | sample 7278041 | NCBI WGS metagenome assembly JAAUYI01 (sample SAMN14350216, study PRJNA611818) | marine sediment metagenome | isolation source: surface marine sediment (0.6m) | place: French Polynesia: Moorea | collected 2018-08
ACACATATCTTGCACCTTCTCAATAAGGGTAAGGTGGGCATTGCCCACCCTACGGATAAATAAGGGTTTCAGGCTCTAATTTTCTCAATAATTTTGTGGTGCAAGATGTGAAGAAAGACTTTCAGCACGTTTCAACGTTGCTTGGTTTATTAGCCTTGAAATAAATTTCAAGGTGGGAATGTGGGTTAAGCAACATTGGTGCAAGTTGTTAGTTGAGAGGGCGATGGGTCAGCCACCCGCGATCGCTTTTTGGGAGCGACTTTCAAGATTTTTTGAATCGCTCTATTGGTTATTCCAATAGACCCGTCCTAAACAAGCGAGTATATACAAGGGTTTGAGACTTGTCCTTGCAAATTATCTTTCAACGGAATAATTAGGATTTGATACCGTTACTGATAGTTTAGACTGGAAAAATACAAAAAATAATGGCTGTAAATAAAGCCTAGCAAGGGTTTAAAACTTAGTGACTAACGAATTTAGCACCCTAAGTACGCAAGAACCAACACGCCCTAGGCAAAATACGTAAGAAAGAATACAAGGGCGTTGTTGAATAAGGGGATGAATTATGAACCACAAAGGCACATTCTGCCTCCAGCAAAGCTGCCTTCTTCAATAAATTCTGACGAAAGTAAAAAAAATTACAAAAATTAATTTAAAATTTGGGCAAAATCAGCTAAATTGTTAACTGCATCTTCATTAAGATGATTTTTTGAGAATAATTTTACCAATGAAGAGGTCGTAAGCCTTGCGTATGCTCTCTTGCTTGGATTGACGATATGATTTATCAGTTCAGGTGGTAATTTTAATTCTGGAAATCTCCTAAGAAGATTCTGCTCATATCTTATATCTACACTCTAGTACTCCATTTCATTAGTTTTGATCAGTCGCGGGTGTGAACGATCCCCGACTTCTATCCTAGGAATAGCTACGATGTGTGGATATTTATGCAGAAGTCGGGGAGTTTTTACCTAGCCCTCAGAACGAATGTAGTAGAGTACTAGAAGTCTGATTAGATACAGCCAAAGCCTGCCTGTGTAGGCTAAAAGTTCTGATTTTTCGTGTTGTTGATAAAAATATATATTTATTAACAACATTAAAAAACAGTATTAATACTTTGGTGCAAGATATCAGTCTAATCACTACAAAGTTCAGATGAAGAACAAATTTCTCAAAATAGTCACAGTAACGCTGCTAGCTATTACTTTATTGCTAGTAGATTGCCTGCCACTGACGAGCCAAGGTATAGCTCTAGCTGCACCTTCAGATTCAGAGCCAGATCATCCGCCCAATATCTTGGTGATTATGGGTGATGACATTGGCTGGTTTAACATCAGTGCCTACAACAATGGCATGATGGGCTACAAAACGCCCAGCATCGATCGCCTTGCCAAAGGAGGGGTTTTATTCACCGATTACTATGGTGAACAAAGCTGTACCGCCGGTCGCGCTGCCTTTATCACTGGTCAGACTACCATCCGGACTGGTCTGACCAAGGTAGGTATTCCTGGTGTTAATATCGGTCTGCAGAAAGAAGACCCAACCCTAGCAGAGCTACTCAAGCCTCTGGGCTACCGCACTGGTCAATTCGGAAAAAACCATCTTGGTGATTTGGATAAGTATCTACCTACCAACCACGGATTTGACGAATTTTATGGCAACCTCTATCACCTGAATGCTGAAGAGGAACCAGAGAACGAAGACTATCCACCAAAAGGGATGTATCCTACATTCGATTTGTCTCGACCAAGAGGTGTACTCCATAGCTATGCCGACCAATCTCATCAGTGCGGAATTGGTGAGGAAGACATAACCAATCAAGATAGTGAAGGTCAACGAGTCTGCGATACTGGTCCTCTAACCAAAAAGCGGATGGAAAGAATAGATGAAGATGTTTTGCATCGTACCAAAAAATTCATCGCAGAAGCTACAACTGACGAGGAGCCGTTTTTTGTCTGGTTTAACACCACTCGTATGCACGTCTTTACCCACCTGAAAGAAGATTCTCAGGGAGTAACAGGGCAAGGAATTGAAGCAGACGGCATGGTAGAACATGATGGTCAAGTCGGAGACCTTCTCAATTTCGTCAAAGACCAAGGTCTAGATGACAACACTATCATTATTTACACCACCGACAACGGTGCAGAAGTATTTGGCTGGCCAGATGGCGGCACGACTCCTTTCTATGGTGAAAAGAATACTAATTGGGAAGGTGGTTTCCGTGTCCCCACTATCGTTCGCTGGAAGGATCATTTTCCAGAAGGTGTCGTTTCCAACGAAATAATGTCTCACATAGACTGGGTGCCAACTCTTATGTCTGCCGCTGGTGTGGATGATATCCAAGGAAAACTTCTTGAGGGATATGCAGGATTTAATGTCCACTTAGATGGTTATAACTTCTTACCTTACTTAGAAAGTCTTAAGTCAGGTCCCAATCTAATAGACAACCCAGAGTTAAGGGAAAATTGTTTACCCAGTAGTACAACAAAAGAGGCTTATTGTCCACCCCGTCATGAGTTCATCTATTTCACTGATGATGGCTATCCATCAGCAATGCGGTATGACGACTGGAAATTGATATTTAGTGAACAACGGGAAGAAGGCTTTAATGTCTGGGAAGAACCCTATGTCAACTTGCGGGTTCCTAAGTTGTTTAACTTGCGCCGCGATCCTTTTGAGAAAGCGGACAAAGAGTCAGACTATTACGTTGACTGGCGTTTCCGTCGAATTTTCTTAATAGGTCCGATTCAGTTAACTGTAGCCCAAATGCTGAATACCTTTGTTGAATATCCACCTCGTCAAAAACCTGCTTCTTTTAGTATCAATCAGATAGTAGATGGGGTAGTAACACAAATAAAAATAAACAGGCTAAAAGAAGAGTTTCCTGTGATTACAGGGCTAAGAAAGATCATCGAAAAGATACAGGAGATAGGTGCCGATTAAACCCTACTCATACCAATTTTCTTAATTCTTGAGAGAGAGGATAAATCTAGGTTGGGTTGAACTCCTGGGAAACCCAATTAAACCTTAGGCGTTGCTAAATCGTGGGATGATTTCGCCCAATTAAGAACATATTTTCGATGGTTCTACCCGCCGATTCATCCCGCAAAGGAAGCAACGCCAACCCTTAATAAGGGTAGTAAGGTGGGCAATGCCCACCCTACGCTAAATCAAGGGTTACAGACTCTAATTTTCTCAATAATTTTGTGGTGCAAGATGTGAATCTTCCTGTTTTTCTTAACAACCATGAAACCTACTTTCAAGGTGTGTAAATCTAACCATGAACTTTAAAACTATGAACAGAAAAACTTTAGGCTTTTTCCTTTCAGTTCTGATCTCAATTTTTTGCCTGGGAGGAACTTTTGGATGTCTTCCTGCTTATGCAGCCCATGAAGACTTATTAGGCTCTTGGAATAATACTGGCACTACTGGCACTGGCAGCAAAGAAGCAATCATAGATTTTGTCAACAAAGTCACTAATCAAAGTGGCGATTACTATGTTCCACCAAAGGATCGGATTGCCGTGTTTGATAATGATGGAACCTTATGGGCTGAAAGACCTGACTATTTCCAAGCATTATTTATTGAGGAAAATCGCGAACCTGTCTCTACAGCCAAATTCACTAAAATTCTTAAAACTACTAAAAAGAAAATAGATACAAATGGAGATCGTAATATTTCCGATGAGATCAAGTCTTTTTTAAGTGATATCGCGGTGTTTGATGGAATAACAACAGATAGTTACATAAGCCAAGCTCACGATTTTGTATATAATCAAAAGCATCCAGAGTATGATGCTGAATATATACAACTTACTTACAAGCCCGTAATTGGCTTAGTCAACTACCTCAAAGCTAATGGCTTCAAAGTCTATATTTGTTCTGGAGGTGGAGTTGATTTTGTGCGCTCCTTTGCTGAAGATGCCTACGGTATTCCCCCGGAAAAAGTGATTGGTTCCGCCGTCAAAACAAAGTATGATGAAACCGAAGGGCCTGGAGGAAACCTAGTTCGTCAACCAATGCTAGCTCAGTATAACGATCAACAAGGTAAACCTGTAGGTATTGAACGTCATATTGGCAAAAGACCAATTATCGCTGTTGGTAACTCTGGTGGTGATTTAGAAATGTTTAAATACACCAATGTTGGGGAGGACACATCCTTGATAGTGTTGATTAATCACGATGATTGCGATCGGGAATATAAATACAACGATATTCCAGGTGGTGCAAATGGTGAAAATGAGTCTCTCGACGAAGCTGAAGGGCGTGACAACTGGATAGTAGTCAGTATGAAAGACGATTTCCAAACTATTTTTGAATCAAATCCACAAAGACCAACTCCAAACTGCCCTCCACAGTAGATTTTAGCACTGAGCCATATTACCGGACGGTGCCGTACTTTCAGGGGTAACACACCCTACGTGTTTTTTTACAAGGTTCTACCAAGTAGATGAATTTTGAGGAGGCTCTGCCTCCTGTTAAGTCTGGAGGCTACCCCAACGGGACATCCCACAAAGGGCACGGCGTGTGTAAGATTATTCTATAACCCGAAAGATTTTGGGTGCCGTGCCCCTACCGGATAAATAATTTGTTTTTTGGCATTTGTCAGCTTGACAGGGCTAGGGCGTGTTTTCAAACCCCTAAAACCCTCAGGCTAAAGCCTGGGGCTACACGATCAAAGCCTGCCGGGAGCAGGCTCAAAACCTTGATTTTTCATAGTCCGCGCAGGCGGTGAGTCCAGTGCTGCGGGAGGGTTTCCCTCCGCAGGCAACTGGCGAACCCGAAGGGACTTAGTACGTGTAGCCGCACCCTTCCAGGGTGTCGGCGACTTTGAAAACACGCCCTAGATGGGCATTGCCCACCTGACAACAAATTACAACAAATTAAGTTGAGACCTTGGATTATTCAAAGATAAAACTTTTATGAAAACTTTTTGGTTAAAATCACTGATTCTCAGTTTACTGACAATCTGCCTTTTTTTAGGTTCTCCCACAGAAGCAAAAGCATCTCCTACGGACAATACCTGTCCAGAGGGGATGGTATTTATCCCTGGTGGAACTTTTAACATGGGTTCCGATGCTCACTATCCTTCAGAGCGTTCTGCCCAAGATATTACCGTTAATAGTTTTTGTATGGATAAATATGAAATTACTAACGCCAAATTTGCTCAGTTTGTGAAAGAGACGGGCTACATTACAGTAGCAGAACGTCCTTTATCTAAAGAGCAGTTTCCCGATTTATCAGACGATGGGAGAAAACCAGGCTCATTAGTCTTTCAGATGGCAGAACCAGGAGCAAAAAAAATCGGTTACTTAAGCTGGTGGAAGTGGACTCCTGGGGCAGACTGGCGACATCCTTTGGGACCACAGAGCAATATCAATGGCAAGGAAAATTATCCAGTGGTTCAAATTGCCTATGAAGATGTTGAAGCCTATGCTAAATGGGCAGGTCTGTCACTGCCAACAGAAGCCCAATGGGAATATGCTGCTCGTGGTGGACTCAATGATGCTACCTATAGTTGGGGTGAGCAATACTCGGAAAAGAAGGCTAATACTTGGCAAGGATTATTTCCTGTTTTGAATACCAAAGCGGATGGTTACATTGGCACTGCACCTGTAGGAGCTTTTAAAGCTAATGGCTACGGTTTATATGATATTACTGGTAATGTTTGGGAATGGACTTCAGATTGGTATCGTCCTGGTCACAATGATCAAGCTCACAGTTTAGATCCTACGGGTCCCTCTGAAAAAGAAAGCTTTGACCCTAGGGAACCAGGAGTTGCTAAACACGTAATTAAAGGTGGGTCTTATCTGTGTGCCCCTAACTATTGTAGTCGCTATCGTCCTGCGGCTAGGGAGTCCCAATCACCAGATACAGGGACGACACATATTGGTTTTCGCTTGGTAAAATCGTTTAAACAGCCCCTTGGTTGATGCTGTAAAATTGGTCACGCGATCGCTTCTCCTCCTGGTGTGGTTTTGCTCAAAACTATTTTTGGCGCGGAGCAGATTGTTGATATGTTATATCATGTGCGGATGAATAGTAAACTACCCACACTGACCTTGCGGTACAGTGTGGGCTTTTAGTAGCCCTGAACTGTCTGTACTGAGATTACAATACAAACCGTTCGAGCCTCTGGGCTGGTTTACAAAAACAGCCCCCTTCGGGTTCGCAGTTGCCTGCGGAGGGAAACCCTCCCGCAGCACTGTCTCACCAATAGCAGCAATATTCTTTGCTCCGTTTAAATCAGCATCGCCACTCCATTGGCAGTTTCTACATTTGAAACGCTTATCAGAACGCAATCCTATATGTAGGCAGTTGTGGCACGTCTGACTACTATAGGCTGGAGGTACAGCAATTATTTCAATTCCGTACTTAATGCCTTTATATTCCAAGAAAGACCGCAATTGATAAAACGACCAAGAATTCGAGCGTCTGCGCTCAGTCTTATTTCTTGGTTTTTGGTTAGTTCTTTCTCGTATACCTGTCAAGTCTTCAATAGCCACAAACGCATTATTTTTTAATGCGTCCTGAATAATAGACTGAGAAATGTTGTGGTTTAGCCATTGTTGAAAACGTCTTTCCTTACCTGACAGCCGTTGCAAAATCTGTCTCCCACGTCGGCGAGTAGACCTTGTGCCTTTCGAGGCTTTTTGTTGCAAAGACGCTCTGACTCTAGAAAACTTATCCCTAGCATTGTTAATTTGCTTTCCATCCCACTTGTCGCCATTGCTAGTTACAGCAATGTCACGACGACCAAAATCAACCCCAATGACTTTGTTTGATTGTATGGGTGTAGGTGGTTCATCCTTAAGTTGAATGTGGATATAGTAATTACCATCACGATGTTTACACAGTTGGGCGCTTGTCGGTTTGCGTCCCTTGAGCTTACCTCGTTGGTAATTACCAGCATGGATTTTAATGTGTTCCCTGCCATTCATCAAAGTTAAGCTGACAGTCCAATCTTTTTCTCTAAAAGCAAAGATTCGAGCATCATAATCAGCAGAGGTTGGTTTAAATTCCTTAACTGGCTTGCCTTTGTGTTTAGCAGTTTTGCGATTAGCTCCAACTCTGGCACAAGCACGTACAGCCAAATTTGCACTCAACCCAAACATTGCACGAATGTCATGATAAACCATGTTCTGAATTGTGGTTTTGCTAGTTACTTGTGGTTTAACTTGCCCGTTGGCATAGTTACAAGCGTCAGCAAAAGCTTTTAAAACAAGTTCTATTTCTTCTACTTGTTTAGGCGTGGGGTTGAGTTTGCAAACTAGTGTCAATACTTGTTCCATGTGTTCGACCTAATCACATATGATATTATTATAGACTACAAATCTACGTTATGTGTTTCCGGATAATTGTCACGGCACTTGCTACAACGGGGGGAACCCCCGCAACGCAGTGCCTCAAAAACTCAACTGCTATTTTCCCTGTCATCGCTGCGCGATAAATCGGTCAAATAGCGTCTCGCTTTTGACTCGCAATTCCTCTGGCACACCTCCCTTGCGGGTAGGTGTGAGCCTCCTTACTGTTTTAGGTGATAAAACCTCACCCGCCTGGGTTACCCTCTCCTTATTAAGGATGCTGCTGGCGAATAGTGGGTCTAACCCTTGATTTGTCCACAAATTGGTTTGTACTGATAACTTGCACTCCTATCCATACCGCCTCAGAATGAATTCTGAGGCTAATAAACAAAGTCTGATAAATCAGACTGGGTAAGGCGTGCAGTGCGTTTTAACTCATAACTTGCACCATTCTCAACTAGCCCAAATGTCCGCCTAGGAATAAATTCCCTTTTCTTAAAGACTAAGTCTGATAAATCAGACTGGGAAAGACTTTCAGCACGTTGAAACGTGCTTGGTTTATTAGCGATTCGGCTACGCTCATCGCTAACACTGAGCGAAGTCGAAGTGTTAGCCTTGAAATTTATTTCAAGGTGGGAATGTGGGCTAAACCAGATTGCTGCAAGTTATCAGTTTTAACGCACTTGGTTTATCAGCCTGGAATTGAATCAGGCAGCGAGAGCTGGAGGCAGAAAATGGCTCATCTAGAATAGTGCTTCTGGTTAAAAAGCCAAAGCCCTGGCTAAAGCTACCCTTTGCTGTTGCCCTCTAGAAAGTTGATGGGGATAGCGATCGCCTAATCCCTCTAATTGCATTACCATTAATATATTCTGTGCCACAGTCATAGCTTAGTTTTTAGGCACTCGGCGCACGGAGCGTACCATTGCTTATGCCAGTTGCGTAAGTCCTGTAATATAATCTGCCGTTTATTAACCCTTTACTATCTTGTTGGAGGTACAGTTTTACTAAATAAATATGGAGAGTGGCAATTGAAAAAAATATTAATCTGGTGTGCAATTTGTTTTCTGGTAATCAATACTGGTTGTTCTATTACTACACGAGATACATTAACTACACGAGATGCATTAACTCCAGGCAATGTACACTTAAGACTGGGCAATCCTAGTGGTGCAAATGCAAGTAACCCCAACAATTACTTGATGATTAAGTCACAGTATGCCCTTTCTTACAACCGTGATAAAGGTATACCTAATTGGGTTAGCTGGCAATTAAATAAGTCATGGTTAGGGAGTACCGATAGAACCAATGATTTCCGCCCCGATCCAAAATTACCTAATGGTTGGTATCGCGTTACAGGCAGAGAGTACCGAGATTCTGGTTACGATCGCGGTCATATGGTTCCTTCTGCTGATCGCACTAACAATCAAGAAAATAACTCAGCTACTTTCTTGATGACTAATATAATACCACAGTTCCCAGATAATAACAGGGAATATTGGCGCGAATTTGAGGAATATACTAGGAAATTAGTCCGTAAAGGTAACGAATTATATATCATTGCTGGTGGTTATGGAGGGAATAAAAAAATTGCTAAGGGTAAGATTTCTATACCTGCTCGTTTATACAAAATAATTGCAGTTACTAAACCCGGTTCTAAGGGAAATGATATTCAACAAGTAATAGCTATTGATACTCCCAATCTTAAAGGTGAGGGAAACTGGCAGGATTTTATTACTACAGTTGATGCTATTGAAAAGAAAACTGGTTACGATTTTTTATCGAATGTTAATAAGTCAGTACAAAAGGTAATTGAAGGCAAAAAATACTCTGTAAAAGGTAATAGTAATCGCTCTAGAAAAGCCAAGCGCTCAGGCAAATGCCATCCAGCTTATCCCAATATTTGTATTCCCGCACCACCACCATATTTAAACTGCAAGGATATCCCCTATAAAAAATTCAAAGTATTACCACCAGATCCACATAACTTTGATGGTAACAAAGACGGTGTTGCTTGCGAGAAATAATTAATAATTAATTCTAGGCTCAGGTTTCTACAACCATTGTGGAAAGTCCTGCTATGCTCCCATCTGAAGTTTTACCAATAATATAAACATCTATTTCAATTTCCCCCACCCGGTAAACTTTGATATCTGTCAAATTAGTTTTGAGTATCTCTACAAGCTGACGGTACTTTTCTACCTCTACTTTTTCTGATTCATCATGCCAGTCTGACTCTGTAGTGGCTCTGGCAAAAAATCGATCAATATCTCTAACTTCTACTAGAGTATCAGGCGATCGCTTTAATTTCTGCAATAACTTATCATTTGTTAAATTTTCGAGATTTTCCCACAAAACTGTCTCAAATGGGTAGTCAGACTCACTTAGCCACAATAAGCCATCTGAGGTATTTTTAAGTTTGGTAATGATTTGTAAATTAGAAAGACTCATCCACCTCATATCCTCAATCATTACGAGGTGATCATAAATCAAGTTGCACTTTTTGTGTGAAGTCAACTTTTTCAGATATTAAAAGCGATATTGTACTAGGGCATCTCCTAAGGTATAGTTTGGTTGTGTGTCTCCTTTATTACCTAGTAAGACTACGACATAGTTATACAGTCTGCTACTAACTTCACCGCCTACACTTTTAGGTAAGTTGAAGTATCCAGGAACACCATAGGCGGTGGGAGTACTCAAAACTTCTGGTGCTTTCTCAAACAAACTTTGCTGGTATTCTTGTATTTCCTGATTTTGAGTATTATGGTTCACATTTAAATTTATCGGTGTTGTTCCCAATAGACTTGTAGCTTTTTCTGCTTTCACAAAATTACTAGATACAATTACTGATTTTGGTTTAGCTGCAACTGTAGTAGTTTGCGTTGCTTGAATCGCTTGGACTGGTTGTGTATTAATTGCTAATTGTCCAATGCCACCGAATAATACAATAGATGCGATTCCTAAATCAGCTAATTTATTGAGTGTCATCTGGTGTTACCTCAGGTTTTATAGGTATGGGGAGCATCCTGTTTTGGAAGAAATATAATTATTGGCGACAGAAACCCAGTCATATCGTTTGTCTAAAAAATATATCCGCCGAAAGTGGATGCTTCCTATGTGTTTCCCTTTGCTTAATTACTAATATCGGGGATAACTCTGAGGAGCTAATGATTGGTAACTGAAGTGAAGCTAAGATTTTTATGAGAAAACTGAGCGCAGCTCGTTGTTAATTTCCTACTAATACTAAGTTGCATTCAAAGATAGTACCCAGTCATTGCGACGTTCGCTCTTAGCGTTCCCGCAGGGTAGGAAGCAATCTCATTGACTCGAACTACTATGATAGAACGC